>OGIV01000165.1_pt1 | contig 56975 bp, 46 predicted proteins | sample 1571861 | NCBI WGS metagenome assembly OGIV01 (sample SAMEA2582099, study PRJEB24529) | metagenome | biome: Human gut stool | place: China | collected 2011 | reverse complement strand
AATTTAAATCTGCTATGAAACTGCGATTGCTTTTTATTGTCATTCTGCTGTGTATCGCCGGCGGAGCGTCGGCCGACGATGCCGACCGCCTTATTGCCGACTTCGACAGAAAGGCGGATGTGGCTTCTGCCAATAAGTTTTTTGAGTTTCTCGACCGTCGGGAGTTCACCGACAGCAAAATAGTGTTTCCCTCGGCAGTGCACGCCGACTCTCTGCGTCAGCAAACGTGGTATTGGGCGGCGGAGTGGTACTATGACTGCCAGAACTATTCACTTGCCAGGGACTATGCCAAGCGGGCATTGCCGCTTATGCGCTGGCCAAACCTTGATAAGTCGTGTTGTTTGAATCTTCTCGGCATTATCCATGTGCGTCTTGGCGATTTCAAGACGGCTGTGGAGTATGCCAAGCGATGTGTCGACATTGATATTCGCCTCAATGATCCCGACCGCGTTTCGTCGAGTCTTAACACTCTGGCGGGAGCGTATATGGCGGCAAACCAGCCTCAGGATGCCGAACGCTACATCCTGCGCGGGCTTGAATATGCCGAGCGTGCCGGCAATCCATCGCGTAAGGCCGTGCTGCTTGGGATGGCTTCCGAAATTTATTATAAACTTGGCGATTACAGCAAGTCGGTCGATTATGCCGACCGTGCCTACCGCCTTGATTCTATCGGAGGGCGCGAGGCGAAGATGGCAGTGCGACTGTCGCAGAAGGGCACCGCGCTTGTCGGTCTGAAGAAATATGCCGAGGCCGAACAGGTGCTTCTGAAAGCCATAGCCGGGCTGCGGGCCTCGGGCAACGTCCATTCGCTTGCCATCGACCTTAACCAGTTGGGATTTCTGATGCTCAGACAGGACCGTGAGCGCGAGGCAGTGGGCTATTTCAGCCAGGCAGCCTCGTTGTTTGGCAAAATGGGCGACCTCTATAATCTTGTGAATTCACATAAGGGCCTGTATGAGAGCTACTGGTCGATAAACCCCGACAGTGCGCGGATAGAGCTGGAGCATTTCAATGCGCTGCGCGACTCACTGTATTCCACCGCCACCGCCGACGCTCTCGCCCGCTACAAGACAGAGTTTGACACCGACCGTCTGCGCGAGGAGGTGGAGCAGATTCACAGTGCCCGTCACCGCGACATCGTGGTTGGCGTCTGCGTGCTGGCTGTAGTGATGCTGGCGGGCATCGTGTACCACAAGAGAAGGATGCGCCGCTATCGTGCCGAGATGCTCGCGCTGATTCGCGATGTGGAACGCCTCGACGGCACGCCCGAACCGGAAGAAGCGCCGACTGAAGCGGCAGAAAATTCGTTTGAGCGCATGGTTGTCGACGTGGTGCGGCAAGGACTGGCAAGCGGAGATGACATCAGTGTCTCCGCCATTGCCTCGCGGCTGAATCTCGGAGAGCAGACCTTCCGCCGGCGTTTTGTGGCAGAGACAGGGAAGCAGCCCAAAACATTTGTTATGGCGATACAGATGGAAATGGCAGCGCGTATGCTGACGTCGGACGCATCGTTGCCAGTCGCCGAAGTGGCTCGTGCGTGTGGCTTTGATGATGCCAGCGCGTTCTCCCACGCATTCAAGAAGGCATATTCCTGTTCGCCCACACAATTCCGTCAGAAACGTGCCTGACGGTGCTTTTTTCAAGTGTTGAAAGGTATTTACAAAAGAATGTAAGATATTTACAAGTCTCTGAAACACATACGGTTGTAAATTTGTCGTCAAGACATAAATTATAATCGTATGAATGAAAACACTAACGCACACAGGAGTTCAGCAACTGCCGGAATGGAGCCGTTGCCGGAACACGTTTTGAGGACACGCAAGGCATTTGTTGACCTTGTTGCCAATATTGTCGCGGATGCCATCCCGTCGCATCGCTACGATGTGGTGGGCATAGCGGAAAGACTTGGGCTGTCGGAGCAAACCTTCCGCCGGCGGTTGTATATCTGCACCGGATATACGCCGAAACAGTTTATCACGAGCATACAGATGCGCGAGGCAGAGCGGCTGCTGTCGGAATATCCCGACGCAAAGGTAAAGGATGTGGCATTCAAGTGCGGCTTCGACGAGACAAGCCCGTTCTCGAAGGCATTCAAGAAATGGAGCGGATACGGCCCGTTGGCATTCCGCAAGCAAAAACGGATAGAGGAAAGCGAGGACTGGGTGCGCCTGCTTGAAAAATACAAATGACGCAGGCAAATTTGTAAGAATTTTACAACAATTAACCTGCTGATTGTGTGTAGATTTGCATTTTGAAGGGATGTAGACTTGAATGAATCCTGGATAGAACCTAAAACATAACCAACAAAAAACTATATGAAAAAGAATTACAACCACAAACAGGCGCGATGGCTGTTGGTCGTCGCGACCCTACTGGCATTGTTTGTCGCCAGACCGGTGAAAGCCGAAGACAATGTCTACAATGGCGACGGCTATTCATTGAAGTATATCGCTATTAAGAATCCACCGGAAGGCGAGGAGAAGCGTGCGATTGTCATAGGACTGACAGACGGCACACTGGATTATACAGGACATGTCAACATTCCATCGAAGATTGAAAATTTGCCGGTGCGCCACATCGGAGTGTATGACCGGATGTCGAACAGGGTTGGCTTCCCTAAGGTTTCGAGCATCGACGTTCCATCATCGGTGCGGACAATAGGCAGGGGAAGCTTCTATGGCAACTCCAATCTGACCAATGTCAAGATTGCCCGCGGAGGATTGACAGAGATTCTCTCGGAGGCATTTCGGGGGTGTGTCGCATTGAAAAACATAGAATTGCCCGGAACGTTGAAAAGTATCGGGTCTATTGCTTTTGACCATTGTGAGAAATTGGAAAGCATCGAGTTTCCAGAGTCCGTCACCGATCTTCAAGGATGTCTTTCCAACTGTACGTCGTTGACAGAGGTGGCTTTGCCAAAGTCGTTGACCTCATTCGGCGATGGGATGTTTTCGGGATGCACATCGTTGAGGAGAGTCGTTGTGTGGGAAGGCGGCAACGGAATGTCGGTGCCGGCTGCATATCTGAAAATCCCAGCCAGCACGTTCCTCGGGTGCAAAAATCTCGAAGAGGTGGTGTGGAATGCCTCTGTCACTGAAATCGGCAAGAATGCGTTCAACAGTTGCGAGAAATTGAAGAATTATCCCGACATGTCGAAGGTGAAAACAATTTTGAATGGGGCGTTTTCTTATAGTGGCATAGAGACGTTTACAACGCCGGCGTCGTTGGAGCTTATGGTCGAGTCGTTCACTCATAGCCATTGCCTGGAGTCGGTAACGATTACCCATAAAATGACCATCTATGGAAACCTTGCATTTGCCGACTGCCCAAAACTCACGTCGTTTGTTTTTCACGACGACATTGAAAACCTCAATGATGCTTGGTATATGTTCAGCGGTTGCACGGCGCTTGAGGAAATCCGTCTGCCAAAGAAATTGAAGAAAATAGACCGTTACATGTTTGATGGCTGCACAAACCTGAAGAGGCTTTACATAGGCGATGCTATTACTGAGATAGAGACAGGGTCTGTCTATGGCACGGCTCTTGAGGAGCTTCATATAGAAGCGGCAACACCGCCAACACAGAAGGTGTCGGAAGGAGTTATCAACAATCCTCCTTTTGACAAATTTGCCTATGAAAACGCTACTGTCTACTGCCCCGATGCGAAGGCCTATTATTCCAACTACATGTGGCAGCGATTCAAAAAATACAAACTCCCGGAAGCGTTTAAGTACACCGAGGTTGAGGGCGGCTATTCCGCAACCTACAATCTCTTTGATTATGTCAAAGACCCAACAACAGGCATCGATTATGGCGAGCTGTTTAGAAACGCATATCCCGACGGTAAGCTTGTTGTGCCTGAAACCCACAATGGAAAGCCCGTTGTAGAGATTGCCGACAATGCATTCTATTATAGGCTCAACAATATAACATACACATTGCAGAAAAATATCAGCGAGGTGGTTTTGCCTGAAACGATAAGAAAAGTAGGCAAAGAAGCGTTCAACTATCTTACAGATATAAAGAAGGTGAATATGCCGTCGTCGCTCACCGAAATCGGAGAATATGCATTCTGGAGCACCGGAATTTCGGAAGTGATTCTTCCCGACGGGCTGAAGACGGTGGGCAAAAAAGCGTTCCAGTATTGCAACGACCTTACAAAACTGGTGATTCCGCAGTCGGTGGAAAGCATCAGCGGGAACGCTTTCTACTGCAGCTCTTATTCAGGAAATAAGATTTTGGAAATAATCTGCCATAATCCTACTCCTATACCGCTCCCCGAGCAGTTTGCAAACACGACATACAGCAAGCTGAGGATTCCTTTCGGCAGCAAGGACGCATACTACGAAGCAGACTATTGGCGCGATTTCTTCACGAAAGGCACTGTAGTTGTGGGCGTCGGCGAGCAAACGCTTGCCGCCCTGGAAATCACCCCGACGGAAGAGATGCAGGAGGGCGAATTCACGGTGACCATCAACAACAGCAACGAGGGAGCCGTGGTGAGATACTACATCATGAAGGATTGGAAAATGTTTAAGGAGATTTCGGAATATACCGGACCGATCACTATTTCGGAAACAGGCAACATCGACATCTATGCAATCGCCGAGGACGGCGACAAATGCTCGCCCGAGGCGCATCAGCATTATTATGTCGAGAAGAAAACCAACAGCCCTTGCAGTCTTGTGACATTCTGCGGAATGAACGTCAAAGACAAAGCGTTTGCTGCAAAGTTCGGCAAGAGTGTTGCGTATAGGGAGACAAAGGACGCCGGCGTGCTGACGTTGAGCTATGCCGACATCAACGCCGCCGATAATAAATACAACACTGGCATCAACGCTATGGACGGGACGCTGATTGTTGAACTGGTGGGCAACTCTACTATCGCAGCCGAAGCCTACGGCATCACGATGGGCACACAAGGTCCGGGCATCGGCGGCAAGGGCGGCAACCTGATTGTCCGCGGCACGACCGGCTCGGAAGTGCTGACTTTCAACATCTCCGACAAAGGTATGGGCATCTATGCATATCTTGCCGATGTGACAATCGAAAACTGTACGGTTGTTGTCAACGGCGCGCGTGATGGCATAGTTATGAAGTCGGGCCACGACGATGGCTATCTGACCGTGCGCGGCAAGAATACCGTGCTTAACCTCAACGGCAGCAATGCCGCTATGGAAAATGTGTCGGACTTGATGCTTGAAGACGGCTTGGAGATTGTAGAGCCGGAAGGCGGATATTTCAGTTATACGGGTTCTGGCGGCACGGTGTTTGACCCCGGCACCAAGACGGTTGCCACCCATGTGGTTATCCGTTATGTCGACAATGGACTCCAAAGCCCGATGTTCTCGCATCGCGCCACAACATTTGCCGAGCCGTTCGAGCTTTACATCTACAACCCCAACGTAGACGGAAAGAAGAACGAACGTGGCACGGTGATTTATAAAGTCGTTCCGGCGGGCATAAGCGACCCAAGCCTCATAAAGGAGCAGCCGTATTACGGCAAGGGCATCCTTATTGAAGAAACGTCGACGGTATACGCTTACGTTGTCGACGGCAAGGAACAGAGTGAAACGGCAGTGGTCGAGTATGTATACGCACCCAATGTGCCGCAGATTGAGAAAGAGCAGACAACCGACTTCGGCAACGACCTCACCGACAGCGACGGCAATGCCTTGGCGGTGGAAAACGTTGTGGTCAACAACGTGTACTACAACCTCCCGTCTGACAGCGGCAACGGCTACGACACTGCAGGAAAATGCGTTGTGGTCAACACACCGATGTCGGAAGACGCGTTTGTCGGCAATGACTCTCCGGCGACACCGTCGGAAGGCGACAATTTCGAATGGTTCAATGGAATGATTGTGGTTGTCGGCGGAACAGGAACCGTTGAGATTACCTGCGAGACGGTAGGCACTATGGTTCTTGCCGTGAGAAAGGGCAATGACGAGCCTGCGTATTATACGCAAAGCTCGGAAAACACCGTTGTGGTAAACTACGATAACAACACACCGGAATATCTGTATATCTACGCTGTGGATACGGCTGCGGGAAAGAAAAAGACGCGTGAGGTGTCGGCAGCCGCAGACTGCCTCAAGATTTACGGAATGAAGGTGACTCCGACCACGGTTGTGACAGGTGTTGAAAGCATCTTTGAGGATTCTGAGACACCGGGAGAACGCGTGATCTACGACCTCAACGGCCGCCGTTGCACGGAGCCGCTCGAGCCGGGCGTGTATATCGTGAACCGAAAGAAGGTGATTATAAGATAGCCTGATAAGTACAACCGATAGAAGAGATGCGCGTCAAGCGCCGGCACATCCCGGAGTTTGACGCGCATTTATTTGTTTGTTCAACAATTCTATCACTTTGTTTTCTTCGTCGCTTCCTTTGGTGGAAAGTCTCAACAAAGGAAGTCCATAAGAGGCAAGAATGTGGTCTTTTTTCAAATCCCGTTGATGCTGTACTGTTGTGCTGTTGTGGAATGAATATCCATCCGTTTCAATGGCAAGTATGGGTTGCTTGCTTACCTTGTTGATAATCAGGAAGTCCAGATGTGTGCTGTAGTTTGAGGCATACTTCAGTTCTTCTTCGCTCATCAATGAGGTGTCTTTCACGACTTGGCGTAGAGGAATATGGCACAACACTTTGAAAACATTGAAACTGGCATCAGAGGCAATGACTTTATTAAGCATGGCGTATGTCAGGTTTTCTGACGCGTACTCAGATATTTGTGTGTGACTTTCAAGAAACACCATACGCTGCTCTGTGTATTGCTCATACAGGTAATCGAAGATAGAAGCCAATTTGCTTTCCGTCACAGAGCAATTGTTATAGGCGATGTAGTCAATCAAGTCCATGATGTTGCCATGTCTCTCTTGTTCATTGCCGGAAACAACCAAGCAAAATTTCTTTTTTGCTCTTGATACTGCAACATTCAGCATGTTGGCGTCATCTGCGAAATCCGTAATTTGATTGTCCACCACGCTCATGATGATGGCATCGTTCTCACGCCCTTGATACTTGTGTATGGTTCCTGCTTTTGCACAATCCAATTGTCGATTGAAAGCATCCACCTGGTTGTTGTATGGCGTGACAATGCCAATGCTGTCAAAATCCTTCAAAGCAGGCAGTACTTCCTCTTTGACTACATCTATCTCTCGCTGGTTGTAATGTCCGGTGGCATGATTGCCTTTTGCCGTTCTTATGGCGGTAAGCACATTCTCTTCTCCTTTATCCTCAGTCATGATAAGCAGGTTTCCGCCATAAAACTTTTGGTTGCAGAAGTTGATGATGCGAGGATGGCAGCGATAGTGCTCCCTAAGCATAGTCTCAGGCACATCCTTTATCACGCTCAGCACAGACTGCAAAAAACTGTTTTTGGCGCAGTCGTAACCACTGGAGATATTATATTGTGTCATAATAGCGTCGAGTTTCGCCTGGTCTTCGGCTGTCACAACATTTGGCAGCTGCAGGGTGTCGCCAACAATCACGGCATTCTTGGCACAGGTCAGAGCCAAAACACCTGTATCTATCGACACTTGTGAAGCCTCGTCCATAATGACGTAGTCATATTGCTTGTCTGAGAAAAGACAGGAGCGGGCTGAAAAAGTTGTGCTGAGAACAACAGGGTATTGCTGTCTAAATTCATCACCGCGCCGTCTCATGTCCTTGGTGTCGGAAAAAGCCGAGCGCTTATGCTTGGCGTAGTGGTTGTGCAGAGAGTCCTTAAACAAAGACATGGAAATGTCTGTAAGTGTCGTTGTCAATTCATTTGCGTCATATAGCGACAATTCCTTTTCAATGCTTTCAATTCGGAGCTTTATTTCTTCAAGTCTGTTCAGATAATATAATGTCTGCAGTTTTTTGACAAGAGGTGTAAGGTCGTTTTTGTCGAACCGACTTTCAAGATGCAGTCGATGCTGGCAAGCCCATTTCATCCACCACCACTTTATTTTCTCTTTCCATTTGGCAAACCAGTTTGCGGGCACGGCCTTTTCTCCAGTTGCATGCAATTGGAATTCCAACCATAAAGCAATGATTCGCTTGGAGCCAATATGTTTAGACGGCATGTCGCCTTCGTTTATGCCGTTGTCAAGATAGAAATGTTTCCATTCCAAACTCACGGCTTGTTGCTCTTGCATAAGTGCCGCACGCTCATTCTGCAACGCATACACTTTGTCGAGCTTCTGCAATGTGCCATGCAGTTCTCGTTTTTGTTTTATAGTTTCAGAGATAGACAGTCCCCAAGCAGCGCACTCGGCAGGCATCGGAGGTTGATTGGAGATAAAAGCTTCCTTGTTATCCTTGCTGCCAAGCGGTGCGGCAATAAACGATGTGTTGTATTTTTCCAACTTTTCCTGCACGTTGGCTGTGGCGGAATTGTTATTCGACACCACCAACACTGTTTTGCCTTGACGAGTGATGTTGGCAATGAGATTTAGAATAGTTTGCGTTTTGCCAGTTCCGGGAGGCCCCTGTATCACGCTCATTTGGTGCTCGAATGCGGCAGCGACAGCTTTTTTCTGACTTGCATTGCAGCCAAAAGGATAGATTAAGTCTGAATGTTTTAGGTGCTTGGGCTTATGCTTGTCGGGGTTGAGATAGCAAGCGGCAGCGGAATTTGTGTCGACAAAATCCACGTCAGCATACATGTCGGCCAAGATGCCCTCGCTGTTGTTTCCTTTGCCTAAAGGGTTGATGGTGGCTGCATTACGCAGATATGACAATAGGTCTCTACTTGCCTCTTCTCCAAGGCATGAGGTTACAACGGCAATTTTTGACTCATCTCCCTCATGCACATATCCATTAGTATAGATGATTCGCCAATAGCATTTTGAGGCGTCAGCGAATTTCCAGACCTCGCTGATGTTATATTGCTGCGAACCATTGATAAATACTTTGCAATATGCCGAGTCGATACATTCTGGATTGCTGAGCCACGCAACCTTGTCGTGGCCATAGTTGTAGTCCTTTCCGTTGTTCTTAAACCGCACGCGATAACCATTTGTGCTATTCCTCTCTATAGAGTCAATCTGCAAAGTTTTTGGCTCTCCGTTGAGCAATATGAGGTTATGCGATAAGTCCATATTTCTTGGGGCTTATTTCAAGTCGCTGTAATGGCGTATACGGCGCAGGTTGTAGTCGAGGATGATGTTGCGGTGGCAGCAAGGGAAGTCGCCCATTATGCTGCGCTGCGGCCTCACGTTGTCGTATCGGCTTTTCTGGTGGCGGTAGTCGTTGTGCGCGCGCAGGATTGCACGAGCGTTTGCAAAATCCATCTTCGCCATGAAAACGAAGAAAGCCAGAGTGTCGTACAGCCGTCTGATCAAGAGCATCCGTCGGCCTTCGCGCGGCGGCAGATTCTTGTAGAGCAGAAACAGATTGTTGCGGAAGTTGAGGTAGGTTTTCTTCGGGTTTGACGCCGGCAGGCTGCCGCCGCCAAGATGGAACACCACGCTCTGCGGAATGACCCGTATCGCCTGTCCGCGCTGGTGCAGACGCCAGCACAGGTCGATTTCTTCCATGTGGGCGAAGAAATCCTTGTCGAGACCACCAGCGGCGAGATATTCCTCCGTGCGCACCGTCAGCGCGGCACCAGTAGCCCAGAAAATGTCGGTGATGTCGTTGTATTGTCCGTTGTCGGTCTCCACGGTGTCGAATATTCGTCCGCGGCAGAAAGGATATCCATGCTTGTCGATGAATCCCCCCGACGCACCAGCATATTCAAATCTCGAGTGGTCGGCGTCGCTCAGAATCTTAGGCTGGCACGCAGCCACTTCCGGGTGTGCCTCCATATATTCGTATAGCGGACGTATCCATTCCGGTGTCGCGGCAACATCGCTGTTGAGCAGCACGCTGTAGCGGTAGCCCAGTTCGCGGATTGCACGGTTGTAGCCTTCGGCATATCCGTAGTTTTTGTCGAAGCAAAGAGTGCGCACGTCGGGAAATTCCTGCTTCAGCACGCTTAGCGACTCGTCGGTGCTGCCGTTGTCGACCACCACTACGTCGGCAATGTCGTTGCTGTTGGCAGCCACCACCGACGGCAGGTAACGGCGCAGCAGCGCCGCACCGTTCCAATTGAGTATGATTATTCCTACGGGTTTCATTTTTTATTCAGTTTGCGGCGCCAGCGGTTGTGCGACCACAGCCATGCATCCGGTTGGCGCAGTATTGTTTGTTCGAGCAGAAGGGCGTAGCGGTCGGTCACGAAATTCTCGTCGGTCTCCGCCACATTGTCGGCGATAGGCACAATCCTTGCGCGGTAGTGTCCGCGGCTGGTGCGCTCAACGTCGGCATACATAGCCGCCGCCTTCAGTTTGCGCAGCAGCATCTCCGTGCCGGAGATAAACGGAGTGTCTTGGTTGAGGAAACGTATGCTGTGGTGCCCGTCGTTATGGCTTGGCTTTTGGTCGGAGATGAATCCGGTGACAAATACTCCGCCGTTGTGGCGAGCCTGCAGCAAAGCGCGCAGCACACTGTTTTTCGGGATAGAAGTAGAGTGGAAACGTTTGCGCAGATTGAACCAGAATCGATCGAACCACTTGTTGCGCAACGGGCGGTAGACCTGTGAATACTCAACATTGTCGGCGCGGTATACCCACAGCGTTATCGACGTGATCCATTCCCAGTTGCCGAAATGCGAGCAATACAAGCCTATCGACCGTCCGTCTTTGGCGATGCGTTCCACGTGCTCAATGTCTTCAAACACCATGCGTCGTCGCATCTCGTCGTCGCTGATGTGGAGCAGCTTTATCGTTTCGACAAACACGTCGGTGAAGTTGCGGTAGAAGCGCTTCACGATGTCGCGACGTTCCGCCTCCGTCTTGTCGGGGAATGCTGCGGCAATATTGGCTTCGACCAGCCGCCGGCGGTAGCGCACCACAGACGCAGCCACCCAAGCCAGCGCGTCGGACAGCGCATAGAGCGCGCCGAACGGCAACAGAGCCACAGCGTGCAGCAGCAGCCAAAGAGGAGAGTATGCTATGCGTTGCAGAGTCGTGCTCATACGATTTCAGCTTTTATAAGGTCGTCATGTCCGAGAGGCTCCACAAGGCGCACGTTTACTATTGTGTTGCTCAGCCGCGTGTCGGCAGGCACCGCCACACGCAGGTAGTTGTCGGTGAAACCTTTCATCAGTCCGTCGTCGTCGACAGCGTGCTCAAACAGCACCGGGCGCACCGTGCCGAGATATTTTTTTGTGAATGCCGCCAGTTTGCGGTCAGACAGCGCCATCATGCGCCGAGTGCGCAAATGCTTGGTGTGCTGGTCCACGACGTATGGGATTTTCAGCGCCATCGTGTCGGGACGTTCGGAGTAGGAGAACACGTGCAGGCGAGTGATGTCGAGACTGTCGACAAACGAGCGCGAATCTTCAAAAATCTCAGGAGTTTCGCCGCGCATACCCGTAATAAGGTCCACTCCGATGAAAGCGTCAGGGATAAGGCGTTTTATGGCAGCCACCTTGTCGGCAAACAGCTGACGGTCGTAGTGGCGGCGCATCAGTTTCAGCATCTCGTCGCTTCCCGACTGCAAAGGGATGTGGAAATGCGGCATGAAATGCTTTGAACTGGCGCAAAATTCAATGACATCGTCGGTCAGCAAGTCGGGCTCAATTGAAGATATGCGATAGCGCTCGATGCCCTCCACAGAGTCGAGGCAGCGCAGCAGGTCGATGAAACGTTCGCCCGTGTCATATCCGAAGTCGCCGATGTTTACTCCCGTGATTACAATCTCCTTGCCACCGTCGGCGGCAGCCCGACGAGCCTGTTCGGCAAGGTCGGCAATCCGTCCGCTGCGGCTGCGTCCGCGGGCACGGGGGATAGTGCAATAGCTGCAATAATAGTTGCAACCGTCCTGCACCTTCAAGAAAAATCTGGTGCGGTCGCCTCGCGAGCACGAAGGGATAAACTGCCTGATGTCTTTCAGCGCAGTCACTTTCACCGTCGGCTCATGGTCGGCATACCAGCGGTCGACAAAGTCGGCTATTTCTGCCTTTTGGTCGTTTCCCACCACGATGTCGACGCCTTCGATGTCGGCCACCTCCTCGCTGTTCAGCTGGGCATAGCATCCCGTCACCACCATCACGGCATCCGGGTATCGGCGCGACAGTTTTCGGATTTCCTGTCGGCATTTCTTGTTAGCCAATTCCGTCACCGAGCAAGTGTTGACCACGCAAATGTCGGGCGTCTCGCCCGCCTGCACAGGTTGTGCACCACGGTCGGCGAGAAGCTTGCCGATGGTAGAAGTCTCGGCAAAGTTAAGTTTGCATCCCAACGTATGGAATGCCACCTTCTTATTGTCAAAAGTTGTATTGTCTATCATTTGAGTACAAAGATAGTGCAAGCCGAGAGAAGAGCAAAACAAACTTGTTTGAATTTGCTCGTCCGAGGCGCAGGCTATGTTATGTTTTCTCCGGCATTCAGCGCAGTGCGCTTCAGAAAAAGCAGTCGTTATTGTTTGTTGCGCAGTTCAGCAATCAAGTCGTTGATGATATATGTGTCACTCATCAAGTGAAGCCCGTATTTCTCATCATGGAGCATACGGCTGGTTTCGGAATCGTAAAACAACTCCAGTGCACGTTCGTTTGAGATGTTGAGCGTGTCGGCAAGCTGCTTGACGATTCTTGCTATTTTGTTCCACAAAAGAAAGTCCTTCATAAGCTAACTGATTTTATGAGATTGAAATGTCAGAAGCTTGGTCGTATAGATTAGTAAGATAGAATCCCGGACCAAAATCCAAGTCCTTTCTGCCAATGCTGACAATTGGCTTTTCGACCACGACAGTCGATCCGTGGTAGAGAATTGATTTATCCATTCCGCCTCCTTTCCCAATTTTCCAAAGCCTCGACAACATCGTTGGCAACCGCCTCGCGGCTCTCGGTGTGCAGCGTGTCGTAGCAGTCCACGATGAGATTTTTTATAAGACCAGCCCGTTCAAGCCTCCGTCTCATTTCGGCAGGTGTTATGCCTAATTTTTTAGCGGAAGCCTCGATAGCCAATGTCGTGAACGACAGGCGGTCAAGTTCAGCAGTACGTTTCATTGTCTCCATTGCCGTAGATGTTGTTTGTTTTTTGCAAAGATAGTGCAAGCCGAGAGGAAAGAAAAGAGCTTGCTCGAATTTCTTTCCCGAGGCGCCGCCGGTTTTATGCAAGAGCAAAACAAACAAGGTTGAAATAATATTCATCAGGGATTCCCTTTTTTCCTTTATAAATAACCCATCATTCGTTATCTTTGTAGAAACCGCTTAAAAACAGACTATTTGCACGAAATTTGTAAAACCTAAAAACAATTAACGATATATGGGATTTTTTAGATACCTGATACTGCTTTTCTGCTTATGCACAATAACGTTGACACAGGCTCAACGCTATGAGGTGGACTGCCTTGTAAACTCTGAAATAAAAGCTGTCGCAACAGACAAGCCAACGGAATTTGACGGCACCCGCACCGTGCTCTATCTGCGCAACGGCACGCTCGTGAATGTGGTGGGACGCAAGGTTGCCGGAACCGACGGACAGGAAGCCTCGCATCTCAAGCAGGCCGGTGACACGCTCGATGTGAGGCAGATAAAAGCCGTGGTTGAATACGACGGCAAGTTGCAAAATGTGTCAATTCTGTATCAAGGAGACCGGATTGTTGAATCAGCGGCGGCGCTCACGCGACGCATGCTGCGCCGTCGGCTGTCCCTCGACGTTGTCGAGGGTTAACATCAGGCGTGACCGCTTACGCGGTCAGATTTTGCACTGTCTTATTCAAAGATAGGCTTCGGTTCGGCAAAACATTGTCAAGCAAGCTTGAATGTTTTTCACTCACCTTGCACTATCTTTGAATAAAATAGGCTTCGGTTCGGCAAAACATTGTCAAGCAAGCTTGAATGTTTTTCGCTCACCTTGCACTATCTTTGCAGAAAAATTGTGTGATGAAGAAATTTAGAATTGGGCTGTTGCCCCGAATTATCATAGCGATTGTGCTTGGTATAGGCACAGGATTTGTGATGCCGGAAGTGGTGGTGCGTTTGTTTGTCACGTTCAACGGGCTGTTCAGCCAGTTTCTCGGATTTATTATACCTCTGATTATCGTGGGTCTTGTCACGCCAGCCATCGCCGACATCGGCAAGGGCGCGGGCAAGATGCTTGTGGCAACAACGCTGCTGGCGTATGTCGCCACGGTGCTGTCTGGATTCCTGTCGTTCGGGGTGGGTGATGTGGTGTTTCCGCATCTGATCACCAAAAACATCTCGATAGAACAGATAAGCGAGGCGCATGGCATAGAGCCGTTTTTCACGGTCGCCATCCCCGAGCCGTTGAACATTATGACTGCGCTTGTGATGGCCTTCACCGTGGGACTTGGACTCGCACATCTGAAATCCACAGCGCTGCGCGACGCGTTTGTCGACTTGAAGGATATAATCGTTAAAACCATACAGGCTGTAATCTTGCCGCTGTTGCCGTTGTATATTTTCGGCATTTTTATGAATATGACGCATTCCGGCCAGGTGGTGCATGTGTTGTCGGCGTTTATGAAGGTGATAGTTGTGATTTTCATACTTCACATTTTCCTTCTCATCTTTCAATTCAGCGTCGCCGGACTTGTGGCGAAGAAGAATCCTTTCCGCCTGCTGCGCAATATGCTGCCGGCATACTTCACGGCGCTCGGCACATCGTCGTCGGCAGCGACCATCCCTGTGACGCTGCGCCAGACTATTGCCAACGGCGTGGATGAGGGTGTGGCAGGATTTGTGGTGCCGTTGTGCGCCACGATACATTTGTCGGGCAGCACGCTGAAAATCGTTGCGTGCGCGCTGGCGTTGATGATAATGCAAGGCATTCCGTACGATTTTCAGATGTTTGCAGGTTTCATCTTTATGCTTGGCGTGACGATGGTGGCCGCTCCGGGAGTGCCAGGCGGAGCGATAATGGCGGCGCTGGGCATTCTGTCGTCGATGCTCGGCTTCGACCAAAACGCCCAGGCACTGATGATAGCCCTGTATATCGCTATGGACAGCTTCGGCACGGCATGCAACGTGACCGGTGATGGCGCTCTCGCGCTCATCATCGACCGTTGTTTCCGCAAGAAATAGACGCGAGGAAATCCCTTGATGCCCTACAGTTCGTCGAGGTCGGCACCTTTGCGCTCCAGAATCGAGGCGGCAAGGCTGTCGCCGGCTTGCACGATTGACACCAAAGGATACAGCGTCTTTGCGGTGTCGTAGTTGCGCATATCCTCAAAACTTGTCATGTTGACGCCCCATGCGCCCATGTGCCAACGCATGGCGAGCATCTCGGCATCGGTAAGTTCCAGTCCGCTGAGCAGAACGAGAATCACCGATTTCTCGCCGTGTCCCATAGGAAAGTTCTTGTAGCTCACCTTGTAGCCTTCGCAGTCTTCCCACTGTCCGAGGCGGTTTTTGCGCTTCTTGATGCTACGGAAGTAAATGTCGCTTTTGCACACGTCGTGGAGCAAAGATGCTATGATTACGCTGTCGCGCGTCACCTCGGTTTCCAGCGTGGCGTCGATTTGCTTCATCCCTTCCCATACGGCAAGCGCCGCCTTGGCGGTGTTGAGCGAATGCTCCACAAGCCCGCCCTCAGTGTTCAAGTGGTGACCAGCCGACGCCGGTGCGGTGAAGAAGCCTTGCTCCTCCAGGTCTTCAATCACGCCTTCCACGCCTTCGCGGCCGGTGGAGCGCAGCAATTCCAGAAAATCTTCTTTAGCGGTTTTGGTATCTTCCATTTTATATGTCTGTTTTTATACAAAATTACAAAAAAATATGCATCTGAGCTGATGCTGTGCGGATAAAAAAGTTTCCCGCCGCAACGACCTGCGGCGGGAAACCTGTTGTTTTGTCGCGTAGGGACACTATTTCTGGAACATATCTTTTATCGAGCCGATAGACGACAGGATGCCCGAAGCCTCGTAAGGGATGTAGACCGTCTTTCCGTCCTTACCGTTGACCATCTTCTCGAGCGTCTCGATATACTTCACGGCGAGCATATATGTCGCAGGGTCGGTCTTCGTTTCCTTGATGGCGTCGGCTACGCGGCGTATAGCCTCCGCCTCGCCTTCAGCCTGCAGCATCTTGGCGCGCGATTCGCCCTCAGCTTTAAGGATCTCCGACTGCTTTGCCGCCTCCGCCTGGTTGATGCGCGACTCGCGCTCACCTTCGGAACGGAGGATGAGCGACTTCTTCTCGCCCTCGGCTTTAAGAATTTCCGCACGTCTGTTGCGTTCAGCCTGCATCTGCTTCTCCATCGCCTCCCGCACGCTTCCCGGAGGAGTGATGTCCTGCAGCTCAACGCGGTTCACCTTCACGCCCCATTTGTTTGTAGCCTCGTCGAGGATTGCCTGAAGGCGTGAGTTTATGGTGTCGCGCGAAGTCAGGGTCTCGTCGAGCTCGAGTTCGCCGATTACGTTTCGGAGCGACGTCTGCGTCAGTTTTTCAATAGCGTTCGGCAGATTGTCGATTTCGTATACTGATTTTTTAGGGTCGACAACCTGAAAATATAGCAGCGCGTTGATTTCGGTTGTTACGTTGTCCTTCGTGATCACCTGTTGTGAAGGGAAGTCGTAGACCTGTTCACGCAAGTCGATAGAAGAAGTGGCAGTCATGCGCACTATGGTGCGTCCGCCGAGTCCCGTCTCCACACGCCTGGTGTAGATTGTCTTAGGCTTGTCGATGAAAGGCCAGATGATGTTGAGTCCTGGAGGCAACACGCTGTGGAAGCGTCCGAGGCGTTCGATTACGCGCGTTTCCGATTGAGGCACGACTTTTACGCCTGCCATTACGAGAATCACCACAATTAAAATGGCGAGTCCGAGAAAAATCAATGATTCCATATAAATAAAGATTAAGAAGTTATTCCTCTTCGCGCTCCACTGTGAGAATGATGCTGTCGTAGCCAATCACACGCACCTTTGTCCCGACGTCGATTGGCGACGCGTCGGCGCTGACAGCCTGCCAGTTGTCGCCGTCGATGCGCACACGTCCGGGGGTATTGCCGCCGATTGCTTCGGTCACCGTCGTTGTCCTGCCTATCAAGGCATCCATGTTGCTGAGACAGTCGCGGTGCCTGCGCGCCTCCGCCTGGCGTTTTATCAACGGCTTGAAGGCGATGAACGACAGCACGGAGCCTATGGCTGCGGCAGTCAGCTGCGCCTCGATGCCGAAACCGATAAGCGACGTGGCGAGAGCCAGTGCGCATCCGCCCACAAGGCAGAATGCAGCGAAAGTGTTTGTAAGTAGTTCGACAATCACAAGAATGGCTGCGGCAATCAGCCACAACAACCAATTTGATAGAAATGTAAATTCTTCCATGATTATGGTTCTTACGTTAGTAGACTACAAATTTAATGATTGGCATTCAAAATAGCAATAGAAAGGTTGGTTTTTTTTGACGGCACGGTAAATGTAAATGTCTGTGATGCTGTTGCATTGTGTGTTTTGTGGCTGAAAAGTCAGACGTTTGCTCGTGCGGACTGCACGAAATGGAAAGTTTTCAGACAAAAAAAGCGGACGCCGAGATGGTGTCCGCTTTGGGGGTGATGCTGTGGTTTGTTATTTCAACAAAGATGCAGGATCGAGGTTCTTGCCTTCGATATCCTTGAAGTAGCGGTATGTGCCCACCTTCAATTCCATTGTTGCAGACTCATCGGCAACGATGATAGCCTTCTGGTGGAGCTGGAGAGCGGTGATTGTCCACATTTGTGAAACCGCACCTTCAACGCCCTGCTGCAATGCGCGGGCCTTGTTGTATCCGTTAACGATGAGGAGCACGCTCTTGGCAGAAGTGACAGTGCCGACGCCTACAGTCAAAGCAGTTGAAGGCACCTTGTTGATGTCGCCGTCGAAGAAGCGGGAGTTTGCAATCTTCGTGTCGAGAGTCAACGTCTTCTGGCGAGTGCGAGAAGAGAGGGATGATCCCGGTTCGTTGAATGCGATGTGTCCGTCAGGACCAACGCCGCCGAGGAACAGGTCGATGCCGCCGTAGCTGGCAATCTTCTCCTCGTAGCGACGGCATTCAGTGTCGAGGTCTTCGGCATTGCCGTTGAGGATGTTTACGTTCTCTTTCTTGATGTTGATGTGGCTGAAGAAGTTGTTCCACATGAAAGAATGGTAGCTTTCCGGGTGTTCTTCCGGCAGACCGCAGTACTCGTCCATGTTGAAAGTTACAACATGCTCAAACGACACTTTTCCAGCCTTGTTGAGCTCAATCAAGTGTTTGTACATTCCGAGTGGAGAGCTGCCTGTAGGGCATCCCAAAACAAAAGGTTTCTCGGCAGTAGGGTTGGCCTCGTTGATGCGTGAAGCAACATAGTTGGCAGCCCATTCAGATACCTTTGCATAATCAGGTTCGATAATTAGACGCATATCTTTAAAATTTATGTTAGAATTTTTGCACAAAAGTAGGCATTATTTTTGAGATTACGCAGAATGTTACTACTTTTGTGCGGTAAAATAACCGGCATAAACCAAAAAATAAGATATTAAACGTTAATCATTATAAAAAACGTTTGTTGTTTTTGATAGAACATATACCTTTGCATCAACCGAAAACAGGTCTTAAAAAATGAAAACTAATTTAAGTTCACAAATCAAACTGGATCTCGTTCCAAAGAGATACTATGCACCGGAAAACAAGATTGAATATGCATCTTTGTGCCGGGAAGAGAAAGTGTTTACCCAAATCTCTGAAACAGCCGACGGTGGCGTGAAATCGCTTGCTGACGAGGTTGTTGAGACAATCAAAAAGAATGTCGAAAAGAAGGGCAAATGTGTTATTGCGTTAGGCACAGGCAACAGCGTGCTTCCGGTGTATACGGAGCTTATCAGCCGTTATGAGAACAAGAAGGTTGATTTCGCGGATGTTGTGGTTTTCAACCTGTTTGAGTTCTATCCAACAGAAGCTGGCGCACCTTCAACGCTCGACCGCTTGAACAACTTGCTCCTCAGCAAGGTCAACATCAAGCCAGAGAATGTGCACTCATTCAACCAGGAAGTGGAAAAGGCTGACCTTTACGAAGGCTGCCGCGCTTATGAGGCGGAAATAGACGCATGCGGAGGTCTTGACCTCGTGCTTTGCGAAATCGGTGTTGCCGGCAACTTGGCTTTCAACGCTCCGGGTTCGCAATTCTCTTCAGCATGCCGCATGACCCTCATCGACAGCGTTATACGTCGCAGCGTGTTGAGCGCATACGACCTTGAGGTGGCCCCTGCCACAGCAATCACCCTCGGCATCGGCAACATCCTTGCAGCAAAGAAAGTGCTTGCAATGGCATGGGGCGAAAACCAGGCCAAGATTGTGAAAGCAGCCGTTGAAGACAAAGCATCCGAGACAGTGCCAGCGTCATTCCTTCAGATGCACCGCAACGCCAAAGTTGTTGTCGACTTGTCGGCAGCAGAGCGTCTCACCCGCATCTGCCACCCATGGCTTGTTACTTCGTGCGATTGGAACAACAAGATGATCCGCCGCGCCATCGCATGGCTTTGCGAGAAGACAGGCAAACCAATTTTGAAACTTACAAGCAACGACTATAACGAGTATGGCTTGAACGAACTGGCAGCACAGTTTGGCTCGGCATACAACGTGAACATCAAGGTGTTTAACGACATTCAGCACACCATCACAGGATGGCCAGGCGGCAAGCCCGACGCAGACGACACCGACCGTCCGGAGCGCGCCAAACCATATCCAAAGCGTGTGATTGTGTTCAGCCCGCACCCAGACGACGACGTAATCTCTATGGGCGGCACGCTGAAGCGTCTCGTTGACCAGAAGCACGATGTGCATGTGGCTTACGAAACTTCTGGCAACATCGCAGTGGGTGATGAGGATATGTTCCGCTACATCCTCGTTATGGATCAAATCAAGAAAGAATTCGGTCTCGACACCGAACTTTATAATCAGAAATCAGAGGAAATCAAGAAGTTCCTCGCCGCAAAACATCCTGGCGACGTTGACTCTCTCGATCTCCGTATGCTCAAGGGCCGCATCCGCCGTGCGGAGGCAAAAACAGCCTGCAACTGGATGGGTGTTAAGCCAGAGAACGTACACCACCTTGACCTGCCGTTCTACGAAACGGGTACAATCAAGAAGGGCGACCTCTCTGAGCGCGACGTGAAAATTGTGAAAGATTTGATTTCTTCAGTCAAGCCTCATCAGATTTTCGTGGCTGGCGACCTTGCCGACCCTCATGGCACTCATCGTGTCTGCACCGACGCTGTTCTCGCCGCTATTGACGAACTTCTTGACGATGGCGCAGAATGGATGAAAGAATGCCGCATCTGGATGTACCGCGGCGCATGGGCAGAATGGGAAATCGACCACATCGAGATGGCAGTGCCTATGAGTCCAGAGCAGCTCCGCTTCAAACGCAACACCATCCTCAAGCACCAGTCGCAGATGGAGAACGCTCCGTTCCTTGGCGACGACGACCGCTTGTTCTGGCAGCGTGCTGAAGACCGCAACCGTGCCACTGCTCAACTTTACAGCAGTCTTGGCCTTGCATCCTATGAGGCAATGGAGGCGTTTGTAGAATATCATCCTATCCGATAAAAAAAATTTTTATCAGCATACAATATGAACTAAATCTTTGCGTTATTGTTATTAGAAAAAGCAACAACAACAAATAAGTGAATCATAGGTTAAGGAATCCGACGGATCGAGAGATTAGTCGGATTATTTGTCTAATTCTGGAAGACTTTTATAACCTCCTTAGACATAGGAGATTCGGAAGAAAGAGCAAAAATGAGGTAATGATTTAGCAACCGTTTCTATTTCTGCGCTTTGCTGTGAGTTGCTTTCATTGTCACTCGTATAGAACAAAGGTAGCAATAAAAACTGGAATACCTCAAATTGCAATGGAGTTTTTTTCTCCAATTTGAGGTATTCTCTGTTTATACCGTTATTGATGTTTCTAAATTGACGTCTGATACATATCTCGTTTGCCCTAAACAATCAGTTTATACAATCGTTTGTTTGGGAAGCAAACTAGATTTTTTTCTTGGAGACCAATCGCCCCAAGGCATCTTTCTTTTTTGAGGGTAACAAATATAAAGATGTCTTTGAGCTCTAGTAATTGCAACATATAGGTTATTTTTCTCTTGTTGCATTTCAATGCTATTGTTCCCTTTTTTTATAGCACGGTAATCGGGGAATGTACCCTCATCCATACCCACAAGGAATACTACTACAGCTTGTTGACCTTTCATAGTGTGAACCGTACTCAATGTAACCCCTTCTACATCCAAAGAAGCAACCGAAGTTTGCCCCAACGACATTGCATTACGAAAAGCAGACAAAGAATAGTTTGTTACACTCTTAGCATAAGAGCTCCAATGATGTTTTAATAATTCAAATTCATCAAAAACAGCCAAAGCTTCATCTGTTGATTTAAATTCCGAAGCATTAGAGGCTTTTAAAGTATTCAATACAGATTTGATGGTTTGATACATATTACTACCATCATCTTCCAATAGTGAGGCTTGCTGCACGACTTCTTTCAAGAATGCATCGCTAATACTTTCTACGACTTGTTCTAATGATTTGCAATGGCTCACGCCTACTATAGACTGCAACATATCAAGATGCAGTCTATCATAGGGATTGGTTCGTACTACCATAGCCAAATCAAAGGCTTTAGCAGCAGTGGATGCAAATTCCAGACCTGCTCCCGTAGTTTTATAATGATATGGCAAGTTACTACTCTTTAATTGTTCTTCAATCTTTCCAAGAACGAATTTATTTCTAGCAAGTACTGCAATATCAGAATAGCTCAATTTCCCGTCATAACCTTCTATTTCAGTACCAACCAATGATTTTATACCACTTACTACTTCTTGCGCTTCCTCACATGGTGTATCATAAGCATATTCCTTACAAACGCCCGTATAAGGTAAGGTTACATCTAAGGTGTCATCATGCACTACCTTTTGTGCATAATCCAAAATCGCCTTAGCACTTCGATAATTCTCATTTAGGTTATATATGGTCGGGGTGTAGTCATTCACAAACCAATCATCCATATATTTACTGCTTGATCCATTAAAGGCATATATAGATTGTTTGGTGTCGCCAACCAGCATTACGTTCTTATGCTCGCTACCAGTAATCGCACGAAGAACCATGTATTGAGCCTTGTTTAAATCCTGTGCCTCGTCCACACAAATGTATGTAAAACTTCTTCGATATAAGTCTGCAATTCTTGGGTTATGTATCAGTAATTGGTAAGCATTAAGCAACAAATCATCAAAATCAATTGCGTTTAGCGAATCCATCTGCTCTCTATAACTTAAATATAGATTACGCATCTGTCCATCTTTAATAACCTTAGACAGTTCATCATCTAAAATCACAGACCGTTTTATAAGACTGATATTATCCAATGCCCGATAAAGAGTTTCCCTACGTTCTTTATCATTCAGCCCCCTATACCACTGGCTCAATGATGGAGTTTCTGTAATTGTTTCTTCCAAAATTTTTTTTCTGTCGTCATCTGCAAAGATTTGCGGCATTGTCACAAATCTTGTAGCGGCGATATGGCTTTCAATGATTGACTCACACAGACCATGGAAAGTTGCAACAAAAACATGTTCCAGCAGATTTTCATCCACTTCCGCAAGTCTTGTTCTAATCTCCTCACAAGCTTTGTTGGTAAACGTAATCGCCAGAACCTTACGTTTAGTCATACCAGCCAACATCTTTATACGCTCAACAAGTACTCTTGTCTTGCCACTACCGGCACTTGCACGTACTAAAATTGCGCCATCTTTCAATGATGCAATTTCTTGTTGTTTAGAAGATAACTTTATCTTACACATGGCATATGTCCTTTTTTATTCCATCAAATAGTTTAATTACCAATGGAGGTAATGTTTTTCCGCTTTCAATTATGCAATTTGCCAACACCGGACCTAACTGGGCCTTGTTTTTCTCCATTATATCATCCAAAGCTGTCAGTCGGCCATCTTCATTATCATATATTCGTTCTATATCAACAAAAATATTCTGATGACAACTTTCACACACTTTAGAAGTCTTTTCTCGTTTCTTAGGCTTATGATTATTTTCTCTAATAAATTTATCAATATAGCCTTCTCCTTTCAATTGTTCTATAGCTTTTTCTATTTCATCCTTATACCCATCGTCAAGGAGCATTCCTTCAAAATCCTTTTCATCGGGAATGAGGAAAATATTCTTCTGTTCTGCCAGTTCCTTATCTTCATTATAGATCCTTTCCAAAAGTTTTTTGAGTTCTTTTTGGGCTTTTGCTTCACCATCCGAGAAAATGTACCAAGGTATTTTGAACGCATCAGCAAGGACGACAAACGGATAATAATTACCACACCCCTTTGCATCGACAAACGACAGACCGGACTCAACGGGAGTCAATCCCCAATGTTGCTGGCAGAAAATAGGTAAAGCTTGTACTTCTGTTTCACCTTCTCCCAACACAATACCTTTGGCAAACAACAGTTCGCCATTGCTCGTCAATACGGCTTGTCTGATTTTTCTTTGTTCCTCTGGTGTTAGTTCTGCAACGGGCAAACTTCCACAAATAGTCTTCTCTGCGGCTTTATACATACCTCTCAGCTCTGACAATTCCGCACATGCAGCCACATACGGAGAATGTGTTGAGATTATTTTAATGCCCGGCATTTCGTTCATCTGTTTGTAGAGTTGCTTCTGTGCATTCGGATGCAAATGCGCTTCAGGTTCTTCTATAGCTATAATCGGCAAAAAAGCCTCGTCTTCCGGCTTCTTGCTATCGCACATTTGCTTTACAAAAGCCCGAAACGACAACATGGAAGACCAACTCCTAGTTCCCATGCCATGATAGTCCATTGTAAAACTACTATCCTCCGTTCCATAATGAATCGTCAAGCTTTTGTTCAAATCTCGCAATTTCTTAGCAAAAGGTGAAACATAGACCTTGCCCGAAGAGTCCATTGTAGCGTCAATCCCTTTTAGTGATTCCTGAATATTTTTAAGCACATCACTCTTTTCTATGGCTTCTGCATTTAAAGAACTTATTTTTTGTTCTAATTCAGCAACATCTTTCGGGTCATAATTGCTAACTACATCACCAAGCATTTTACCTAAATAAGAGGTTCTGGCTTTTAAATCATCCTGAATATCTCGTTTAGCATCCAAATAGTGGAACTGAAAATAATCTCCCTTAACAGTGGATTTTTTACCTTTCAAATCTTGCCAAGCGATGCCTGCAGAGTCCCATTCATTCAAGATTTGCATATCCCTATTAAATGAATTCTGAAGTGTTTGAAAAGTGTATTTAACACGCAAAGGCACATAGGCGTGTTCTTCAGCATCCATTTTTATATTATCCGCACCAAATGCAATTTCCCATACATCTGAGAAATTTGGGATACGTTTTCCAGCATTATCAATTGCTACTATTTTGGCATCAACAATGATACAATTTGATTTGCCGTTCTTGTCAATGTGTAAATCTTCTGTTGAAAGGAACGAGCTATTTCCAAACAACAGCTGTAGAGCTTTTAAAACAGAGGTTTTCCCGACATTATTCATGCCGGTCAGTACCGTAGTTTCTGAAAGGCTCATTTTAAAATCTTTCAATCCACGGAATCCATCTATTCTAATTTCGTCAATCAGTATCTTTTGCATAAGAAGACAATTAAAATTGTTATATGCAAAGGTAATACTTTTATGGCAGAAAACGCCCGTTTACCAAATAAAATTTTGTACTTTTGCACTCGTTAAACAAGATAGCACGTGTATGAACCGGATAAAGGAAGTATTGGATGCAAAGGGTATTAGCCAAACAGAGTTGGCAAATAGACTTGGAAAGACCTTTAATATGGTCAATCTATATACAACAAACAGAGTCCAACCACCCATCCATGTTCTATATCAAATAGCCGAGATATTAAATGAAGATGTTCGTTCACTTCTTATTCCTAATGAATTAAAGAAATAGATTATATGGCAAATACCAACTTGAAAGAAGCTAAGGCAGCTAAAAATGACGAGTTCTATACGCAATTTCACGACATTGAAATTGAAATGAATGCCTATCTCGAATACAATCCTGATGTATTTCGAGATAAAACAGTGTTGCTTCCTTGCGATGACCCAGAATGGAGTAACTTTACCCGCTTTTTTGCGGCAAAGTTCGATGAGTTGGGGTTGAAGAAACTGATTTCTACAAGTTATGCGCCAGATGCCAAAAAAATGAAATTATTGGCAGAACCTTCTTTATTTGAGATGGATGCTCCTCAATTTGACCCAACAAAAGCACAGACTAAGGGCAAAATATTCATTCTCGATAAAGATTTAACGGGTGATGGGAAAGTTAATATTGCCGACCTGCAATGGGAATATCTTGAAGGAGATGGGGATTTCCGCAGTAAAGAGGTTACAAAACTTCGCAATGAGGCAGATATAATTATCACCAACCCTCCGTTCTCCTTGTTTCGTGAATTCTTGGCGTGGATTGTAGAGGCAGATAAAAAATTTATTATTATTGGCAACATGAATGCCATAACTTATAAAGAGGCATTCCCATTAATAAAAGAAAATAAAATGTGGCTGGGATATTCTATTCATAGTGGAGACAGAGAATTTGAAGTCCCTAATGAATATCCGTTAGCAGCAGCTGGATGGAGAATAGATGAGAGTGGACGTAAATTCATTAGAGTAAAAGGTGTACGTTGGTTTACCAATATAGACCACGGACGCCGTCATGAACCATTACCTTTAATGACTATGGCTGACAACCTTCGCTTTTCAAAACATAAAGAACTGAAAGGTAAAAGCTCTTATGACCATTACGACAATTATGATGCTATAGAAGTTCCTTTTACAGATGCTATACCCTCAGATTATGATGGTGTAATGGGAGTTCCTATTTCCTTCTTAGACAAGTATTGTCCGGAGCAATTTGAAATCTTAGGGCAGACTCAAGGTGATTCTGGTAAAGAACTTGGCTTGCGTCCATATCCTCGTGAATTGAAGATACTAAACCCCAGTTTACGAGATGGTCAGCTTTACTATTTAGAGAACGGAATTCCACAAAAGCCATATGCGCGAGTTTTAATAAAAAAGATACCTGAGTTATGAAGTTCTTTGAAATCTTAGGGATAACCGATAGAGGAAACGAATGGGCACTAAAAGTCAAGGAATACACCAGTTTCGATACTCCAAATTTTGCAGATTTGAATCGTCGAGGTGCTATTTGGAATAGCGGTTTTTTAGTCTCAACATATGCCCGATTACTCATACGCAAATTATAATTCGATATGTCTAATAAGAACTCTTGCATAAACTTGGGTATAACATTTTCCTTCTACGATGTAATAGGTCTCATTCATAGGAGTTTCATGGTGAAGCAGCACCGCTCCATCATTAAGTTTTGTAACTTTAGACTCTTTCCCATGACGGTCTATTTGAATCTGCTCTGGATAGATTTTGGAAGCACTTCCAAACCATGTTTTTGTTATCCCTAAGATTTCAACTTAAAACTAAAATATCATGAATACAACATTACATAAAGAATGGACAGTTGCAGACATTTGCAAAGGATTTACTTATAATGAGTTGGAGGGCAAAGGTTTGTTCGGATTGAACGGACAACTTACTATCCAACCCGAGTATCAACGCCATTACATTTACAATGACGGAAAACGGGATGTGGCTGTGATAGAATCACTGCTAAAGGGCTATCCAATCGGGCTAATCTATTTCAACCGTACAGCAAATGGGCGATTTGAGGTGCTTGATGGGCAACAGCGTATTACCTCTATCGGTCGATTTGTTACAGGAAAATTCGCCATTAAGGACGAATCAGATAATGTGCAATATTTTTCGGGATTGCCCGAAGAACAGCAACAAAAGATTATGCAATCTCCTCTGCTCGTTTATGAATGCGAGGGTGAAGAAAAAGAAATTAAGGAGTGGTTCAAGACCATCAACATTGTAGGTATTCCGCTCAAGGAACAAGAGTTGCTAAATGCCATCTATTCAGGCGAGTTCGTGAATGCTGCCAAACGAGTATTCAGCAATTCTCAAAATGCGGAAATTCAAAAATGGAGTCATTATATCAAGGGGGATGTGAAACGACAAGATTATTTGGCGGAAGCTCTTAAATGGATTTGCGACAGCAAAGGAATGAGTGTAGATGCTTATATGAGTCAGCATCGTCATGATACCTCCACTGGTGAGTTGGAATGTTATTTCCGCTCAGTTATTGATTGGACATCTGCCACATTCACAATGGTTGAACGAGATATGTGCGGCTTGGAATGGGGACGGTTATATGAAACATATCATGCCACTCCTTATAGTATTGACCATGTTACAGAAAGAGTAAAAGCCCTACAGGCAGATGAAAGCGTAAAATGCCCCCGTAACATTTATGAATATGTGTTAGGCGGAGAAATGGACAAGAAACTACTTGACATTCGTATATTTGAAGAATCGACAAAAAGAACAGCTTACAAACGTCAAACCGAGATGGCAGAGAAACAGGGTGTTTCCAACTGCCCACTTTGTGCTTCAGGGAATAATGCCAATAAGACCCGCATTTACAAACTGTCAGAAATGGATGCCGACCATGTGACAGCATGGAGCAATGGTGGGGCAACTAATATAGAAAATTGTGAAATGCTTTGCAAAACTCATAACCGTTCAAAGGGAAATAGATAAATGTATGTTATTTTGAGAGAGTTATATTTTTAATTCTCTCAAAATTATGAATAAGAAAAAAACATTTCAAGATGTTTCCAAGATATGGTGTGATGCAAAACGCCCTATAGTGAAACACTCCACGATGTGCGCTTATCTGCTTACATTGCAAACTCATTTGTTGCCATGGTTTGGCACAATGGAAACAATAGCAGAATGTGATGTACAGCAGTTTGTAATAGACAAATGTGCATCGGGATTAGCAAGGAAAACCGTCAGGGATATGGTAGCAGTGCTCAAGTCCATTGTTAAGTATGGGAATAAGCACGGGATTTTCCATTTTGAGGAATGGGAAATCGAATATCCCACTGATACGGAAAACAAATTATTGCCTACCTTATCCTTGAATCATCAACGGATACTGATGAATCACTTGATAGAACAACCTACACAGCAAAATATAGGTGTATTGTTAGCCCTTTGTACGGGAATGAGAATTGGTGAAGTGTGTGCTTTACAATGGGAGGACGTAGATTTTACACAGAGAATAATTACTGTAAGACATACGGTTGGCAGAATATACAATTGCGAGTTGAAAACGACTGAAAGGATTCACACATCTCCTAAAACGAAGAACTCTTGTCGTGAAATTCCTATTTCAAAACAACTATTTCAGTCCTTGAAAACGGTTAGAAAACAATCACAATCTCCATATGTAGTAGGAACCTCCACTCAATCCAAGGAGCCACGCTCTTACCGTGATTATTTTAGCAGATTGCTAAAACGGCTTAATATTCCTCATTTGGTTTTTCATGGACTTCGCCATACATTTGCGACCAGATGTATTGAAAGTCAATGTGATTATAAAACCGTCAGTGTTATACTTGGTCACTCGAATGTGGCGACAACACTCAATTTGTATGTGCATCCCAATCTCAGCCAAAAGAAAAAATGTATTGACCGTATGAGTAAATTTTTAGGAATGGCTTAATATATGCAACTTACCTTTATGAGACATTTTGAAATGTCTCATAAAGGTAAGTTAATGTGACTTAGGGATATATTTTTACAATCTCATTCCCCGTTTACGTTTCTTCTTCCTGCGCAATATCTCCGCCATCTCCTGATTGGCTTCCGCATCGGCAGCGTTGCAGGATAAGCCGTTACCGTTCAGCAATCCCAATGAACCGCTGAAAAGTTCACCTCTTGCAGGGTCGGCAGATGCGCTTGGCGTATCTGCTGTATAGGTGTTGTTCATACGTTCCACATTCCTGTTATGCTGCAAGGCTGCATCAATTTTGGAATAACTGAAACGCCTGTCCACTTTGGAACCGTTGAAGTGGTAGCCGTTCATGGTGAAGACCACGCCCTGTACTTCATTTGTATGCCCTTTATGCTTGAAGCGGACTTTCACCCCCTGACGGTGCAGGTTGGCGACAAGCATATTCCAGTTGCCGCACCTGCCGACTTCCGCTTTCAGTATGTCGTACAGCCTGTACTTCGTCCTGTCCGGCTCCTTCAGACGGTTGCGCTTGACATTCTCCTTGCCGCCAGCCATGTGCAGACCGTATTTCAAGGTAAGTTCCTTGCAGATACGGGTGCTGCGCAACCGCTCGTTCCTGTCCGAAATGGTCCTGCCGTCATTGCCTATGCGGTTGAAGGCGATATGCACGTGCGGATGCTCCTTGTCGAAGTGGCGGGCGATGAAGAACTGCGTGTTGCGCAATCCCATCTTCTCCATGTACTCAAGTGCTATCCCTGCCATGACATGGTTTGTCAGGCGTGGCTCGTCCTCTTTGGAGAAACTCAGGGCGATGTGTCCCACAGGCTTCGCCACCTTGCCGTTCATCTGCGACTGGATGTTGAAGCTCATTGCGATGGTGTCCTTGTTTTCCATGAACAAGCCCTCATGAGCCACTATCTGCACTCCCTTGTCCTTGTCAAGGATGTAGTCCACCACACCCTTGAAATTACTGCCGTGTACGATTTTCGCCATCATATCCCAATCTTGGTTAGAAGTTCATGGATTCTTGCCACTACCACCTTGCAGTCATCACGTTCCTCATAGAAGCCCCCTGCATTTGCCCTGCGTGCAAGCTGGTTCAGGTTGTTAGCCATGCCACACAGGTTCCGCACATGGGCGGCATGTTCCTCCGACAGCCGTCCCTTCACATGACCGTTTCGGAAACACTCCCTCATGTATTCGCTTGATGACACTCCGGCTTCATACGCCCGTGTCATCAGACGGAAGTAGTCGGCTGCCGCCAGCTTCACCGCCACACGGTATGTCAGTTTCTCGGTTGCCCCTTTCTTAGGGCGACCGCCTTTGTTATGTTTCTTGTCTTCCTTTTTATCCATTTTCAAGTGTTGTCAGTATAGTTAATGAATAGACCAACGGGATGCCGCCCCTGATATTCGGAAGACGGGTGGCAAGCGGTTTCGGGTGTCCCGAAACACAAACTTGCTACCCCACGATTCCAACCGAGGCAATTTCGGGCAGCTCCCGTTTTTTCTCGTTTGATACTTTATAACCCAAACCCTTTTTTCTTCGGTTTAACGATATTTTGGGGTGGTGGATTGACGGTTAAATTCTGCCGCTTTCCACACAGGAAATCGTTCAGATCTTTATGCCCGTGATAGTTGTGGGAGAAGTCCCGGATGCGTCCGTCAAACTCAATTGCCAGCTCTTGGTACGCTTTTCTTCCTGCCTCGTCATTGTCAAGCAGACAATGGATACGCCTATACCCGTGCAGCACATCTATGGCTTTCGGCACGTTGGCGGTGGAGTTGAGAATGACATAATCCTGCCCGTCAAGGTTGGGCATGGTCGGGCAGTTCCTTTTCCTCAACGTGAGGAAAGAGAGATAGTCCGTCATGCCCTCGAATACCAGACATTTCTCCTTCGGCTCTCCCGACTGCCGGATGTGGCTGATGTCTTTCGGTGCGATGCATCCCTTGAAAAATTGGTTGCGCACTTCAAACCCTCCTGCCACATTCGGGAAGCCGATGGCGAAATAAGGTTTGCCGTTATGGATGAAGTGCAGTTCCTTGCACTCCGGTTTTGCCAGTGTGGTGTCAATCCCACGTTCCTGCAAGTAGCGTAGCAATGCCAGATGTATGAGTTCCCCGACCTCCAGCTGTTGGAAGGATAGCTCGGATGCATGTTGGTGAAAAGAGAAGGAAACGGGACGGACGTGTGGAGCCTGTTCCGCTATCTTACGGAGCAGATAAGGCACATGGTCGGAGAAATAGAGTTCTTGCGCCAGTGCGATGATGTTGCCGCCTTTGCCCAGTCCATAGTCGAACCACAGGTTGCGGTTAGTGTTCACTTTGAATGACGCTTCCGTTTCTTGCCGGAAAGGTGATTTGTACCATAGGCTTTCGCCTTGCTGTTTCACGGGCGAATAGCCCAGACTTTGCAGATAGTCTGCGATGCTGATTTGTTTTGCTTCCTGAATTGTCATAGTATATATTCCTACGGATTTGATGATGGGTGATAAAACGATGTTTTGATAATTTAGATATTTAATATATTGATATATAATACTATATACTCTCATCATATATTCATCAAATTGCTTGCGAAAAGAGAAAATCATCATTTGCAATGTCGGGCATGGTCTGTCCATACTGTATTCTATTTTCATCAGTACCTTATTCTTGATTAAGGTTTGATGATGGTATATTCTACTGATATTCAATGCTGTTATATTCTTATTCATCAATTCATCAAAAAAAGAATCATAATGTTTCCAAAAACTCTCTTGTCACTGTGTAGAACCGCCCTGTCGTACGTTTGGGCGCATAGCGGCACTCTCTCGTGTAGTCCACCTGATAGGTGGTATATGTGAGTGTGTTGTGGGCAGGTTTCAGTTTCCAACGCTCCTGCAATACCCTCCGCACCTGATGCCTCTCCGCCTTGACATGCGAGTTTGTCAATAAGACGAGGATGTCATCGGGGCAGAACGAAAAAGTATCCGAACCTACCCTGTCCAGGATGTCGAGGATAAGCTCGTGCATCTCTACCTCCAATCGGTTGCGGTTGCTGCGGATGATGCGCTGCAAGGCTTCGGTATGCAGCAGCGAGGGTGCGAACCACATACGGCTTTTCCTTTCGGTGAATAGCAGCCTGTGTTGCAGATGGTAGAGAAATGCGGGTATCTCCGCTTTCAGTTTTTGAAGGAAGTCGGTATCATCCGACTGCAAGCGGTCTATCTTGCGCACCCAATAACGTGTTTCCCCTGCATCAATGATTATAGGCAGATATTCGTTGTTGGAACACAGCACGAACTTGGCGAAGAAAGCTATCTCGTCACGGTCTTTGCCTTTGGCTTCCACTTTATAGGAAAGTGTAGTGCTCAGGTTCTTCAACCGCTCGCTGTCCTCCCTGCGGCTTAACAGCACCTCATCCACCATGATAAGGAGCTTTCCAGCCCAGTCGGAATTGAACTGGCTGCGGAAATCCTCGTTGGTGTTGAACGTCACGTTGTCCTGAAACAGGGCTTTCAGAAAGTTCAGAAATGTGCTTTTGCCTGTGTTGCGTTCCTCCGATACCAACAGCAGGATGGGCAACTTCTGTATAGGCTGCAAATAGAGCAGTTGAAGATAATCCATCCCCAACTCGTATTGCTCCCCGAAGATGTGTTCCACCAATGAACGGATAGAGGGGAAATCGCCCTCCATCGGCTTGTGGTCTATCGGCTCGTAGAGGTTGAGGAACTTGCCGACCACGGGTTGATAACTGACGTGTTCGGGTACGGTGCAGAAACCGTCATACTTCGGCACGGTGGCGAGATGGTGCTTGCCGTAATCCTGCCGTAGTGTCTCGTTGTTCCACACGATACGTTTCTTTACATAGCCGCCGTTCAGACGGGGCTGGTTCACTAATTTGTAGAGCGTTGTGCCTACCCGGATAAACTCCTCCTTTGCGATGTTTTCTTGTTTCATAAGCACTTCATTTTAGTTTAATCAGTGCAAAGCTCGGCAATTCGTACAAGACGGATATATGACTCATGTATGACTCACGTATAATTTTTCTTGTATTTGGTTCGGAGGCATATAGACAAAGCCCGAAGAAGCGCCACTCCAATGGCTGTTTCTTCGGACTTATCGTATTCATTCACATGAATGGCAATACACCCATTTATTTATCCATATGAATAGATTGTTGGCAATGGGAATACGCAATGGGTTCATTACTTCATGTCGTCACATTGATAGATTTCATGCTTGATACTTAGATATTTCCATACTGTTCACACCCAGCGAAAAGAAGATATTTATTTTTTCTTTTCGCAAGTACACCCTTTCAAGAATGGCATTGCGCACTTGTTCCGCACCAAAAGTATTGATACGGAAAGCAAGTGCTACCACCATCGGGAAGCTGAACACATCGGCATGATAACCGTTATCCAATCGGATATACTTTTGCACCTCGTATTTTTTCAGGACACCGCTTTTATATATGGTTCTGATGGAAGCCCGAAGTGTCGGGGCTATTACCCCGAATAACTCCACAAGTTCCGGCTCGCTCATCCAGATGCTAGCGACATTATCCGGCATGATAATGTTGCCGGATTCGTCCATTATAATGATACATCTTTTCATATTCATCCCATTGATATGTTGTTAAACGACTGGTTGAGTTTGTTCCCAAACTTAGTGAGGTCGTCATCTATCTTCTGTATGGTTATCTTTGCGTAGAGCTGGGTTGTGACGATATTTGTATGCCCCAAAACACGACTTACGCTTTCGATGGGCATACCCTTACTCAGAGCCAGCGTTGCGAAGCCATGCCGACTGCAATGAAATGATATTGACTTGGTTATACCACATTCCTTTATCATCTTTTTCAGTGGTTTACATACCGACCAATAGTTGAGATTGGGAAACACAAGGTTGTTTTCCTGCTGAGATTTGTAACGCTCGATAATCTGCAACGGAATATCCAGTAGCTTCACTTGGTACGGTACTTTGGTCTTGTGGCGCTTTGACAATATCCATTTCTCACCGTTCACCTCCACAATATCATCATAGGTCAGTTCTTGAATATCCACAAACGAGAGGGCAGTGAAACTGGCAAAGACGAAAATGTCACGGATATAAGCAAGTTTGCTGTCTATAAACTCGTGTGTCATCACCGCTTTCAGCTCATCTTCCGTCAGATATTCCCGTTCCTTTACATTCGGGCTGATGTGGAACTGTGCGAAAGGGTTGCGTGGTATCAGCCCGTTGTAATGCGCTTTCATGACCACACCTTTCAGCCACATGCAGTTTGACCATATCGAACCGTTCTGCAATCCTGCTTCCGTTGAGAGGTATGCGGCAAACTCCTTGATGAAGTCAGGGGTAAGTTCCAACATCGACATATCCGTCCGTCTGTAAAAGGACTTGATAAAGGCGGCTACATGGTTTCTTGCCCGTACCCGTGACCGATATGTAGCTATAACCCTGTCTTTGCCCACACGCTTCTTGAATGTCTCGTTCTCCTTGTCAAACGCTTTCAACAGTGTTTCATACTCGCTGCCGATACCTTGATAGGCGTTGCGCACCATTTCAGCCGTAACGTATGCCTCACGGTCTGATATGCGCTGGTAGTGCTTGATGATTTGCGCCTTGATATTGTCCAAAGCGTGGTTGATGTTCCGTGCTTCAACACTCTTGCCTTTGGCTCGGTTACCTTTCGCATCCCAAAGCGTTTTCAGAATGTTCCGTTTGCAACTGAACTGCGCCACAGTCCCGTTGATTGTGACCCGTCCCATGATGGGGACAATACCGTCTTTCTCCTTGCTGCCGTTCACATAGAACAGCACTTTGAATGTACTTCTTGCCATACTCGTTTTTTTTGTTTGCAAAGTTATATATCAACGAGTTAGACCTTGTAAGCCAATTACAGCCATACGAAGTAAATATCAGTGCCATGCGTTAAAAATCACATTTCAGCGGGTAATGATTTGCAAACCATTCTCCTGCTTAGTTCTGCTTTTCTTTGCTTTTTCAGTATTTTCAGCTTGGCATCATCTGACACCGTAATGGTATAGAAATCAAGTCATTTAGTGTCATTTCTCCCATTTTTCGAGGTTATTCCAGAGATTTTTTTTATATATGTCTGGCATTCATTGGCGCGGTCGCAGCCCTTCCAAACGATGAATCTTTCTCCAAAACGTTCGCCCGCCACACAATAATTAAGGAGTCTGCGACTCTCCGAGTCTAAATAATTATTACAAATTGGATGAATTGTCGTACCTTTGTGGCATGGAATGGATAAACAGTGTGCTTTTTGAGCATTCGGCAATACAGGCTGTTGTCGTGATGGCTCTTATCATATTCTCAGGACTGGCGCTCGGCCGCATTCGTGTGGCTGGCATTTCGCTCGGTGTCACATTCGTGTTTTTTATGGGCATTTTCGCCGGTTATCTCGGCTTGTCGATCGACCATCAGATGCTCAACTATGCAGAAAGTTTCGGATTGGTGTTGTTTGTCTACGCCCTCGGTCTGCAAGTGGGACCGGGTTTTTTCAGCGCGTTCCAGCAAGGCGGACTGAAGATGAACCTCGCTGGACTGGTGCTGATTCTGCTCGGCACGCTCACCGCCGTGGCGATGAGCCTCGGACTTGGATACGGCATCGGCGACATGACAGGCGTGCTGTGCGGAGCCACGACCAATACCCCCGCGCTTGCCGCTGCCCAGCAGACGCTTGTGCAGCTTGGGCTTCCGGCAGAAACGGCAGCCCTCGGTTGTGCCGTCACCTATCCGCTCGGTGTGGTGGGCGTGATTTTCGCCATCATCGTTCTGCGCAAGTTCTTCACCCGCCCCGGCGACTTGAAAGAGCGCGAGGCAAATCATTCCGACCATACGTTTATCGCCACGTTCGTAATCAAGAATCCGGCAATCTTCCACTATGCAATCGGTGATGTGCAGCGGTCGTCGACGTCGCAGTTCATCATTTCCCGTCTGTGGCGCTCCAAAGAACTGATAATGCCCACGTCGCGTGTCACCCTTGAGGAAGGCGACCGCATACTCGTTGTCACTACGGAGAAAGACGTGGAGGCACTCACAATCCTTTTCGGAGAACGCGAGAACCGCGACTGGAACCACCACGTGAATTGGAACAAGCTTGACCGTCAGTTCGTGTCGCGCCACATCATCGTGTCGCGTCCGGAAATCAACGGCAAGCGTCTTGGCTCGTTGCGTTTGCGCAACACGTTCGGCGTCACGGTGTCGCGTGTGCTGCGCAGCGGCGTGATGCTTCTTGCCACCCCCGACCTCGTGTTGCAGATGGGCGACCGGCTCACGATGGTGGGCAACGCTTCCGACATAGAGAATGCCGAGAAACTTATAGGCAACCGTGCCGGCTCGCTCAATGAGCCTAACCTCGCGGTGATTTTTGTGGGCATCTTCCTCGGACTCGCATTGGGAATGATTCCAATCAGCCTGCCGTCGACCGACGTGCCTGTGCGTCTCGGACTTGCCGGCGGACCGATTGTGGCAGGACTGCTGATGGGCCGCTACGGACCGCGTCTGCACATGGTCACCTACACCACGCGTTCTGCCAATCTGATGCTCCGCGGCATAGGCTTGTCGATGTATCTTGCCTGTCTCGGCCTTGACTCCGGCGCACATTTCTTCGACACGCTTGTCGGACCGCAGGGACTTGCCTGGATTTCGCTCGGAGCCGTGCTTACCGTTGTGCCGACAATCATCGTAGGCATAATGGCGATGCGGTGGTTCAAATTCAACTTCGGGGAGACGTGCGGTATGCTTTGTGGTGCTATGGCGAACCCGATGGCGCTCACTTATGCCTCCGACAACATCAAGGGCGATGCACCGGCGGTGAGCTATGCCACAGTCTATCCTTTGGGAATGTTTGTGCGCGTGATTATCGCGCAGCTGCTCATTCTTATGTTGTAGAAACTTAGATGAAAAACAAATAAACGAATCTAATGACAGCTTTTTCGGAGTGAAGGCAGGCGTCACTGCCGCCGACCTGATAGCGTCGGGAGTGACCGACATCACCGGCGAAGCGTCCAACTACAGTTACCAGTCGGTGCTCTGCGTGACGCGCCAGCTTGGAATGCTTGGTAGCGTGGAGGCTTCAATCACGTTTACCGACGGCATCACATCGCCGATCAAGGAGATTGAGTATGGATATTGGTACAACTACGAGAACATCGTGGGCTATGAGTTCAACAAGTCGTCTGTACCAATGATGGCGGAAGCGGTTGTGTCGGTAGGACCGCAGTTTGCCAACCAGCGCGACAAGTTTATGGATGAGTTGTGCAAGAAAATCACCGGTCTTGGCTTCGTCAGCGACGGTGTCAGTGGCGACACGCGCAACTTTAAACTGGCGGGGCAGGACGAAAATAGTGGACGGTATATCACCGTTGAGCCGTCGGGCGAAGACGGAGTCAACGTGCGCTACATCTATGATTGGATTTTCTGACTGTCGGCACACGGTTTGACAGATTGAAGAAAAGCAATACGTCCCGCAGGCTGCGGGGCGTATTGCTTTTTTTAGCGGTGTTTAGAAAATGTTCCACATGGCATAACTTGTTAACAACTTGTCCGATAATGCGTGGAACAATGGAGTTATTAACAAAAAGGCCAAGTTATCAACAATTCCGGCAGTTTTTCCGTTTTTCGTTTTGTCGTTGAAATGAAAAGTCATTCCTTTGCATTCGTAAAACGAATAGACTATGGGTAAAATTATTGCTATCGCCAACCAGAAAGGTGGCGTCGGAAAAACAACCACATCCATCAATCTTGCAGCCTCGCTCGCCACGCTTGGCAAGCGGGTGCTCATCATCGATGCCGACCCGCAGGCCAATGCCACGTCGGGACTGGGCGTTGATCCGAAACAAATGTCTTCATCGATTTATGAGTGTCTTGTCGATGGCTATCCTCTGCGCGGCGCCGAATGCTGCACGTGTGTGGACAAACTCGACCTTGTGGGCTCGCGCATCGATCTTGTGGGCGCGGAGCTTGAACTCATCAACAAGCAGAACCGCGAGCGGGTGCTCAAAGGATTGCTTGAGGAAGTCAGAGACAACTACGACTACCTGATCATCGACTGTTCTCCGTCGCTCGGACTCATTACGGTCAACGCGCTCACGGCGTCAGACTCGGTGATAATCCCCGTGCAGGCGGAATATTTCGCATTGGAAGGCATCAGCAAACTGCTCAATACGATACGCATCATCAAATCGAAGCTCAATCCGCAATTGGAAATCGAGGGCTTCCTTCTGACGATGTACGACGCGCGTCTGCGTCTCGCAAACCAGATTTTCGACGAGCTGAAAGGGCATTTCGGCGATATGGTGTTTGACACTGTGATTCCACGCAACACCCGTCTGTCGGAGGCTCCGAGCCACGGGCTTCCAGCCATCCTTTATGATTCGACAAGCCGTGGCGCCACAAGCCACATGCAGCTCGCCAAAGAATTACTCAAACGCAACAAACAGTAACCGCTATGTCAAAGAAACTTATGGGACTCGGCCGTGGACTCGACTCGCTGATTTCGATGGACAACATCCAGACCAGCGGTTCGTCGGCTATCAATGAGATTGAACTGTCGCAGATTTCTCCAAACCCCGAACAGCCGCGTGCATGGTTTGACGAGGAGTCGCTTGAAGAGCTTGCCTCTTCGATACGCGAGCTTGGAATCATACAGCCGCTCACGCTGCGCAAACTCGGAGCAGACCAATATCAGATAATTTCGGGCGAACGCCGTTACCGCGCCGCCAAGAAAGCCGGACTGACAACGGTGCCGGCATATATCCGTACGGCAAACGACAGCGAGCTGACAGAGATGGCGCTCATCGAAAACATTCAGCGCGAGGACCTGAATGCCATAGAGGTGGCGCTGACGTTTAAAAAACTCATCGACCAATATCGGCTCACACAGGAGCAGCTGTCGACGCGTATAGGCAAGAAACGCGCCACGATAGCCAACTTCCTGCGTCTGCTCAAACTGCCGGCAGAGGTGCAGCTCGGTCTGCGCGACCGCCGCGTTGACATGGGTCATGCACGTGCGCTTCTGGCAGTGGAGAACCCGAAACTGCAACTGCGCCTTTACAACGAAATCCTGAAGAAAGGATTGTCGGTGCGCCAGGTTGAGGAGCTTGCAAAGGAATACAACGAGACCTCGGCGACAGAAGCGCCGAAGAAGGCGGCTTCGGCAAGCATCTCAAAGGAGTTTGAAAGCCTGAAGAAACACCTGTCGTCGGCGTTCCAGACCAAAGTGCAGTTCTCCTGCGACAAGCAAGGCAAGGGAAAAATAGCATTTCCTTTCAAGAATGAGGAAGAACTTGCCAGATTAATTACTATCTTTGACCGCGTAAAAGGTAACTTGGATTAGAAAATTTAGTAACAAAATTGAAATTTTTGTCAAAAGCCGCATTCACAGGCAACGAAATATTAAAAAAAAGTATAGCATTGGCGCTATGCTTGGCTTTCTCATTCTCATTTCCTATCTTTGCTGATGAAAGTCAGCCGGATGGTCAAGGGATGGCGTCCGTTGATGGGACGGATACTCCCGACGCTGTGGTTGCTGTCGACTCGATGTCGATAGCCGAGCCTCTTGTCCGCACTGACATGGCTGCTGACTCCACTCTTGTGGCAGCCGCCGACTCCGTGCCATCGCCGATAGGCGTGAAGCGCATATTCAATCCCGACCCCAACCGCGCGCTGTGGCTTTCTGTCCTTTGCCCGGGTCTGGGGCAGATTTACAACCGCCGCTATTGGAAAGTGCCGATAGTTGTGGGTGGATACGTCGGTCTGGCATACGCCACATCTTGGAACAACAGGATGCTCTCTGACTATACGAAAGCTTATAGAGACATCATGGACAGCGATCCGAACACAAAAAGTTATATGGATTTCTATCCATCCACCACAAAGGAGGAGGACATCGACAAAACGTGGCTTACGAAGGCTCTGAAGTCGAAAAAAGACTTCTATCGCCGTAACCGCGACTTGTGTATCATCGGTATGGTCGGACTTTATGCCGTCTGCATTATTGATGCCTACGTCGACGCTTCGCTGTCGCATTTCGACATTTCGCCTGACCTCTCGATGAGCATTTACCCGTCGATTGAGCAGAACGACACGAAACCTTCTTTTGGAGTGGGCTGTGCTTTCACTTTTTAAAAGTTGAACCGCTAAAACGGAAAGGAAACAGATGAATAAACAAATATTGGCATTGTGCCTGATTGCCGGCGCGGCGTTGACGTCGTTCGCCCGGCCTACCGTGCTTTCGCTGAAGGAGAACATTCAGGACAGCACTATCGTCTATCCACAAAGTTTTGAGACCGACACTCAGGAACTGATGAAAAACTGGTATCTTCAGAACTACGCAGTGGTTGACCGTTCGGGTGCCAACCTCAGCGATGTGCCTACGTCTGACAAGGATTTCATCGCACGGCTACAGAAGATGCCCACAGTAATCGAGATGCCATACAACGGGGTGGTGCGCAGTTACATCAATATGTACACGCAGCGCCGTCGCCAACTGGTGGAGGAAATGCTCGGACTGAGCCTTTATTATATGCCGTTTTTCGAGCAGGCACTCGAGAAAGAGGGTGTCCCTTTGGAACTGAAATATCTGCCGGTGATTGAGTCGGCGCTGAATCCCGACGCTGTGTCGCGCGTGGGCGCCACCGGTCTGTGGCAGTTTATGCTGACCACCGCCAAGGGCTTGGGGCTGGAGGTGAACTCCATCATCGACGAGCGCCGCGACCCTATCCGCTCATCGGAAATGGCTGCAAAATACCTTAAGCAACTTTACAACATCTATGGCGACTGGTCGCTTGCCATCGCTTCCTACAACTGCGGTCCGGGCAATGTGAACAAGGCTTTGCGCCGCGCCGGAGGAACTGCCGACAAGAAGAAGGATTTCTGGGACATATATTTCTATCTGCCGCAGGAAACGCGCGGATATGTGCCTGCGTTTATCGCGGCAAACTATGTGATGACTTATTACAAGGACCACAACCTCGGAAAATCGCTTGCACGTCGGCCTATTCTTACCGACACAATCCACGTGAACAAGCGAGTGCATTTCGAGCAGATATCGGCGGTGCTCAACATCCCGATGGAGGAGCTCCGCGTGCTTAACCCGCAATACCGCAAGGATGAGATTCCGGGCGACATCCGTCCGTATGCGCTTACACTGCCGTCGCAGCAAATCTACAGCTACATCGTCAGCGAGGACAGCATTGTGGCCCACAATGCTGCGCTCTATGCCCGCCGTGATGTGGTGGTGCCTGTCGATCCGTCGACAGTAAGCAACGACGATGGCGAGACGACAACGAAGCTTGTGGTGAAGTATCACAAGGTGAGACGCAACGAGACAATCTCGATGGTGGCGCGCAAATACGGCGTGTCGGTGTCGTCGATAAAGAAATGGAACGGTCTGCGCAGCAGCAGGCTGAAACGCGGACAGACGCTGAAAATCAACACCTACACGAAGGTGCGTGTTGAGCAGCCCGAAACCGAAGAGGAAGAAACGGTTGACGTAGAGGAAACCGTTGTGGCTGAAACAACTCCAGTGGCAGCTCCTGAGAAGAAAAAGAAAGAAACAACGACCACGACAACAGCTCCGCGCAATCCTGAGCGTCACAAGGTGCAGCGTGGCGAGACGTTGGCTTCGATTGCCGGACAGTATGGCGTGACAATCGCCGATATCCGTGAGTGGAACGACTTGAAGTCGGACAACATTATGGCTGGACAGGTGCTTGTGGTTGATGCCAAGAAGGCTGTCAAGAAGAAAAACGACACGCCTGCCGCTCCTGCAGTCCACACAGTGAAGTCGGGTGAAAATCTGTCGGCTATCGCCGATAAATATGGTGTCTCGGTTGCCAACCTTCGTGAATGGAACGGCTTGAAGTCGGACAATATCCGTGTGGGCGACAAACTGAAACTCAAAGCCGACGGTAAAACGTCGACATCATCGCGCAGCCGCGACAATGAAGCGGCAGAGCAGACCCACAAGGTGAAAAGGGGTGAGACGCTCGGGCAGATTGCTACGAAATATGGCGTGACGGTCGACGACCTGCGCAAGTGGAACAACATCAAGGGCAACAATATTGCCGCAGGTCAGAATTTGAAGGTCTACTCCGATAAGAAAGTGGACAGAAAGACAGATAAAACCGACAAGACGAGCAAGAAAAAGCAGAAAACCCACAAGGTGAAGAGAGGCGAGACGCTTGGAGAGATTGCAGAAAAATACGGTGTCGGACTTTCAAAACTTAAAAAAGCCAACGGCATCAAGGGCAACAACATCCAGATTGGACAGTCGCTGAAGATTCCGCAGTAACAAGAAGGTTGCCGTAAAAAAATAACGACCGCTCCGTGTGCTGACTAACAGTATGCGGAGCGGTCGCTTTTCTATGTTATGCGGATTTTCGGCAGCCTTAGATGCAGCTTGCGCAAACTCACATCCGAATTGAAAAATCGACCTTGGCTGCAAGCTACGGCTCTATGGCTTACCGCTTTGCGTGTGGTTTGTGGCTCAAAAGCAAAAAAAAAGAGTTCTTTTATATATAAAAACGATAATATCTTGTGAAAGTTGAAAAAATTTGCATTACCTTTACGAAATAATTGTAAAAAACAATAATTGCATGAAAAAGATTCAATACATCTTGTTGGCGTCGCTTGCGATAGGGGCTGGCGCGTCGGCTGCGAGTCTGCCCGAAGAGGCAGCGGCTATGGCAGAACAGTTTCTCTCCCAGAAAATGGGCGGAAAGACCGCCGATGGCGGCTCGCTGACGGCGGCTGTCATGTCGACATCCGACAAAACTGTGAAAAAGACCAAATCGCTGAAAAAGGCAGAGTTCTATGCCTATAACGCTCCGCAAGGCGGTTTCGTGCTTATGTCGGCCAACGGCGACGATTTGCGGGTGATGGGCTACTCCATCGATGCCAGGCTGTCGTTCGACAATATGCCGGAAGCGTTGCAGGAATGGATGGTGGCTTACAAGGCAGCCACAGCCTCTTCTGATTTCAGCAACTCTTATCCTACGCCTACAGTGGCTCCGGTGGCTCCGTTGCTGAAGACAAAATGGGGACAGGGCGCTCCGTTCAACCGCAAATGCCCGAAATACAACGGCAATCCTATGCTCACGGGCTGCACCGCCACCGCGATGGCTCAGATTCTTAACTACTACAAGTCGAACTCTAAGGGCTATGATGTGTTGGAATATGTCAACGAGGGTGTTGGCAACAAGGAAATCTCTGTTGATTTCACAAAAATAAGTTACGACTGGGCCAATATGCTCGATGTTTATGAGGCAGGCTCCTATACCGACGCACAGGCCGACGCCGTGGCGCAGCTGATGTATGAGGCAGGAGTGTCGTGCAAGGCGAAATACGATGTGACATGGTCGGGGACGGGTGCGACGAGCGCCGCTATCCCATACGTGGGCTTCAACCGCTATTACGACTACAATTGTGAGATTTGGGTGCGCGAATATGTGCCCACAAAGCTTTGGATGACTGTCATACAGGAAGAGCTTACGGCCGGACGTCCGATACTTTATTCCGGATACAACGGCGCTTCGGGCCATGCCTTCGTGATTGACGGCATCGACGCCGAGAACAATGTGCATATCAACTGGGGATGGAGCGGCGATGCCGACGGCTATTACGACGTGACCTACTGCAGGGCTCCCGACGAGACACGAGGCTATTATTGTCAGCAACAGATGCTTGTGGGGCTGCGTCCGCGCACGGCAGCCGACGCTCCGTATGCGGAGGGCATAAAGCTGATAGGCTTCAACCAGGGCAACAGCTACGGGACAGTCACGACCAACTACTATGAGTCAGACAAGAGCTATACGTTCACGATTGGACTAATGCAGAACGGCGTGACAAAATATATCCGTAAGGATTACGAATATGACAAGTTGGGTTGCTATCCTTATATGAACAGCGGTAAAGAGTACGGAGACTGGACCGACGCTGCCGGCAAGGAAAACCCGACATTTGCCGACGGCGACTATGAGCTGACGCTCTATTACAAGGAGCGCGACACGGAGAAGCCGTGGACGGCGCTGCCTGCCCGCGAGGATATGCGCACAATAATGAATCTAAATGGCGGCGAATGGACATGCACGGCTCCGATGCTTGAAAAGTATTCCGTGCAGTCGGGAAAAATTCTTTCCATAGAGCCGGCGGCAGAACTCATAGGCAAGGCTCCGCTTTATCTTACGGTAGCCGTAAAGGACGATTCGCATCGTCTTCCCGGCGTAAAGAGAGCGCTTGGTTTCACATTTACCGACACGGAGACAGGAGCTGTCTACGAGGCCGGTCGCAGCATATATGCGTTTGACGGATATTATTCCGACCTTCTGGAGCAGAAGACGTTTTGCATAAGTGCAACGAATGAAAAGGGCTTTATGTTGCCTGGCGGGACATATAAAGTCGGGGTAAAGAACGACAACAGCAGTGAATATACGTACGCCGAGGAGTTTCAAATTGATGTGAAGCCGGCGGTGGATTATCCGATTCTCGACAGCTCCAAGGATTTGTATTCCGAAAAGAGCACTACGTATTATTGGGGCTCTAAAGTGTGGCTGTGGAACAATGCAGCAAGAAATTCGGTCAACAAGATGGATGGCAATGTCAATATGAGCGTCTATGCAAAGTCGGTCGAGACAGGCGAGGAGGTGCGCCTCTGCACGTTTGCCGATGTGCCGGTGCCGTCTGACGATAAATATTATTTCTATGTGCCCAACAGCCTCTATCCGTTGGAGGGCGCTTACGAACTGTCGATGCGCTACGCCACTCCCGACGGCGAGCGCGGTTTGCTCAACCCGGATGCGAAGAGACAGATAATCACGATTCTGCCGACGGAATATGCCAACATACCCAAAATAGCAGCAACCGTGGCGCAGCTGCCAAATTCGGAATATCTGCCGAAAGGCGAGCAGCAGACGCTCAACGTGCCGATGACCAACACTGCGGCAGCTGATTTCAAGGGAATTGTCAAGGCGTCGTTCTACTGTGAGAAGAGTGGAAAATATATTGAAGTGGAGATTCCTGACGTGACAATAAAGGCAGGCGAGAGCACGACGGTAGCGGTGCCTGTCACATTCCCCGAGAATGGTGTCTATACAATGCAGATGAACGCCACTTCGCAGCAGTCGGTAGCAGCCGAGAAGGTGGGCACAACGTATGTGACTGCGCCTAACGGCTCGCCGCTGGGCTATCGCATCGGTGTCGGAGAGTCGTCGGTGTCGGCAGTCAAGGGCGTTTCGCTCCGCGTATATCCTAATCCGGCGACAGAGTCGTTCAGAATCCTTGGATTGGAAGAGACGTCGGGCGTGACAGTGATGTCGGCTACAGGAGCAGTGGTTGTCAGCACGACAGCCGACAAAGACCAAAGCATCGACGTCAGCGGTCTGCCTACAGGAGTCTACTTCGTGAAGGCCGGACAAAATGTGATGAAGTTTGTGAAGCGATAATATCGTTGAAAACAGAGACGTAATGAACTGCACTCCAAAAGTTTTATGCCAAACTTTGGGGTGCAGTTCATTTTGACTTTATCAATGTCTGTCCATCGGTAAGTTGAACAGATTAAATAAAACCTATGGCAATTGAAGTTTGATGTAAAGCGCTCGCAACCTTACGAAATTGTCATATTTTTGCGAGAGATGATTGTGTGCTGATTGTCAGGGCTTTATTTGTGTGCGCACGGATGGAGTGCCTGAAGCTTATATGCAAATCGTTCGTAAACGCTCGTAAATTTTATCATTTTACGAGCGACCAAAAAGAAATATTTCCTTTGGTTTTATTGGAAATTTTGCCATGTTTCTTCAACTTGCGAAGGATATTGTAAACTTTGGTGTCTTTTTGTTTATCATCCAGTTGATCAGATAGAACATCCCAAAAGAGCCTTCGTATTTCATCTTTTGTTAACGATCCGTGATCTTTCAACGAATCAAGTAATAGAGCCTCACACTTCTTATCATCCAAACCTTTATGTTTAGAGTATTCTATTTTTTGGTCTGTGACTTGTGCTATATCCTTTGCTATGAAAATATGAGGCAAACGACCTTCTATTAGCTTTTGTTTACGGAGCATAGTTACAGCTTCTGACGAAATGCGCTTGCCTTTTTGCACAGAGTCCAACAAAACGGCATCAGTAAGAGACAAATCTCTGTTTTCTAACAGAAGCAAGCTGTAGTTTTCATCAATAACAGTCCCTGGTAATGTCAAGACGACCTCTGTTTCGGTGGACTTGTCGTAATCAGGCATAGGCAGATAGCGTTCTTTTTGACTTACAAACATCTTGTGAATGCCATAACCCTGAGTGTCTATCATTTTTATATTCACCATAGCCTTTACCAATGCTGGATTACGGTAGTGCTTTGGCGTTTTCTCTCCTGTAATGTACTGACTGTAGTTTCCATCAAAGAAGTATCCGTCATTCTGGAAAGTTAGTTTGTCTTTGTCTTCCGAAACAATTATTCGTGCTCCGCTTTCGTATTTCTGATGAGCGATTGAGTTGTGAAGACCCTCAAGTATACTCTCCGTGTCATACTTCCATACCTCGGCAGGAATAAGTGAGTTCTTTGGATAGATTTTAAAACGATAGTTTCTTATTCTGTTAAGCAGTTCGCTGGTGGTGCGTATGAATGGGATGGTGTAGATGTCGCCAAAGGTCTGCCCATCTTGGACGCATTTCCATACTATCTGCGCGATGTGATTGAGTTTATGGGCTTTCTCTTCTTTGCCGACAAGCAGCAGTGTGGTATTAGTTATCTTTCCGTCAATTGTTAGACAGGCTTTGTCAAGAAAGACTTTGTCATTCCAAGATTCGCATTCCTTTGCAAGCCGTGGATAACGTTGCTTGTAGCCTTCGCGCGCAAGCTTAATAGCATCGGGGTCAAGGTCGTCTATTGTGGCGTTCTTGACGACTTGTGCAGTCCAATCGTATGTTATGTCTTGTTCGTTGAGTATGGTATTAAGACGAGAATCTGTCATTTCTATCAAAGAATCATCCAGTCTCTGCCATGCTTTGCTGTGTGCGTATACAGGACGACGCTTCATGTGTTTGGGTATATGAATCACCCAAACAGTCTTGTGAGAATCATCTGTGATAAACTCTTTGACAAATAATCCTTCAGATGGCAAATTGGCACACAGGTCGGTCATCCTAAGTCTTGCCTTTTGTATGTCATAGTTGTAGGTGTTGGTGCCAACAATCTCCAATGTCTGATCAACAACGCCAATAACCAAGTGCCCTCCTTCCATATTTGACAAGGCGGAAACATAAGAAATGACATCGTCTTTTTCTTTTCCATTGAAATCATTCTTCATGTTCTTGAATTCTTTCCATTCGCACCCTTCATTTTCCTTTGGGTATTTAGAAAGTAGATATTGTTGTAGTTCTTGTTCGGTCATACTTTATATGCTATGTTTTATAACAAACTTCTGGACAGAAACTTATGATATTGCTTAAATTTTGAATAGCATTTCAAATTGAGAGGTGTTGTGCGCCACTTGTTAACAGTTGCTGGGGCTTTGCCCAATACTTCTGACGGCTATTGAGCAGTTCCCGTGTGTTCAATGAGAGTGGCTTATTCGGTTGTAATAATTATCTTCCATAGTATAAATGTTTTCTGCAAAAGTACTATTTTTGAATGTAAATATTTGAATAAATCGTAAAAAAAGTGGGATTATTCCACAAAGCACGTTGTGTAATTGTGGTATTGTGAATATTTATTCGTGCCTTATATTTACGAAAGCAGGAGAAAAGCACCAAAATATGCTTGTCTCCTGCTTGATTGTTTCTGCGGTGGGTTGTTGAGTCCGCTGCTATTCGGTTACGAACAGAGGTGTCGACAGATAGCGCTCGCCAGTGTCGGGGAGCAGCACTACGATTGTCTTTCCTTCGTTTTCGGGCTGCTTGGCGAGTTTCAAAGCTGCAGAGAATGCAGCTCCTGAAGATATGCCCACGAGCAGACCTTCCTGTTTAGCCAACTGGCGCGCACCGCTGAAAGCGTCTTCGTTTGAGACGGGGATGACGGTGTCGATGGCGTCGCTGTGATAGTTTTTGGGTTTGAAACCGGCGCCGATGCCCTGGATTTTGTGAGGGCCCGGCTTGCCTCCCGACAGCACCGGCGACGATTCAGGCTCCACAGCCACAGCTTTCACCTCCGGCTTGTGGGCTTTCAGAGCCTCTGCCACGCCGCTTACGGTGCCGCCTGTTCCTACTCCGGCAACGAAGATGTCGACCTCTCCGTCGGTGTCCGTCCAGATTTCCTCGCCCGTTGTGCGTCGGTGCGCTGCGGGGTTGGCATCGTTCTCAAATTGCTGAAGTATCACCGATCCGGGGTTGGCATTGCGCAGCTCCTCGGCTTTCTTGATGGCGCCGTTCATTCCGTCAGCGCCCGGAGTCAGCACCAGGGTTGCACCGAGGGCGCGCAGCAGCTTTTTGCGCTCGTCGCTCATCGTCTCGGGCATTGTCAGTGTCAGCCGATAACCTTTCACCGAAGCCACCCATGCCAATCCGATGCCAGTGTTGCCGCTTGTAGGCTCGATAATCTGAGCGCCAGGCTTGAGCGATCCGTCGGCCTCAGCCGCCTCGATCATAGCCAGCGCGATACGGTCTTTTACGCTGCCGCCGGGGTTGAAATATTCCACTTTAGCCACCAGACGGGCTTTCAAATTCTCCGCTTTTTCCACGTGTCCAAGTTCAACGAGGGGAGTGTGTCCCACCAACTTGGTCAAATCTTCATAAATCTTAGCCATTGAAATGGATTTTTATTGTTTCCATCGGCAAAGTTATGAATTATCATACGAAAAACGGTAGAAAATTATTCCGAAAAGGATGTGCCGGTTTAGATAAATTTTCTTGTTGAAAAAAAAGTGTTGTCAGAAATTGTATCCGATGTTTACGCTCCAAGAGCAGTTGCGCAGGCGGTAGTCGGCGCCTCCGTCGAAGTCCTTGGCATTGTTTTTAACGCTGCGTTGGTAATATACGCTGATTGTGTAGTGGCTGAAAAACGCCAGACCCGTTCCCACTTTCAAGCCGGCGTCGAAGCGGTTGACGGCAAGGAAGTCTTTCGGGTCGGCTTTGAAATATTTTTGATTGCTGATGTTGTGGTCAAACACCAGTTGTCCGTCCTCCTCGCCGAATGCAATGTAGGAGTCGGCTTTCTTTGTTCCCGACAAACCGTAGCTGAAATACGGACCTAAGTCGACCGACCATACAGCCTGTGGCAGAATGTTGAAACGCCACGACATAAGCACCGGTATGTGGATATCGTTGTAGCGCACGCGCGTGAACTGGCTTCCCATATAGTCCTCCTCGGCAGTCGCAGCCATCATCGCCGCGTCGTATCCGTGTCGTTCCCAGAACAAGCCCACCTCTATGGCAAGAAACTTTCGGATGCTTAGGTCGGCGATGGCGCCAACTTGCACGCCTGAGTGCCAATAAAAATTGCTCTGTATGAGTTCAGGCTGTTTGTCCATATAGTTGGTCGCCACACCCGATGAGTTCATGCCGGCACGCAGACCGAGCGCAATCACTTTGTCGGGGCGCGACGTGTCGAAAAACGGTACAGTTCTCTCGGCGGCAGCCTGCAGGCATCCCGCTGCAATCAATATGGTGAAAATCAGTTTTCTCATATAGTGAATAATTTTCTGCGAAGTTACATAAAAAAATCCTGTGGCGGGGATTTAAAAGGTAGTCTAAAAGTAGGTTTTTATAGTTTCTCTTTCAGAAAGCGCTCCACGGCGGAGAACGACACGTCGGAAGCCACGACCTCGTGTGCGGCATCGAGCACAAAATATGCAGGGACGGTCTCAAACACCAGCGCGTCGCCTTCCATCAGCTCGTCGTAGGCGTCGCTGCAGTGTTTCCACGAGTCGGGAAATGTCGCGGCCTTGCGTTTCCATCCGTCGCCGTCTTCAAACATTGCCACGCTCACCACCTTCAGCTTTTTTGCCGTCGTCAGAGAGTTGACCGTAGCCGACTTTTCAATCTGCGCCGCACCTTTGCGGCATGCGTCGCAGTCGGAATTGTAAAGAAACACGAGTGTCAGCTCCGTTTTCACTTGTGCGATGCGGAAGTCGTCGCCGTTGAAGTCGCGCAGACGGAAATCGACAGCGTAAGCCGTTGCTCCGATGACTGTTGCCAGTAGAAATGTAATGAAAATTCTCATGTGGCAAAGGTAAGAAAAAATCGTGAAAACGGAAGCCGTATGGCCTTTTTGAATGCATAATAGGTAATGGCTGAAAAAAAATTGCTAATTTTGCATTATATTTATTAACAGTCAGCAAAATGGAAAGAAAAGTCAGAGTACGCTTTGCACCGTCGCCAACGGGTCCTCTCCACATTGGAGGAGTCCGCACGGCATTGTTCAACTACCTGTTTGCCCGCCGTCATGGCGGCGACATCATACTTCGCATCGAAGACACCGACTCCAATCGCTTTGTGCCTGGAGCGGAAGATTATATAAACGAGGCATTCGCCTGGTTGGGAATAAAATTTGACGAGGGAGTCCGCGAGGGCGGCAATTTCGGTCCCTACCGCCAGTCGGAGCGCCGCGACATCTATAGGAAGTATGTCAAGCAGCTGCTCGACGACGGCAAGGCTTATGTGGCTTTTGACACTCCGGAGGAACTGGAGGCGAAGCGTGCGGAAATCAAGAATTTCCAGTACGACGCACACACCCGCATGCAGATGCGCAACTCGCTGACGCTGCCTGCCGAAGATGTGAAGCGCATGATTGACGGCGGAGAAAAGTACGTGGTGCGTTTCCTTGTCGAGCCAAACCGTGACGTAAAAGTCAACGACCTTGTGCGCGGCGAAGTGGTGATCAACTCTTCGATTCTTGACGACAAGGTGCTCTATAAGTCGGCGGACGATCTGCCAACCTACCATCTTGCCAATATCGTCGATGACCATCTGATGGAAATCACCCACGTGATCCGTGGCGAGGAGTGGTTGCCTTCGGCGCCGCTTCACGTGCTTCTCTACGAGGCGTTCGGATGGGCTGACACTATGCCGTCGTTCGTTCACCTTCCGCTGTTGCTCAAGCCCGACGGCAAGGGCAAACTGTCGAAGCGCGACGGCGACCGTCTCGGTTTCCCAGTGTTCCCGTTGGAATGGAAAGACCCTAAGACAGGTGAGATTTCTTCAGGCTACCGCGAGTCGGGCTATCTTCCTGAGGCAGTGATCAATTTCCTCGCTCTTCTCGGATGGAATCCGGGCAATGACCAGGAAATCCTGTCGATGGACGAGCTTATCAGCCTGTTCTCGTTCGAGCACTGCTCGAAGAGTGGCGCAAAGTTCGACTTTGAAAAGGGTAAGTGGTTCAACCATAAATACTTGCAGGAGATGAGCGACGCCGATTTAGCGAAGCTCTATATGCCAATTCTTTCCGAACACGGGCATGCCGACTCCGATGCCGCCTACGTGGCTCGTGTGGTGGCTCTCGTGAAAGGCCGCATCAACTTTGTGCGCGATTTGTGGGAGCAGTCACGTTTCTTCTTCGAGGCTCCGACAACCTATGCCGAGAAGGACGTGCGCAAACGTTGGAAAGACGGTATGGCACAATTGATGGAACAGCTTATCGGCGTGCTTGAGGGAATCAGTGACTTCACATCGGCACCGTCGGAAGAGATTGTGCTTAAATGGATCACCGACAACGGCTACCATATGGGCAATGTGATGAACGCTTTCCGCCTCACGGTGGTCGGTGAATGTAAAGGTCCGCACATGTTTGACATCACAGAGCTGCTCGGCAAGGAGGAGACAATCCGCCGCATCCGTCGTGGCATAGAAAACATAAAGCAACCGGAATAAACGATTTTTCAATCAACGCCTTGTGCAGTGTTTGGCTGCGCAAGGCGTTGTCGTTATATACACACAACTTACACCAAAAGGCATGAATCTATTTTACAATCTCGGCATCTCGCTCTATTCCGCAGCCGTGGGGATTGCGGCGACGCGAAACAACAAGGCACGGCTGATGAAGGCCGGTCAGGCGCAGACCTTCGGCATCCTTGCCGAAAAGGTCGACACGTCGGCGTCCTACATCTGGATTCACGTGTCGTCGCTCGGCGAGTTCGAGCAAGGCAGACCGCTGATGGAAATGATAAAAAAGCATACGCCGGAAAAGAAGATTCTGCTCACGTTCTTCTCGCCGTCGGGCTATGAGGTGCGCAAGGACTATCCTCTCGCCGATGTGGTGTGCTATCTGCCGATGGACAAGCCGTCGCTCGTGCGCCGTTTCCTTGACGCGGTAAAGATAGAGAAGGCGTTTTTTGTGAAGTATGAGTTTTGGGGCAACTATCTCTCGGAGTTGAAGCGCCGGGGCGTCCCGACATATATCATTTCAGCCATTTTCCGTCCCACCCAGGCGTTCTTCAAATGGTATGGAGCGACATTCCGCCGCATGCTTGGCTGCTACGACATGCTTTTTGTGCAGGACGAGGAGTCGCGCGCGCTGCTCGCTGGGATAGGAGTTGACAATGTGGTTGTTGCCGGCGACACGCGTTTCGACCGTGTGACCGACATCCTTGAGGACCACACCGACCTGCCGGTCGTGGAGTCGTTCTCCCGCGGTGCGTTCACGCTGTTTGTCGGAAGTTCGTGGCAGCCTGATGAGGATTTCATTATCCCATACTTCAACAAGCATCCGGAAATGAAGATGGTGCTGGCTCCGCATGAGATTTCAGAGGACCGCATATCCGGCATTCTGACTGGGTTGAAACGTCCCGCCGTGCGCTACACCAAGACCACGCCCGAAGAGGCAGCCGAAGCTGACTGCCTGATTATCGACTGCTATGGCATCTTGTCGAAGAGCTATCGTTTTGCCACGGTGGCGTATGTCGGCGGAGGATTCGGGGTGGGCATCCACAACATCAACGAGGCTGCGGTCTACGGTATTCCGGTGGTGTTCGGACCGAAGTACGGCAAGTTTAAGGAGGCACGCGATTTGATAGCCCTTGAGGGCGCGTTTACGGTGTCGGGAGGCGATGAATACGCGTTGGTGATGAACCGCCTGCTTTCCGACGGCGAATACCTTAAGAAGCATGGTGAGATTGCCGGCGGATATATCCGCGACAATCTTGGCGCCACACGCCGCATCTATGACGCTATTTTTAAATAACAACTTATAGAGCCGACTGTGTGTTGTGGCCAATGCGCGGTCTGTATAAATATTTGAGAATGAAAAAAATCTGTTGTATCGGACATATAACGCTCGACAAGATCATCACGCCGAAATCGGAGGTGGAGATGCCGGGCGGCACATCGTTTTATTTTGCCCACGGCATCCACAATCTCAACCCTGACGCCAATTTCCAACTCGTCACGGCGGTGGCGCAGTCGGAGATGAAGTCGGTCGACGACATCCGCGCTCTCGGAGTCGATGTGGTGGTGCTGCCAACTCGCCATACTGTGTTTTTTGAAAACAAATATGGAGAGAACCAGAACAACCGCACACAGCGGGTACTCGCCAAGGCCGACCCGTTCACGGCGCAGTCGCTTCAGGGAATAGAGGCCGACATCTATCATCTCGGCTCCTTGCTCGCCGACGACTTCTCGCTCGACGTGTTCGAGATGCTGTCGGCAAAAGGCACGCTGTCGGTCGATGCCCAGGGCTATCTGCGCGAAGTGCGCGGCGAGAAGGTGTATCCAATCGACTGGAAGAACAAGCGCGACTATCTGCGCTATGTCGACATCCTTAAAGTGAACGAGTATGAGATTGAGTCACTCACGGGGCATACCGACGTGAAGGCGGCGGCGCTCACGCTTGCGGAGTGGGGCGTGAAGGAAGTGTGCATCACGCTCGGCAGTTATGGCTCTGTGATTTATGACGGCACCGAATTTGCTATTGTTCCGGCATTCCCGACGCGGGAGGTGGTCGATGCAACCGGTTGTGGCGACACGTATTCCACAGGTTATCTCTACAAGCGTGCTTGCGGGGCTTCGATAGCCGATGCCGGATGCTTCGCAGCCGCGATGTCGTCGCTTAAATTGGAGCATTCCGGACCATTTAGCCGTACGGAGGTGGATATAGAGAATCTGTTGAAAACGAGCGGGTTGACGGCACGGATTGAAAAATAGTTTGAAAAAACTTGCTGAAAAATTTGCACAATAGAAAAAACGGTATTACCTTTGCACTCGCAATCAGGAAACTGATTGACGTTAGAGGGAGATTCGCTAGCTCAGCTGGTAGAGCACATCCCTTTTAAGGATGGGGTCCTGGGTTCGAACCCCAGGCGGATCACAGAACAAATCGGCAAGATGCCGCAAATCGCTGAAACTAAAACAGTTTCAGCGATTTTTGTAATACCCCTATCCAGCAGAATAGTGAACATTGTGAGGTGTGGCGGTGTGCAATTCGTGAACAGCCTCCGGCGTGAACAGTTTTGGGGTCAGTAGAAATTTATCCCCGCTAAATTTCTACTGACCCGTATTTTCTTATTCTAATCAACATACATCTTTTTTATTGGATAAAAAACGCACTATTTTATCCAGTACAGTGGATTTGTTGGATAAAATTGGTTATCTTTGCAGTCTAATACGACTGCGGAATGAAAAATATAATCCTCAATCAAAGGGCTGAGCGTGATGAGCTGATGGCACGTCCCTATCAGCAGCGAGACACCAGATATAATTTTGATGAATTGCTCTCAAATCCGTTAATCAAATTGATTACGGGTCCTCGTCGCGTCGGTAAGTCTGTGTTTGCATTGCTCATGTTGCAGGGTAGGAACTTCGCCTATCTCAATTTTGATGATAATCTTCTGCTTGAAAACTGGGACGAGGATTTGGTAATGCAGATGCTTGATGATGTCTATCCGGGCTATGAATACCTGTTGCTTGATGAAATCCAGAACCTGCCTGATTGGGATTTATGGGTCAATAAGCTGTATCGCCGAGGTAAAAATTTGATTATTACCGGTAGCAACGCCAAGATGTTGAGCAGTGAGATGGCAACGGTATTGACAGGTCGGTATCTTCAGATTGAGATGCTGCCGTTCAGCCTTGAGGAAACGATGCGCTGGAGGAATGTCAACCCCAATCTTGAAGAGCAGTCGGCACAGGCTGTTGTCGTTGCTGACGATTATATGCGTAACGGTGGTTATCCCGAAACTATTCAGTCTCGCAACATTACTAAAAGCTACCTGTCAACTCTTTTCGACTCCATATTGCTGAAAGACGTTGCCAAACGCCATAAGGTCAGGAACACGACTGATTTGTATAATCTTGCCACGTACCTTCTCTCTAACTTCTGTAATCCGATTTCGGCGAATGAACTTGCTACGGAGTTGGGATTGTCAAGCGTAACGACAACTAAAAAATTCTGTGATTATCTGGCAGAGCCCTATCTGTTCTTCTATCTTCCACGTTTCAACAACAAGATGAAGTTGATGAAGAAAGCACCAAGTAAGGTTTATGTCGTTGACAACGGCTTTGTGCAAAGCACGGCTTTCAACCTCAGTGAAAACCTCGGCAGACTGTTGGAGAACCAAGTGTTTGTAGAGTTGCTTCGTCGCGGATATATTCCAGGCAAAACTCTATTTTACTACCGCACACGCAACGACAAAGAGATTGATTTCGTCACCCGAAAAGGCTCAAAAGTAGAACAACTCATACAAGTCTGCTACGATATGTCCTCCGAGAAAACCCGAAAACGCGAACTCGATGCCCTCGTAGAAGCTGCCGAAGAACTCCATTGCGACAACCTCCTCGTCATCACCAACTCCCAAGAAGAAAAAATCGAGTGGAAGAACAAAACATTTGAGGTTATTACTTATAATAAATTTTAATATCAATAAGATGACCGATTTCAAAGATATTATTCTTGCAGTATTAGCGATTCTCATCCCTGCAATAGTTGCCATTTTGGGCTATGTGATACATCGTAAAACGGAGCGTATAAAAATAATGGAAAGCCAATTGTCCGATAAAAAATACCATGCATATGCAGGGCTTGTAGATATGTTTTTTAAAATTCTAAAGGATACTAAGAGAAACAACGTGCCAAATGATAATTTAGCAGAACAGATGGTTGATTTAAAGAAAGATATTCTTTTGTATGGTTCTGATAAAGTATTTTTTGCCTACAATAATTTTTTTGATATTTCTACTAATAATCCTGAAAGCCTTAAATCATTAATGGATGCTTGGTTGAATTTGATGCTTGAAATTAGGCAAGATATGTGTGGACATTCTTCCAAAATCACTAAAGATGACATATTGTTTAATTTAATGCAGAGCCGAGATGAAATGAATAAGTATTATGCATCATTGTAATACGTTAAAAAAATATCTCTATATTGTCATTCAATATAATTTTACTTATCTTTGTACTACCCAATGGAAACAATGGGAAAGAACATTGAAATTGTGCCGTGTGCAATTCGTGAACAACGGATAGAGCGGTGTTACAATATTTTGAAAACAATTTAGTTACAACGATATTATCCAGCCCCAGGCGGATCACCAAAGGGTCGCAATTTGCGACCCTTTTTTTATTCACTTACCTTCTTAATACGGCTCAATTTAAAAAAGCGTTGTTGGAATGGCGGAATATATTGCACTTTGCGCCAAAAGACAATGTCAACGTTGGCAGGCTCCCTTCAGCCGGCGTGCATGCCTATGCCAGCGGCGGCGCTCACGCGGTCGGATGCAGTTTCTGATATTCCAAGCGGTTTTGCTGTTATCATAAGGTACTTGTTTTTCGTATTGACAAAAAAACGGACGGCATGTTGTTGAAACACGCCGTCCGGCATTATCGTGATAAGGTTATGTTTGATTGTCGCCCTGCTTATCTGGCGATGATTTTTTCCACTTTTGAACCAGTGCGGCGAATGTAGAGGCAACCCGGTGTCGGATTGTCAACACGCATGCCCTGCATGTTGTAATATTCTGGAGTGCCTTGCTCGTCAACGGTTATTTCGTCGACTCCGTCCTGAGCAGGAATCGTTACAAGAAACTTGTTGTGCGTGTTGCCGTTCATTGGTACGCCCTCAAGATAGTTGGCGAATGCAATCTGAAGGTAGTACATCTTGTTGTCGGGGAAGGTGATTTTTCCGTCGGCGAGTTTGCCGAACTCGATACCATAGTCGGGATTGAGAAGATCCTCAAATGTGAATATTTCACTGTGAATATACAGACCTACCATACAGCTGACAGCCACGCTGCCATAATTGCCTACACTGAAGCCCATGTCCTGCCATTCCATCCACACGTGCTCTGGGTCTTCGGCGTGGATATAAAGGTCGTTGGCTTTAAACTATAAAATCCCTTGTTCGGGCGTAATATCAAGGCCGGCGGCTTCGACAAGT
>OGIV01000164.1_pt1 | contig 57157 bp, 81 predicted proteins | sample 1571861 | NCBI WGS metagenome assembly OGIV01 (sample SAMEA2582099, study PRJEB24529) | metagenome | biome: Human gut stool | place: China | collected 2011 | reverse complement strand
CATATTTCCTTAGCTCTATTCTACCCATTCTATGTGGTAACTTAATATCATTACCATGAAGGAAACTATCAGCTAAGTAATCATTAACCTTCCTTATAATGCTGTAGAACTCATGTTCTGTAAGGCATCTTCCAATATTGAGCCATCTATTCTTTCTTATCCACTTATAGGCATCATATACACCATAAGAACCTCTAACCTTATGAACCCTTGGCTCATTCACTTTCTTAATGAAGTTTAGGAAATCAACCAATCCCCTACCCTTCTCTTCTTGACAAGATTCCATAACTCACTATTTAGTTGTTACATTAGATAAGTCATCATCAGAATTATTTTCCTTGTCTTCTGGCTTGTATTCAGCCTTAGTCAATTCTTCGACTACAAGCTGGATAAGTGGAGGTACTAATGCAGATTCTATAGGGAACTCTCTATCTAATATATCACATACTGTATCACCATTCTCATTAGGACACTGCAATTCTGATGCAGCCTGTAGGTCTTCAAATATACCTGTCATTCTTGCCTTTTCAAGATACAAATACTGTGGATTGAAAGACTTAAAGTATAGATAATTATCTGGACCAATAGAAGCATAGATGATATTTTTCAGATACTTATTATATCCTACATATCTCATCCTTTCCCTACTTACATAGGTAATCTCTCCTTGATAATAATCAACTGGATATACCTTGGGATTACCTATCTTCATTAGGAAAGGTATCTTCTCCTTACTTCTTAGATAAAAACCACCTTCACAAGGTTCACCTGATATAGCAGGTACCTCAATTAAATCCAAGCATATAGTCTGATAGTTACTCTCAGGTATCTGCTTCTTTACATCTGAGTATCTCTGTTTCAATAGAAATGTCCTATACTTACCAAGTAGAAACATTACATGCTCCTCTGTATATAGGGCATCATCTGAGTACAGTTTCAACTCATCAAGTACCATATAGGTTAATTCTTTATATGTGCTCATAACATCATTATTTACTATAACTAAAAATCCTTGTGCAAAGATAAGTAATTATTATCAGTTACACAAGGATTTTACTATTTTTATGTCAGAAGTATTAATGTAATAATTATACTGACTTGCCTGTACAGGAGATTGAAGTGCTTGCTATATACTCTGGATAAGGTATTAAGCAAGTAGAACCATATAAACAGTATAGGGCATTATCTAAAATTCTATACTCTTCTTCTGTTATAAAGGACTTACAATCACTCTCAAGCAAATCATATATGAATATTAGCACCAATAGTTTATCTACCTCTGAATAACTCATATATCCTAACTTTGATAGGACATTGAAATATCTTGTAAGTGATTCATTAAGTACCTTGTCCATAGCATCCACAATTAGGGGTTATCACTGAGTCTTTAATTCCCATAAAGAATCTCTTCCAATACTTTATTGCCTCAGTATAATGACCTGTCTTTATAGCAAGTTCAAATGCTTTATATTGAAGTATATAGTTGATGAAGTTCTTAGGAATAGAACAAGTATCACTCAATTCTTTAATGTAACTAAAGGCATGTTGGTACAGAGGATAAAGGTTAGATACAACTCCCAATGTAGTAATATTATCCATCCCACAAGGAGTATATGCAGAAGGTGTGCCCTTAGTTCTAACATACACAAAGAAAAGATTGTCATTAAGAGTTGGTAATAGGTGTCCTGTTCCTAGTTCTAATCTGGCTGACTTAGTATTTCCTCCTATAGCTTCTGTATATACAACTTTACTACTTGGACCAGACTCAACAAAGGTATCTTGAGTATCTATCTGTATAGTATCAAGATATACATTTGTGTAATACTCTAAGTCCTTGACAGATACATCTATAATCAGCTTTTGCCCATCAGGGGTTATTCTTAACTCTTGAAATGTTACCATAATCAAATGCTTACATAAAAAGAAAGGGAGACTTAATAGCCTCCCTTATTAGTTTATTTTATCCTGCCACACTAAGAGTAGCTATAGACAAACCTGTAGCAGTATTAATTGCCTTAATAATATCATTAGCTAGCTTATTACTTACTGAGTTAGTTGCTCCTACCTTTGGTACTACAAGAGTAATTGTCTTTTCAGACTTCTGAACTGACTCATTGCTACCTACATAAGCATAGTGTATATCAATCACATTATACTTAACAGTTGGGTCTACAAGATAAGTAGTAGGAATATTGTTAGGATAACCAATACCTCTATACATGTCTCCTCTCTCACCCATGCAGAAATACTCAAGGTCTGCAATCTTCTTGCCATTAGCAATGGTGCCAGCAGGGTCAGTTTCTTCTACTTTACCCCAAATTCTCTCATCACCATTTACAGTAACTGGGACAGGCTGTACTTCAAAATATACAGGAGTTTGCTCCATGATACCAAGTCTCCAAGGCTGCTCAACCTCATCAATAACAAGTGCCTTGTAAGTTCCAGTTAAAGAGCTTTCCTTTGTAGTAGCATCAACAGGAACTGCCTCATCACTTGAATCTGTCAAGATAAATTTAACAAGAGGAACTACCTCTCTACTAAAGTTCTTAGCCAGTGATAGAGCTAACTTCTTGTAGAAGTCTGAAGCTGTCATGCCTGCATAAGCATGTACCATACCATACTTGAAGTACTGGTCTTCATCAGACATACCTACATACTGCTTGAATGCAATTCTTAGGATATAATCCTGTCCAGCTACAGGAGCTGCATTTACTTCACTATCAAGAGTTACTGTAACTGCCTTCAACTCATGTGCCATATCATCAGCATCAGTAGCCTTAGCATAAAGGATATTCTTGACGTCAATCAGGTCACTTCTCATCAAGTTGTCAGCACCCTTGTATTCAAAATACAGGTGATTCTTTGCAGTATCATTCTTTACTGCAATAGAGCCAGCAGTATCTGATGCAAGTACACGAGGAGTCTTCAGTACCTTTGCCACATAAAGCTGTCTTACTTGGTTTGTTGAAAAAACACTCATAATTATAATTATTTAGTTTACAAATTTATTCTTTTCCTGCATTTGGAACCCTACTTATGATGGCAAGTTTTACTGCTCTCTCAAGTATAGCTCTATGTATTACAGGGTTCAATTCACATTCTGTTTTTACACTTATGCCATTGATTGACAGGTTTTCTGTCAAATCAGTTAATATAATGGGAGCAGGTCTTGAAAGGTATCTGATAAGATAACTCTCCACATTATATTTTGATACTATCTCTACTACCTTATCACTCAAATCAAGTCTTAAAGCCCTTCTTTCATTAGTACCTCTGAAAGGATTTTTCCTTATTCTATGGTACTCATCTTGAGTAATTGGTATTACAGAGATGTCTTCACCACTCATACATCCTAATCCATCATCTTTCAAATTAACTGATTCATAGGTTATAAACCATAAGTCATCTTTAGGTAATTCAAAGAATACTGAGGATTTGGACAGTCCTGTATATCCTACTTTCTTGTCAGTAGTTGTGTAAGTCTTTATTAGGGTACTCAAGTATCTTCTGATTTCCTCAGTCTTCTCAAATGAGTCTCCAAATGGATTCTTACCATTATACATATCTATCACTATCTCTTCTTGAGCTTTAGTGAGAAATACAGACTTCTCATATTCATCAAGTTCAACAGTGCTAGGTGTCTTTCCAAATGCCTCTATGGTAGAATAGCTATTCAGTAAGGTGTCAAACTCATTAGAAAATTCTTCAGTTGTCATTATCTTTGGTTATTTACATATCCTATATCAGTACCACTAACATTACCTGTCTGTATAACAGAAGATAGGTCTCCTTGATAACTAGCCTTAGCCAATTCTACTGCTCTTTGTAATATTTCTTGGTGAGTATTGGGAGGGAGTTCACATTCAGTAACAGTATTATACCCATTAATAGATAAACCCTCTTGAATATCAGAAAGATTTACAAGTATAATAGGCTTAGGGGTTTTAATATACCTCATTTTATATGTTATATCACCAGTAAATCTGCCTATAATTTCAAATGCAGAGGTGTGTACAGCTGCACCAGATTCCATAGTAGCAGGAGCAATATTTATAGTAAATAAGGATGTATCTGTAGGACCCTTTGTAGGAAAATTTCCTGTATCTGGAGTAACGGGATAAAGATATTTATCTAATCCTGCTGATTTCAGACTTCTATCATCTGCTAAATAAGTACGCCAATACTCTATTAAATTAATAGGTAAAGTCATGTTTATCGCTACGCCATTATCATCTTCAATTATAAAGGGTTTACTTATAAGATTAGAATTAGAGATTCTAATTCTAATTTTAATAACTTTGAAGTACTTACTCTTAAAAAGAAATATTCCAGAATCAGTCAGTTTTCCACCCCATCCTGCTAAAAATGGGATTCTATCAGAGATAATTCTCCATGCTTGTCTTTTTAATGGAAAGCCATAGGGCTTTGACATAAGCCTATTATATTCATCATAAGATATAGGTAATACAGAATATCTTCTTTTTGCAGAATCTTCAATACTCTCATTTATTGCTAAGAATAAATCTGATGGAGCAAGATACACTCTTGACCTATTATCAAAAACAGGATTAAATGTAATCAAATTAGATGCAGCTAATGCCCTTATATTATCTGCACAATCATACAGTTCTGCACCACTTAACAATGTACTAAAGTCATATTGTCTTTTTTGACTATCATCAAATCCTTGAGCATTCTTTACATTCCTACTATTAAAGTAATCTCTGACTAACTCCTCTTGAGCTTTAGTTAAGAATACACTTTTCTCATACTCATCAAGACCTGGAGCCTGATTGCTCATTATATTGTTATACAGAACCTCAAATTCATTAGAAAATTCCTGTGTTGTCATACTCTTTTCTTACTTCAGCTTAGCTTCCAAAGCAAATTTAACTTCTTGATGCTTAGGAGAGTTTAAGTATTTAGCTGCTACATTTAATGTAGGCTCTTCATTAGCCTCACAAAGTGGAGTATTATCCTTTCTCAAATATAGATAATTACCCCTATTAGAGATTAGACCTGCCTCTATAGCTCTCCTGATAAGAACTTTTGTAGAAAGCATTGGGTCAGTAATAACCTTCAAGAATATCTTGCTATCAGCCTGTATTAAGCTATTAACCTTAGTTTGTAAGAACTCAAGTTTAGCAGTCTGTGACGTAGGTCTACCATCAATGGTCTCAACAATAACTCTTAATGTATCAACGTCATTCTCAATCTTACCAAACTCTTTATAGCACATCATTGTAGTGCTCATGTTGTTCTTAGCAACCTTAGTCTCTTCACCCTCAGAAATGATAACAAACTGGTAAGTAGCCTTAGGAGTATCTTGCAATGCTTGCAGTGAAGGAGCAATATAATCCTTGTTGGCTAATAGTATCTTATATCTGATGTAGTCCTCTGGGTCAGATAGATTGAAGTAGTTATCCTGCTTTGTCAATCTTACCTTATTGATACCATTCTCATTAGAATCATCCCAGAAGTTATCTACCTTCTTATAGATACTTAGTGCATTATATTCAAGACCCATCATTTCCTCAAGAAATGCCTTTTCCTTGTCTGTAAGGACATTAATGAACATGCCTGAAGATAATCTTGGTACTACAAATGTTCTAATTGCACCTTCTGCCATACCTCCTGACAATACATGCTTAGGGTTATTACCCCACATACCTGTCAGCTTAGGTACATGTCTTACAATAATTCTCTCATTTTTCAGACAACTAACTAAGGCATCATCAGATACTTCTACTTTCTTTTGTGTTTTCTTAGGGCTTTTTACAGTAGCCTCTTCTTTTGGTACTTCCTGGAGTGGAGTCTCTGTATTGTCTATATCAAAGTCAGGTACAGTATAATCCACCTTCTCTTCCATTTTCTTTTCTGCCATATCTTCTCCTTAATTATATTAAATAAAATAAGGAAAGCAGGAGTTTATCCTACTTTCCTTTTTTATCATTAACCCTGTAGGATTGCAGGGATTAGTGACATAGTTCTTGTTGGGTCAAGAACACAGATACCAAGAGTAGCCATTCTGTGAATTACAGCAGAATCCTCATCAAATGACATGTAAGGATTACCCTTTTGACCTGTGAATGGGTTTCTCAATCCCCACTGATAACCTCTGTATTCATTGTCACCCTTAATCTTACACTTAAAGATATTAGGTTGGTCCATAGTACCAATGTACATAATATCATATCTGTAAGAGAAGGCAACACCTCCATTTGGGTGGAGTATCTTGTTTCTTACTGGGTCATCATAGAATGGGTCTACATCAATCTTGACTCTAACGCCATTAGGAGCCTTATACTCAACAAATTGGAAACCAGCACTCAATGAGTTTTGATGCAACTTAGATTGAGTCTTTTGAATAACACCAATAGAGCTGTTGTCAAGAACAAATTGTGTCCAACCTGATACTGTCTTTAGTACTTCCTTATGGAATTGGATAGCACCTCTTTCACCAGTCTTAATCAAGAAGTATCTGTCTCCAAAGTCTAACTTAGAAGCAGAAAGCTCATATAGAGCATCTTCAAGGAGCTTCAAGCTAAATGTGTTGTAATACATAGTATTAGCAACTTCCATCTGCTCAAACAGACCAGCACCTGTCTTAATAACATTACCAGACTTACCAAAGTTCATGTACTCACCATTGGCATTTCTGTTGCTTCTACCAAATGCAAGTGCATTGTTCTTATACTCAGAGAATTGCTGCTCTACTTCCCAATCTACATTGTGCATCCACATTGTAGCAACTGACTTAGTATATCTACCCTCAGTTTCCTTAACAATAGGAATACCTACAGCCAGCTTCTTGTTCAACATAGAGCCTGGGACCTTGTGTTGGATTCTTACTACAGACCACTCATTTCTCATAGAAACAGGGCTTGTAAACCTTACATCACCAACCTTTCTTGAAAGTTCCTTCTCAACAAATGCAGCCTCAACTGAGAATCTCTCACCTGCAAGCAATCTTTCAGCAGGAACACCTGCTGTATTACCACCAGCAAGCTCTACCTTATACACTGCATTAGTACCCTCCATTCTTGGGTCTCCAAGTATTCTGAACTGATAGATTTCATTCAGATTACCTACAATGTACTCACCATCAGCAAACCAATCTTCAGGGAATACTAAATAGAAAGGAGCAGTGCCTACTCCAACCATACCACTGGCATCTGTAACAACAATGCCATTTTCATCTCTTGCTTCTACAAGAGGAATGTTTCTTCTTGAAGAACCAATAACATCCCAATAGTATTCATTATCATCCTCAAACTCTCTTGTTGGGAATTGATTTAGGAATGTGTCAAGTGTCTTTCCTCTGTAATAAGCCAACAGTTGCACCATTAGGTTTGTAGCCTTCTGTGGAGCTAACTGAAAGATAGAACCAAGGTGGTTTTCCTTAGTAAGACCCTTCCAGTGTTGGAAGCCTACCATTTGAAACTTACCTAATTTTCCAGCCATTTTTACTTAAATTTATCAGTTATTTTACTCTATATTATGGGCTTAGACATCAAGGTTCCACCCTTTACCAATAAAGGATTCAGGGTCCTCATCAACTCCACTGACAAACTTTAGATTACCATCTGAGGTTCTTGCTGTGTTGTTGAGAGTATGTTCCAGCTCTCTAAGACCTTTCTTTACTTCTTTCTTTACTTTACCTTTCACCAAACCATCAAGGTTCTTAAAGCCGTCAGTTAGTGTGAAAAGTAACCCAATGTTCTTTAGGAAGTCTGTCCTGTTCTCCATCTCATACTTTTGGATAGCAGTAAAGTACTCTCCTGTCTCTGGGTCTTTATACACAGGCTTGGCTATATTATCATAAATCTTCTGTCTTGTTGATTTATCTACTGATAAATCTCCAAATACATCCTTGTCATTAAGGATTGATGATTTAAGTTTTTCAGCCTGTTCCTTTCTTTCCTTCTCTTCCTGTTCTGCTTCTGACTTAACATCATTGACAAGCTCATCATACTTATCTCTGAAGTAGTCAATATTACTTTTCAAAGCCTCTCTTGCATCATCAATATCAGTGCCAGCATTGAAAGACTTCTGCACTTCTCTTGCAGCCCTCTCCTTACTATAACCTCTATTGATAAAGTCTTGATAAATCAGGTCTTTTCTAAGTTTTTCTCCCTTATCACCTTCATCAGAAATATTCTCTTCCTTAATAGAATCAAGGAAGCTTATAGTATTTTCATACTTTCTAATCTCTGTAGGTTCGACTCCAGCATTCAAGGCTTCATTAATTCTTTTCTGTCTTTCATCAAGACCTGCCTTTATCTGTTGGTCAATCAAATCTCTAAAGTCTTCAGGGTCTTTAACCTTAGATAAGCCCTCATCATCAAGGTCTGGGAAGATACCTTCCTCTTTCAAGGCTTTGGCAATGGAAGAGTAGAAGTTTTTGGGAGAAGTGCCATCCCCTTTAGGAGTGGTATCTTCCTTTTCCTCTGTATTTTCTTTTCCACTACCTACGCTCTCTGGTGTATCAGTAAATAAGTTATCTACATCAACAACCTCAGTAGTTTCTTCTTTATCCTTACTTGGCTCCTCCTCTTTCTTAGGAGGTTCCCCATTTGCAGGTGGGGTATCCTGTGTCTCACCATCTTCTACAAACAGATTCTCAATCTCCTCTGCTCCTAAGATGTTATCTAAGCTAAGTTCTTCTTCCATACTCTTCTACCTTTTTGTTCTTAAACAGTGCAAAGGTAAATAAAGTTTTGCATATCTACAACATAGTAAATAAATTGCTTCTACTTGTATAAGTAAAATACTTGCAATATAGGCAAAAAGAAAGGGTAAGATTATCTCTTACCCTTATCTTATTAGTATTCTCCAAGATATTCTACTACCTTGTTTTCAGCTTTGCAGTCTGAATCTTTAAACCAGAATACAATAGCAGATTCAACTATTTTCTGTTCTATACCATCACCAAACCAGTTCTTAAACAGTTCTGCATAGTCATGGTACTGAGAGTTGATTGCAACATATACATCAGCAACTGTAGCAGATGTAGGGAGTATTCCCCTATATCTCTCACAAATCTCCTTTGCCTTGTGCATATCAAACTTCTCACCACTGTACTTTCTGCCATTCTCAGTATGATACATATCAGCTACAAGATACTTAGCTTCAGATTCAGTAAAGTGTTTACTCTCTGAACCCCCCATTGAGTTCCTCATGTATCTCATCATCCTATCCATATCACCACTTCTCATGCCAGACTCATTGAATCTATCAGAGAATCTATCACCTCTTGAATCAAACATATCCATGAACTCATCAGGTCTATTATGTCTTCTCATGTAGAAGTCATCCATAGGCATAAAGTCTCCTTCTCTGTCATGCCTCATTGAACTTCTCCTATATTTACTCATAAAATCCTTGAATTTATCCATGAACTCATGCTCATTCATACCACCCATACCTCTCTTTTTTAGGTACTCATACATCATAAGTTCATCCATATTCTTAGTCTTTAGTGATTAACATTTCCTTGAAAGTCTCTAAATCTGTCATATTCAATACCAACCTTTTATTAGTTAATGGAAGATTGAATTTAATCTCTCCTCCACCAATCTCTATGTCTCCAACAAATGAAGTCTTGAAGGTGAATGGATTGGTAGTCATCAGATTCTCCATCATTTCAGCAAGGATATTCTCAATGTCTATATTACCATCCTTGTCAGCTATAAGGTCTAAAGCCTTACTTACCTTACTGAAGTTCTTATCCAGTGCTCTTGTAATAAGAGGTTTCATAAAACCAATCATAGGATTAGTCTTAGCCATAGATTCCAACTGAAGTGAGATGTAAGACTTCAGATTATCAGTCAATTGCATAATAGTCACCATAATTACATACTTGCTTTAATAAATTCTTCATAAGTCACTTCAGGATGTGTCTTACTAAACTCCCTGAACTTCCTAAACATTTCCATTTCCCTATTAGTCTCTTGAATAATTTTTCCTTTTAACTTCTTGACTATCTTCAATTGTCTTTGCAACAGTTCTTTACCTTCTGGAGTAGCCTCAATTCTACCTTTAACAAGGTTAAGAATTTCTGCTTGAACCATATCCTGTATCTTAGTATAAGTATCTACATAGTCCTCATCTTGAAGCATCCTTGTCTTCTGTTCATCTGTCATAGGGTTTATTTCAGCATCTATCTCATCCCATATCATCCTTTGTGGTACAGGTTGTTGAACAGGTTGGGCTTGTTGCCTTAGCTGCTTTGCAGCCTCAAGGTTTTGTTTATACTTCTCAATAAGCTGTAATTGCTCATCCAGACTATTACCTACCATACTATTACCCAATAGTGGGTCCCCTCCTCCTAATATCACCTGATTTATTGGAATCATATCTATACATTTTTAAGATTAGTATTGAAAAGTAAGGGGAATTACCCCCCTTACTTTAGACAGTTGCAGTAGTACCACTAACTACTCTTGGACAACCACATTGGTTAGCACCAACATAGCCTGTGACTGTAGGAGTGTTAGGTAGGCATACTTCACCATAGATAGCCTTGCAAGTCTTTCTGTCAGTATAGTTAATACCAGCAGTAAATGCCTTGTCAATCTCACATTGGATAAGCTTATCTTGGTAAGGTCTTACAGCAGCATTGATAGCTACCTGAGCCTTCAAGTCACTCAGTTCCTTTCTGATACCATCATCAGCATCTCTTTGAGACTTATACAGATTGAAAGCATCTTGGTTTTGCTTTGCAGTTATTACATCAAAGCTGTCTCTTGTGCTCTTATATAGACCAAAGTCAGCATCAACCTGACCCTTCCATACACTAAATAGCTCACTATTCAATGTCTGTCTATCAGCAAATCTTTGTGATTGTTGAATAAGTGCCCAGTCATAAAGACCCTTTTGCAGAGCAAGAGTGTCCTCACAGCTCTTTTCCCATGCTTGGAAAGCAGAAGGAGAAGTTACACCATTAGCTGTTCCAAGACCAGTCTCAAGACCATTGATATTGATGTTTGAGCCACCCATACCTGAACCAGCAAGACCCAATAGACCACTACTTCTTCTATTACCAAATAGTGCCCAAGCACCAAGTGCAGTACCTATGATACCAAGAGTAAGACCTGCATTAGCCTTACCATTGACATCTCTTCTACCATAACCATAGTAGCCATCAGTAGGAACTTCCTTTACCTTTTCTACTTGCTTCTCAATTATTTCCATAGTAGCAATTTTTGAAATTAGTTATTGTTTTATCTCTCTTTTGTAAGCTTACAGGAGCAAAGGTAAGTAATATTTCTCAGGATGCCTATCAATGCTAAAGCCCCATATATCACATTGATATACAGGGCTTTAACTTAGTAATATGTTGCTAAAAGAACAAAAAAAAGCAGCCTTATTTAGCTGCTTTATCATGTTTATAGAAAACATCTGTTATCTTATTGTATATGTAAGTAAGGAGATAGGCATCAACTTCATCATTATCTCTCTGTGGTTCATATCCTATAAATCTCCATATAGCATTCTTGACATGCTCTGACTCATGAGCAATACTACTTCCTCTTTCAGCATTTACAGCTACAAGAGATGCACCATAATTATGTATAGTGATTGCATTTGCCTCTGTTTCCATTTCATCAGCAGGCAAAAACTTGTCCAATTCCTTCCACTTATCAAATATAACTATTGTTAGCTTATAGTTGAATATAGGGATTATTATTTTCTTTTGAGTTATCATATTTTCTCCTCCTAAGTATTATATTATAAGTTCTCAATAGGCATATTACTAAGCAAGAGAGTGCTTCTTGCTGCACTTCTTGACAAACTCATCTAGCTCTTTCTCAGACCAACTTAATTCTTTGAAACCTATTTCATGCTTACCTCTTGGTAACTTTCCTTCTCTGATATAGTTATCAAAAGTTGCTCTACTGACATTCAAATATTCACAGGCTGCATACTTGCTTAATCTCTTCTCCTTATCAGTGAACCTCTTCAAACTATCTACTATTTTTATAGCTTCTCCCTCAGATATATTTGAATTACCTGCATCAATATCATCTACTATCTTTAACAGTAGGCTTCTTATAACTTTTAACACATAAATAGAGTATTATGAATAATGAAATGCCTGCTATTATTAATTGAATGCCTAAATACCAAATATCACTAACAGGTATTCCTATATACAAATCTATTATATTTAGTATCCAAGTTATAGTAGTATAATGTATAAACATCCTGTGATATTCACAAAACTTAAATACATAAGATGTAATATACAAGAATAGTAATGTTATAAAAGATACACTACCAATATAACTTAGTATTACTGTGTTAATATCAAAATAAGATAGAGTTGTATTTAGTAAACTAAGTAATGCGTAAATCATAGGTATTACTTTTACTAAATATAACTCTATCTTGTACAATAATTTATTCATTACTTTTTCATTTTGCCACCACAAGCATATCTTCTCTTAGTCTTAGTGACACCAGCTTTAGCTGTCATAGGCTTTGCTCTACCTGTTCTTCTTGCCATGATTATAAAATTTTAATTGTTATTTTTTCACCTTTATCATGCTTGTCTCTAAGGAGTCTGTATAGCTCTTTGAATGTCTCTCTGCTGTTTATCACCTGACCCTTAACTTTATTGACACCTACTAATAGGCATCCTGCTGAATCTTTGTCAGTATTGCCAGCATGAATAAGTACACCTTCAAATCCCTTTACATTAAGTAGTCTTGGTACTTTACCATTACACACTTGTTTATAGAAACTATTAGTACAATACTTAGGAGAAATCACATCCAAGGTAATCTCATAAGTACCTTTTGGTATAGCTGTAATTGAAGGTTTCTTCAACTCCCTAATCTTAGCTACACTCATAGAGCTGTCAAGATTTCTATCTTTGTCCTCAAGCACATTACAGAACCACTTCCCATCAATAGTAAGATTACTTATGGTGTAGCTCTGTTTCTTCCATTTTCTGTCCACTACTAATTCCATGCTCATTAAAAAGATTTAAGTTTCTTTTCCTTAACTGGCAGGTAAGGTCAGTACATATGGAACTCATAAGGTTAAACATCTGTTTCCTAAGTTCCCCCACTTCCTGCTCTAATTCTGCATTCCTTTTTAGTACCTCTTCCAACCTCTCTCTATTATCAGTAGAGAGCTTCTCATAAAAATCCAATGATTCTTTCATGTTATTTATGAGGTTACTATCAACTTCACTATCATACTTCTTTCTTGCAAAGAACCATGATGTCCAACCACTGACTATTGTGGTAACAAGCCCTATACCTCCAGTGATTAATATTCCTAAGTCAATCATATTATTCTACAATTTCAATGAATCTTTGTTGTTTGTTCTCAATATAAGGGTTCTTCTCCACAACATTCACTTCTACTACTTTATGCTTCTTCTGAAATAGTCTGAGTAACCAACATTTCTTTGGGGGATTTATAGTCTCTTTCTTATAATACATCACTATGTACTTCTCACTGACAAACTTAGGGTCTGTAATGATTGTACTTGGATATTTAAGCCCAAGCTTCATTTGATACCACTTGTCTCCTACAAGTGTATCTATATTTAATGTAGGTTCTCTGAACAGAGTATCCCTAAATACTATTGTATCTTTCTTTGTAGCCTCAGATAAAAGATACTGCATCTGTTTCAAATCTTTATCCTTTATACTTAACTCTTTTCTAACATCATTCATCTTCTGCAAGATAGAGTCATTGTAGTAGTTAAGCTGCTCTACAGTAAACTTGAATACTCTATTCTCATTCTTTAATGAAGAGTTCTCTGCTATAAATGCTTTTTGATTAGACATCAGTACAGACAACTCTCCCATTAGGCTCTGATTCTTATTGTATAATACACATATACCTGCAAAAAGTATTCCTATTATAATGGCTATTCCAACTTTTACATATCTTATCATTCTGTTATAATAAATATTATCCATTTAGCCCCACTGTTGACAATATTTCATACGGATGTATAACTTAATATCTTTTTCTTTTAGAATTTACTTAATTTAAAATATAACATTTAACATAACTATATATTCCAGCATTATTGGAATATGTGAAATCTAAAGAAGACAAACCACAATATGAATCTCCTGTTTCTTGATACTTTCCTCCGACAAGAGGAATGCTTATATCCTGTGACATATAGTCGTGCCTATATGAGTTCATATAATTAGGATTACTAGATACTTTATTAGTTATCAAATCAGCAGTTTTACCAACTGCTATGTCTTTAGACCAATTCAAATTTAGAACATCAATACTGATTATACGCTCTTTATTACTTATATCATTGCTAAAGTTATCAGGATTATCTGTAAAATAGAAATTTCTCTTCTTAGTTGCAAAATCACACTTTGATATAAAGTTGTCAATACTCAACCAAATATCTCCATACCAGAATGTATTAAATCCTCTATAACAAGGTATATTTAATTGTCTTTGTGTAAATGTATATGTAAATGCTGGGGAACTTAAAATTGTAATTTTTATATTACAACTTGTTTGTACTAATCTAAATTTGATGGCTCTTTCATTATAATCACTGCCCCAATTAACATCATATTCCCCATCTGTTGTAATAGTCAAATCACCTTGCTGTCTTTTAAATATAACAGTTTGACCTCCAGTAAGACCTTCTATCTTATATCTATGTGTACCTCCAACATTGTTTTGAACAGCATATAACATATCATCTAGTATCTTGGAGATAGCTGTAATATTTAATATTTTTTTGTTATTACTATCAATAGTTGAGGTAATTCTATCTGTAATATGCCAATCTTCCCAAGAAGTATTATCTTTTGTTTTTATGTAGAAAGAATGACTAGGCTTCTGTATTATTTTAGTATTATTACCAAATAACAATGTGTAATCTACAGGAACACATGATGTGAATTCATTATACTTTCTAGCCTCATCTACAAAAATTAAACCTTCACCTAAACCACCTTGATGATACCCTTCATCGGTCAGGTTACTATTAAAAGCTTTCCTTACATCAAAGTCAGCATATTCTATGAAATAACACCACACAATAGCATTCCATATCTGATAATATAATATCTGACTACCTTTTATTTTCTGAGTATAAGTTCTCATTCTACTGGGTGTTATATTTAAAGCAGCTTTACCTAACATGGTTCTAAAGTTGTTATCACCTAGATATTGGTCGTAAGCTGTTGTATTTTTGCCACCTCTGAGATTAGGTTGATAATTAACAACACTGACTGCTGTATTAGCAGATAAAGTATTTAGCCATCCCCATTTGTCATCATTCATAGGTGTTCTTAACAAAGGACATCTACTTATACCAATAAGGTGTGGCTTAACCTTTCTTGCATAGCTAACACACTTCTTTTCTGATTGCCATACTTCATTACCAGCACCATCATTATCTACAGACCATATATAGAACTTAGGAGTATATACACTTATTTCTCCATCATAACCATTAATAGAACAACCAAATTCAAGTGTTGGTGTTATAGTTTCACCTGTTATAGGACCATCTGTAGTAATATAAACTTCCTTATTAACTGTATCTACTTTAATAACTCTAGCTATTACACTATCATTTATCTTAATCCAAGCATATAAATACTTATAAGTAGTTACCATTAATATTGCTTCACTATACCTAGCTAAAACATTAGGTTCAAACGCCAAAATATAATTATATGCAGAGCTTGGACTATAGTCAGAAGGTACTATATTCTTTTCAGCACTAGGACTCTTCAAATATATTCTTTCACTTACAATTCTATACCCAGTATTATCTTTTCTAAATCTACTATCATTAGGGTCACACCAATATTTAATATCAGTACCTTGATGTATACAGGTAGCAAACTTAGATTGTATAGGTAATGTTTTATGTAGCTCAAGATTACCTATTCTTTCACAAGCTGTAGTAGCTTGACTACCAGGAACTGTGTGGTCCCATCTAATACCATAGGCATATTTATTAGGGTCTGGTAAAGCATTCCATAGAACTCTACCTTCATTATCCTCTATTTTAGCTACTTTGCCTTCTGGTATTTCTATAGCTGTAACTTTACTAAAATCCATACTATTAACTATTAGTTGTACTTACTACTCTTATTGATTTAGTTACCTTAGAACCATCTTCTAAAGTAAATACAAAGGATTCTTCAGTACCTACGTCTGTAAGCCTTCCTGAGCTTGCATATACACGTGAATCACTTCTATCGGTAGGTGAACCAGATAACAAATAACCTCCATTGTACTTAGATAAATATTGAGTTCCTAAGCCTCCACCAAAAGTAGTAAAGCCTGAAAAAGAAGCACCACTAAGTTTAGCATAACCACTTAAATCAGGAGCTGCATTAAACTCACCCATCTTTTCCCAAGCAAATTGACCATTTGTTTGTTTAATATAGGCATATTCTGTGTACTTATTTTCCTCTCCTACTTTTGAAGAAAGTACACAATAAAGCTTTGATGTAGAAATATTCTCAGTAGGTAATTCAGTAACTACTTCAAATAAATCTGTGTTAGGATTAGTAAGGTCTATGTCAGTACTAGCTTTAGCAACTGAACCATCCTTACCTATATTATAAATAACAGCTCTACCACTACTTGTAACTATAAAAGCTTCACCTCCTGTAGTAGGCAACCATTTAGCTGCACCATAACCATAATCAATATCAGCAAAGAATAAATGGTCTACTGATTGTATAGCTTGTAGTTTAGTCAAGTTATTAGCCTTAACACTTTCACTATTACCTATTTCAAGCTCTATTACAGCTTTACTATTAAGTACTGCTACATCTTTCTGTATATCACCTACTTCTTTATCAAGATTATCTACCTTTTCCTCAAGCTCTTGTCTATCCCCATTCTCTTCACCTACCATTGAGGTCCATCCCTTAGTTCCAAAGAACTTCAGTTTTCCTTTATTAAGCCATAGACTTTGAGGACTTGGTGCTTTAATATCTTCTACAATGTCTCTAAATCTTCTCATTTATTTGATTTTTGAGTTGTTTTGTTTATCTGCTTTTCTTTAAGTTTTGCATCAGACCTTGCTTTATCTTTATCAAACTCTAATCTTTCCCTATCAAGCTTAATTCTCTCATCAAATTGTCTTATTGATTCCATAAGCTTGTCCTTAGCCTCTTGTGAATATTCAGGCTCTATTATGCCATCATCTTCACTATTCTTGCTATAGGCTTGCATTTGTGCAATAAGAATCTTTGTCTCATTATCTCTTTGATTAAGAGCATCTTCCTGTTGCATCTTAGCCTGTTCCATCTGAGCCTTTTGTTCTATCTCCTGTTGCTGTACCTGCAATTGCTGTTGCTGAGCTTGGGCTTGTCTTTCTTGAATACTTCTTTCATCCTTTTCAACAAGTCTTTGCTTTTCAGCGAGTGAAGATGAACTGAATAACTTCATAATAGTTGAGAATGATAGAGTCTGGTTCTGCAATGCTGCCTGAGCTAAAGTATCAAGTTTTGAGTTTAATTCCTGAATACCATTACTATTATCCACTACAAGACCATAATCAGCTTCTGCAAATTCATCACCATCTATCTCCATAATTCTCATTGAATTATCTGATAGAATGTATTGGAATTTCTTGCTCCTGCCTCTTAATGCTATCTTAGCTGTTTCAAGTAGACATTCCAATGCCCTCTTCTTGACATCCTCATGCACTACAAATAGCCACTCTGTAATGTGAGAAGATTGGAGGGTAGCTCTCTCTACTCCACCTACTGTTTCTCTATTACTTACCTGACCTTCTCTTTGCTTGGTAATACCAGCAACTTCTGCCATTTCCATCTTGATAAACTCAAGAAGATTGATGTATTGTTGTATCTGATTACCATCAGAAGCTGTAATTACACCAGTAGAAGCATTGTTTAATGCACCTGCAAGTTTACCTGTAGCTGCACCTACATTACCTTCATTGAAGCTATCCTCTACTGCAAGACCCATAGTCTTTGCATAGTATAACCACTTCTCTACATCCCATGTTTTAGGTTTCTTAGCAAAGTCAAGCCTAACTAATGAACCCCAATTCCTTGCTATCAGCTTATTTAATCTATCATGTATTGCATCATACAAGTAATTGTATGGCTTCATCATGTCTACTAAACTGAATGGTCTATTGTCATTAAGGTTGTAAATAGAGCCAACAATTCCAAAGTGACATCTTGAAGGATTACTTAGCCTGTTGTACTGAACTACTCTTGGTCTCATATTGACATAAATGTCTGTACCAATTTTAGTTCCTTCCCATGCTTCATTGATGTAGAATATCTGTTCTTCTTCTCCAGCATCCTTATCTATTACATAGGTCTCTGGGTAGAAGTTGAATACTTCTTCACCTGTTTGAGGGTCATAACTTCTTACTTTTTTAATCTTTCTCCTTGACTTCCAATATACTCTAAGTACTCTCAAGTTCCCTGCAACATCATAAGGAAGAAGTGAGTTATTAACTCCATCATCTCCTCCTAATGGGTCCCAAAAGAATCCTTCTGTACTTATTTCATCTCCTATCATATGATTATTGACAAAGCCATATCTCTCATCAATATTATCCATAGAGTCTGTAGCAGCCTGACCTACATGGTCAGGCATTTTCTCTATATACTCCATGTCTTTCTTTGTCAATACATCATAGTAAGTATCAATAACCTTGCCTGGACTCCAATAATCTTCGAGGATTATCATATCTGCATCCTCAATCTTATTGCTATATCCTGACTTAAAGATTCTCACCTTGAGTGGATTCAGCCTTTCAATAGTAGGTTCACCTCCTACAATATCACATTGATAAATCTCTTCACCAACTGCCATTGCATCCATGAAGCCTTGGTTGAACATTAGGGGGACATTCAATTCTTTCACATAATGGTTTAATAGGGCATTTGCCCTTATTTCCCTCATGTCCTGCCACTCATAACTGTAATAATCATTTATCTTTTCAAGCTCCTGATTAGCCTCTTCTTCTGATTGAGAAGTATTAGATACCCATTCCTGTAGCTTCTGTAGTAATTCTTGCTTCTTGTTATTCTCTATCTCTGTAATAGCATTAGGATTAGTAACTACTACTTTGAAGTCAAAGACTCTCTTGCTTTCCTCACCTCTAAGCACATTCAACTTACTATTCATAATAGGATAGTGTTGAATCCTGTCAGGTATAAAACCTGCCTGTAGCTTTTCAGGATTCAGTATCATCTCAAGGTCACTCATGTGGAGTTTACCATTGAGCAAGTCATAGTTAATTTTCTTATGTATTACAGATTTTCTAACTAAGCTATAATTGAAGAAGGTCTTACTGTCTGCCCAATCCAAGTGCTTCTTCCTCCAAGCTTTATTTTTCTTATTGAAGGGAAGTTGCTGTGGAGGCAAATTTATCATTTCATATCCCATATACTTCAATTTAATTACTATGCAAAGGTAAATAAAATCCTTGACCTATGCAAGTATATAAGTAATTTATTAACCATTAGTCTTCATTTTTACTAAATTTACTGCCTAAACCTAAAGTCATAGTTTCTCTTGAAGAATGGGTCATTACCATCATAACTATTATTAGCTCTCTCTTGCTTCTCCTTACTAACATCTCCTTGGTATCTTATCATCCTATCTTCTCTCAGAAGCATTAACATGCCCATAGCAGATATTCTATCGAAGTTACCTTCAGAGTTGTAGTTAATAAGCTCCTTTAGTAGTGCTCTGTTTCTTACAGTAAATAGTCTTGGAACCATTACTTCTTTCTCTTCTCCATCAATAGTCTGCATAATAGGAACTGGGGCTAATAGCCAGCTTCTCAATCTACTCCTTGCAAAAGCATTAATGGCAGGAGAGGCATTAGTACCTTTTGACTTGTTACCATAGCCATCCTTCATCATCTGCTTCTCCTTTAAGAAATCAAGAACATCTGTAAGAAGATAGAGACTATTTCTTATCGAGAAGTGGGAGAATAGACCTTTCTTGTTATACTCATAATTCAGTCTGCCATTGTAGAATAGGCAAAGTTTTCTACAAATCTCATAGTAATCATCAGCAAAAGAAGGTCTTCCAGTATATTCAGCTACTATCCTATCTGTCCATAAATCCAGTACAAATATAGAACCCAAAGACATAGTATTTGACTCATCATCATCATAAGGGTCAGCACCTAATATATATCTATCATTATATGGCTTGCCTGTATTCTTGTCAATCTCAGGCATTTGATATATTTCAATAGCACCTTCTATCTTATTATCCTTATGTGGAAAATCCCTGATAGGTGTAGCAGAGGTAGGTTTATACTCTACCTGACCCTCTTTATTGAATACCAAATCACCTACATATACATCATCATACTCTGTAAGATTAGCATCCAATTGACCTATTCTCTCAGTCAAGTCAGCTACAGGGAACATATTTACACCTGTTTTAACAATAGCCTCAGCAGGAGTAATAGGAACCTCAGCAATAGTCTTAATAATAGTATTAGGGTCAGTGGAATTGTACTTTACCCTATACCTATTCATAAGAATTTCAATTAAAGCCTTAATTACATCAGATACACCATTCTCATTATAGCATCCCTTTCTATTTATATAGCCAGGAAAGAAAAATACAAAGTAAGGCTTACCTTGATTATACTTATCAAATACATTAGGTAAAGCATACATATTATAACCTTTCGGATTATACATAATTTCCTGGGCACCAGCAAAGTCTGATTCATTATCACCAGCAGTACCTAACATATAGATTTGACCAAAGACAATATCACCTTCTTGTACTGAAGGTAACAGTACATTATACAAGTCTACAAGTCTTGGGAATGTACCAAACTCCTCAATAAGAATCTTAGCAGCTCTCTTACCTCTCAACTTAGACTCATCATCCTTAGATGATACTCCAAGTACTGTATTCTGAGTACCTCTTTCAATGTCCAACTCTACATCTTTATACCCCATTATCCATGTCATTTCCTGCAAAGAGTTCTTTAATCTCTTCCTTGGAAACTGAGTATTAGTTGCACAGAAATTAGCCATATCTACAAACTTGTTAAGAACACCATCCTTAGTAAGATATTCCTTCTGATAAGCAGTTACTATACCCTTTACCTTCTCATGTGCCTCCTCATTCTCACCTACCACAAAGATATGATTAAGTATGGATGCAAGACTATATGACTTACCCTTACCTCTGGAAGCAAGTTCAGCCATGTGTTGACCTCCCTCAAAGTTATTATATAAGCCTCCATTTGATGCTTGGTCTAAGCAATGAAATCTCCAATAGATGCCTTCCCAACATTCAGGTAGTGCCTCTACTCTATCAGCCCTCTTGGACTTTCTCTTCTTGCCATTCTTATCCTTATACTCTCTAATCTTAGAAAGCATCATAGGAGAATAATTAAGAAACCAGTACATATAACCTGTAACCCATTCTCCATCACTTTCCCTTACATAGCCATCCCAGATTCTTCTCCTTTCCTCTCTTACCCATTTGCCATACTCACTATTAGGATTGGCATTAGGTCTAAGGTTAGTAAATGTACCATACTTCTCATAATGTATAGCAGATGGTCTGAAATAGTCCATATCCTCTAATATATGAGGATTAGCCAAGTCTACAATGATTCTACCCCTATCATCCCTTGGTCTATCCTTAGCATATTCTCTTGTAGGGCTTATCAATCTCTTGACAAACTCTACATTATTTATAATATCAAATAACTGGTCCTGAACTTCCTGAGGGAGGCTATTAACCAATTCCTCAGTTAGCTCAGTTTGATATTCATTCGTCGATATTTTCTGAAACTCCATTATATTCTCCCTTTATAATTGCTTCATAAAAATCAGAGCCTATCCAATCGAAGATTAATGTACTCAACATGATATTCATCTCTCTCAACATGGTACCTTCCTGACCATCAGGAACCTTAGCAATATGTTGTGCTGTTATTACTTTATAAGATTTACCTCTCCTAGTAAACCAAAGAGTGTACTTGTAAATCTTATAAACCTTGAATGAGGAATGAGGTATAATTTCTTTCTGTAATACCATGTGCCCTACATTCTCAATTCCCCTCTCACTTCTCCTTGTCTCAATATGTTTATTAAGACCTTCTATAATATCTTCTGCTTTCATAGTTATAGTGCCAAGTCATCTTCAAATATAGTCTTTTCTCCCTGTCCTCTCATCTTACCTGAACTCCTCATTTCAGAGTTAAGTGCTCTTTCAGCCTCATCCAAATCTCTAATGAGAGGTGTAATCTGTTTTACAATGGCTGTAATCTCCTTAAACTCCTTAACCTCAAGGCTGTCAAAGTCCAGCTCTCTTAGTTTTGCTCTGAACTTATTAACCATAAACCTAGTGTCTTCAAGGAGTAGTGCAGAGATTGGCTTAAATGATTTATAAAATTCCATTGCCTCTGTTACTATCCTGTCTGGCTCCCATTTAGGAGGTAATCCTTCTCCCTCTTTAATAGCTTCCATTCTCTCCTTGTCATCTACAAGGTATTGATAGTCACTTCTTGGGTCACAAAAGAAGTATATGAAGCCAAGTTCCATAATAGCCTTATCCTTATTAACAGTCTTATCTCTTTGCCATATCTGTCTGAATGGTTTAAGAGCAAAGGCTTCCTCAGATATTACTATCTTGTAGCCCTCATATTTGAATAATTTTATCATAATCTAAGAAAAAAAGAGTGTATTAGGATTGGTTTTCCTGATACACTCTTTTGAGTTATACAATTAGTTTCTTCTTCTCTGGTTGAATAATAGGTGAAGGAGTTGGGTCAGGAACTTCCTCATACTCTTCAATAATGAAGTCAATATCCCTATCCTGTAGTAATAGGCACTGCTTTCCATCCATCTCAACAACATCAAAGTTGTAAGTTATGATAGGGTTATCAGTGATTACTCCATCTTTTAGAGAGCCTTCTTGGTGCTTCTTCACACCAAATCTTGTAGGATTAACCCATACTAAATCACCAACCTTAATGTCTCTAACAGAGCTGCCCACTGCAAGTACCCTCTGATACTCCTTTAAGCTACCCTCTCTCTTGGTTACATCAATGAGTCCTGCTCCTACCATCATATCATGCTCATACTTATCCATTGTAGTAATGAGCGAGGTAAACATTGGCTTTATCTTTTTTACTTTTAACATTTCTTCTCCCTTATCTGTTTTATAAACTTGAGTCTCTTTTTCATACCTAACATCCTATCATAAGTGCAAGTCAGTTTACCCAGTGATGGAATGTTGAAATTTGTTCTTAGCTTAGCAAAATCCTCTTCATTAAGATTCTCCTTTAATGGCAAGGATTGTATAGATTGGTTAATGAATAACCAAAATGCCCTATATGTTTTATCTACCACTTCTTTAGGTAAATTCAACTCTTCAGAAACCTTACCAATTATATCAGGATAATTCATTTCAATTCAAAAAGTAACAATAGTTGGAAAGTGCCATTCTCTTCATCAATGTTGGGAATAAACCTTGGATTAATCTTACCATCAATGATAACCTTGTTCTTCCTTAGCTTGCCCATAATTACTTGAAAGTGTGGGAGAGTGATACTACACTCTTCCCTTACTTTCTTCTTTGTATCTTCACTCATTGTAACCTTATCAAGTATCTCATTGTCCTTGATAACTTTACTGAGTTCATATCTTTGCTTAACAAAGGATGTAATTACATCAATCTCTCTATCAGTTAGCTTATGAAAAGGCTCCAAAAATTCAAACCAATATCTAAAGAATTTACCATTTAATGAAGTGGAGATTCTAACTATATTGTTAGCCTTCTTCATCTTGTAACTTACTCTTCAGTTTTAATATCTGGTGTTTCCTCTTCCTTGTTATCCTCCTCAGTCTCTTCAGGGACTGTCATAATCTCCTCAATCTCAGCAATACACTTTTCAAGGAAGTCCTGCTTAAACATATGTCCATTCTCTACTACCTTAAATAAGTAGTCAAGTCTCTTGAACATATTGCTCATATTAGCAGCTTGCAGCTTCATATATAACTGTTTAGCTTGCTCACTAAGCTGATGAGCTATGTTCTCTAACTGCTCATAAGACATCTTTTCAGGTCTCTCTGTTTCCTTTGTTGCTGGCTGCATCTCTACAACCTTTTTCTTTTGCTCTTCCATTTTACTTTATAATTAAGTTATTAATACTCTTCAAGGTATCTATGCCCATATCTATTCTTGTAGAGGGTCTCCCATTCCTCTATTGAACATTCTCCTATATCAGTGGAGCCACACTCATCACAGTAATCTGAATCCTCCATTCTTGGAATGTTCCTAATTTTCAATGATAGACAATGCTTGCAGTATAGCACTGGCACTTCATTGTAATCATTAGGCTGATTTTCTGTGTTTAAGTTGCTCATAAATCATCTTCTTTCTGTCATTCAGACTGTTCTTACCATGCTTAGCATTGTTAAAAGGTCTCTTAGGATAAATAAATCCATCAAGAGATACATGACCTCTTCTAATTATTCTCCTTACAGACTTAAACCTGCTCACTGCTTCATAAGTTCTCAAGTGAAGAATACCTCTTTCATAGAAATCTCCCACAATATCTACTCTGTTATTCTTCATATAATCCTTGAACTCTTCTTCACTCATCAAGGGTCTTTCTATTGTCTTCTGCTCTTCCATTTTTATAATGTTTTATCTAAAGTAGATTAATACAAATTGACCATTTTCTTTAAGTAGAGAAACTATATCCTCTCTCTTAATTCCTTCCTCATTGACTGACCTTACAATACCTCTAATTGTAGTATCAGTTAATGCAGTCATAATTTGATGAACCTCTGAACTATTGGTCTTTTTGGTTCTTGTCATCTTTGCCTTTTCTATCTCTTCCATATAAAGTAATTTAGTTACGGGGGGAGGACTCGAACCTCCAACCTCAAGATTATGAGTCTTGCTAGCTACCATTGCTATCACCCCATGATATATTTGAGCAGATAGTGGGAATCGAACCCACACATTAACATTGGAAGTGTTACATACTAACCTTTATACTATACCTGCATTTGAGTAGATAAATTTGAACTGACCCCTTGACATTGCCAATGTCATATGCTAACCACCAACACCATACCTACAACTTTGAGCCTCCTGAAGGATTTGAACCCTCTCTTCCTGTTTACAAGACAGGCTTGCTAAACCATTAACACTAAGGAGGCAAATGGTGCTCCCACTGGGAGTTGAACCCAGACAACCATTACTGGTCAAGGGATTTTAAGTCCCTCGTGTCTACCAATTCCACCATGAGAGCATCTCTTGTCAATAAGGTCTTGTATCACATAAGTGAAATAAGTAGGCATACTTATTGATATTCTGAATAAAGGTCTCACATTCAGATGTTATACCTTTATATATAGTCTCTTGAGGAATCTTATCATAGAATGCAGTAGTAGCAGACTTAACTTCACTTATAAAGTCAAAAGCATTCAGTGCATCACTTGCAGTTCCTTTGATTACATTAGGTTGCATCTTACCAAGTATTCCCATGTATCCTTCTGCAAGACCATCTTGATAATCTGACAATATATCAAGGAACTCATCAAGATATACATGAATGTTCTTCTTAGGTGCTGCCCAGTGCAAGTTCTTACACTTGGTCTTCCAACCTTCAAGCTGATTTAAGAAGTTGATAAAGAACTGAGAACCAGATACTTCTGTACTTCTGCTTGACTCCATTGGAGTAAATAGGCTATCTTCTTCAAACATATTCTCTTATTTTGATGGTGCAAAGTTAAGTAAAATATTTCAATTAACCAAATATTTTCCTAATTATTTTTCAAATTATTTTTAGTACCCTCTAAGAGACTCGAACTCTTACACTACTATTACTTCATGTCTGCTTCTAAGGCAGATGTGTCTACCAAATTCCACCAAGAGGGTATATAGCCTTTGACCACCTTCGGCTACTAAAGTGAATAATACGACATTCATTAGGGGCTAGTCTTACTCTATAAATATTATTTAATATCCAGAAACCCTAAGAGTTACGTTGCTACTTATAGTCTAGAATTCATAGCTTTATTAGTATCTTCTCTACTCCAATATAAAAGGAACTATATTCCAACTGGAATAGTTCCTGTAGGTGCCCAAGCATAAGACTTAGCAGCTTGTCTAAAGTATGCTTTAGCACCCCTCTTAATTAATGAAATAACCTTTTTCATAACAATTAAAAATTTGGAGTTAATAATGTGTTATGTTCCCCCATAAGGAGTCGAACCTTACTCTCAGGATTAAAAGTCCTGAGCATCCACCATCAATGCTTTGAGGGAATGAAGAGTTTTCATACAACTTTTCTATCTTCACTTGTCATAGTACTGGCAGAGGGACTTGAACCCCCATGTGACCAATTACCCTTTCTAGACTGTATAAGAGTCAGGGGATATGCCAGTATATTGGGTGTTAGATGGGATTTGAACCCATGCCATAAGGAGCCACAATCCTCTGCTCTACCTGACTGAGCTACTAACACAGTGGGTATAACAGGATTTGAACCTATAACCTCTTGAATATCAGTCAAGTACTCTAACCAATTGAGTTATATACCCTTATGTGGGAAAGATAAGAATCGAACTTATATCCAAGGATTTTCAGTCCTCTGCATAGACCATCTTTGCTACTTTCCCATTGCAGATAGAGTAAGACTCGAACTCACATCTTCTAGTTTTGGAGACTAGGGTTTTACCATTAAACTATCTACCTATTTATAGTTGCAGGTAGTGGATTTGCACCACTGGTCTCTCCATTATGAGTGGAGCAAGATTACTACTTCTCTAACCTGCTAAAACATCAAATCATTGATTACTTCTCCTTATTGCACTCAGAGACTTTTCAGAAATGATGGCATCAAGTATTGCAAGCTACTTAACTAAACTTCTTGCAAAAGTTTTTGCGGGACCTGTAAGACTCGAACTTACATCTAAGGGTTAACAGCCCTTTGTTCTAACCTTTGAACTAAAGACCCATTTATGTTGCTCCTATTAGAATTGAACTAATGACCTTCTCTTTGTAAGAGAGCTGTTCTAAACCACTGAACTAAGGAGCATTGATAGGGCAGTTTCTTTAACCTCTAACTGCCCAAAAGAGGGTTCAAGCAAAAGCTCAACATTATGAAAACATGAAAACATAGTGTGGACCTTGTGAGATTTGAACTCCTCTAAAACATTGCAAATGTCTTGTGCTAACCTGATTACACTACAAAGCCCATTAGTATGGGTACTTGGACTCGAACCAAGGACAACTGGCTCCCAAAGCCAGCATTCTACCTACTGAATTACACCCATATATTGCGGAGAGCATTGTACTCGAAACAAATACCTTATTAGGGTACTCACTATTTAGCAGATAGGACTATCACCTTGATAGTTTACTCTCCATTTTCCTTCACCATATGTCAAAGAACACCTATTATTGTGGAGAGGTGAGGTCCCGACCCCCAAGCATTTTACTGCTCCCATTGTTTTCAAGACAAGTCCCAGTCCCACTGAGTTACCTCTCCATTGCCTACCTACCTCTGTAGGATAGGACTTCAGTAGATTAAAAGTGGATTAGCAGGATGTGGGAGAATTGAACTCCAATCTCCTGATTGACAGTCAGGCACATTAACCACTATGCTACACACCCTAAATAGTAGAGCTATTGGGAATTGAACCCAAATTTCTGCCTTGAGAAGGCAGTTACCTATCCATTAGTAGATAGCTCTATATTGTATTGGGTATGGGATTTGAACCCATAATCTCCACATTGAAAGTGTGGTGACTTCACCACTTCGTCTAACCCAACATTCAGTACCCCCTATAGGAATCGAACCTATATCAAAAGATTAGAAGTCTCTTATTCTGTCCATTGAACTAAGAGGGCATTACCTTACTATCGTTACCCCAATAAGACTCGAACTTATGTTACAGGAGCCAAAATCCCGTGTAATAACCAACTATACTATGGGGCAATAAAAAAGGAATGTTACTCTAAACAACTGGTTAAAGTAACATTCCTAACAATGGAAATTTCCTAAAACCAATCTCTCTTCTTAATTGCTTTGCAAAGGTAAGCAAAATATTTGAAACCACCAAACTTTTTCTCAATTATTTTCAATTCAAGTATCATTTCCTTGTCTTGAAGGAGTAAAGTTGTGATTTGATTTTAGGTCTTATCTATATTCTTTTAAGTAATTCCTACTAACTTGTTAGCCCAAGATTCAGTATAAAAACTGTAGTAGTTCCACTTAATTCCTATCTTACTACATAGATAATGTATTATATTATGTAGTAATGATGGGATTCCTATTACTATCAAATATAGTGGACCTAATATATCAGATTGCTTACTATGACCACATTCATGTTGAATAGACTTTTGTGATGACATAGGACTCACAAAGAGATAATCTCCTAATGACATAGCTGAGGGTAGAACAATATTCATTATAATAATATTGCCATCTGCTTTACCTACTCTGTATGCAGCTTGACACAATATACCCTCTATACATAGAGCAAGCATATTCTGTGGAAACTGCCATAACCACTTAATAGAATCCTTAATGTAATTACTAATCTTCTTCATTCTTGTATATAGTAATGTCCCTGAAGCTTTGTTATGGCTTCATAAGAGTTATTTCTAATCTCCTTTTAACTACTAACTTCATTAGACCAGTTCTTGATTATACCCCTATAGCATGATTCCCTGTGCCTTTTCTCAGGTGGATAGCTCATGCAATCTAACTTATATAGTAGCAATTTTAGTAGTATTGGGGACAACCTCCTCTCTATGTAAGTGTGAGAGTACTAACCCAACTTCTGACCCATTACTTTTTAACCTCATGGGTGAAAGGTTAATCCACCATTAACCTCTACTGGGATGCAAAGGTAGGTAAAAGTTTTGATATGTGCAAATATATAAATAAAAAATTTATTGCATAAAAAATAATTTTTTTTAATTTTTTTTCTATTGTATTTTTAGGAGTGGTACTTACACCAACCCCACCCTCCCCATCACTCAGCCTATGGGGGTCCTACCCCGTAGGTCAAAAAATTAACATTATTAACCATTTAACATTTCAGACTTATGGAAGGTAAATTAACATTCGGAGACACTCTGACAGTAGAGCAGTTCAAGGCACAAATGATGGTATCACGAGTAGATGTAAAGAGAAATCCTAGGACAGGCAAGCTCTTCTTCACCTATGGTGCAAAGGCAGGAGCAGTTGCAGTCAAAGGCATTCCCGTAAAACCTATGTTCAGTGTAGTATGTCCTGAAGGAGATACATTGGACATTGCACATGCTGGACAAAAAGGCTGTTCTACATTCTGGCTTCTGCATGAGGAAGGTCAGGGTGGAGCACCTACATTGGCAAGCTTCTAAGCAGGAGGGCAACAGGCAGGAATGCCTGTTTGCCTTTTTATTTCCTTTAGTCATTAATAGTGTTTAATCCTTTGAACATTAATAGTATTTGTGTGTAAAAGTTATATGAGTAAGCATTAGTATGCTCTTAGTATAACTCTAAGATATGTTACACATTATATTATATGTAATAGGATTTAACTTTGTTAATGTATAGAGTGAGATGAAATGTGCTCTATTTACATCTCTTCTTGACAAGAAGATTAGAGAGGTAAGTAGAGTATTTAGAGGTTTAATGCACTGGATAAGAAGGATAGGATAATAGAGTGTGGAATACACTTTATATCCTATCTTCCTTGTTTTGTATTGAATATAACTTGTTGATTTACTGAGAGTTAATAGAATGGACTGACATATTGTCAGATATGTGACATTATGACATCACCCCATAATTATCACCTCATTACAATCACAATAGTAGAACAATCATCCAATAATGTATAACTATTTTTACTATAACACTACAATTATGAAATACGCAATACAACTCAGAACAAATGGAAGTGTCCTAGATTATAGTGACTCTTTAGAAGAAATACAACAAATAATGGCTTCTTCTTCACACAATCTTGAAATTGTAGACACAACCACAGCCTCTGTAATAAAAGTTACATATACAGAGTTAGGAGGTCCTAATGGCTATGGTCACAGTGAAGTATCCTTCATTACTTATGGAGGTATTAAAAAGTGTGCTCGTAACCTTATTAAATGGATGCAAGAAACAGCTAGAACATTTGGTCCAGATGCTAGAGAAATAAAAGACTTCTTTAAATATTGCTCTTTAGAAGTTAATCATCAAGATAAATCTAACTGGCTTAGAGAGCAAGTAAAAAAGCTAGATACACATACAATGTACGCATAGGAAATAACTATGGCTACTTTTCTCACTGAAATAAAACTATTGTACTGAGGTTAGAACTCAGAGTGAGAACACATGGAGGATTAACTATTTAACATAACTGTAAAACCCGATAAACTATATTTATTATGTGTGAAAATAACATTCCAACACTTGAGTATCTTAACAACTGTGATGAGTTGAAAGACTTTATGATGTATCATTTTGATGACCCATTAAATGGCACAGCTTGCTTTCAGGGTGATATGGTAGAGCTTGATGGCTATGGTGTACCTAAAGAAGGAGAAGTTATCCCTGTGGATGGCTATGGTGTAGATTTCACAGTAGGCACTATTAATGAGGTAACTAACACCTTTGTGCTTACTTTAGGTAAGTTCACTGATGAAGCCTTTGGTGTAGAGCTTCCTGCTTATGTGAGAGAAGAACTCATTGCTACCCTGAAAGGTGAATGGTAAATTAACTAGTAGTGTGGTGTAAGACTCCACACTACTTTAAATAAAAAAAAAGAATTATGGAAGATATGGAAGAGATAACATATGGACAATCTATAGAGAAAGGACAGATAATAGAAATAACTGTCCCTAATGTAGAGCATCCTATAAAGGCAGTAGTACTTGATGTAATAGAGTATTCTACAGATTATAATAGTGCTCACTATGAATGCATAATGTATGCACAGAAGAGACTCTTTAAGGCTTCATTTGAATATAACTGGTCTATAGAAGATAGTTATGATAGTGACCTTGGTACATCAGAGGAAGTAATAGTTAATTATTATTCAGACTTAAAATATGAAGGAATAATAGTAGATTATTGTGAGATACCTTCTATGCCATCAGACATCTAAAGATTAGAGTGAGGAGACATCAGTCTTCTTACCCTTTCTTTCCCTATAAACAAAATAAACATATAAACGCTTAAACAATGAAAACAAGATTAATAGCAAAAGGTCTATTATTATGGACTACTGCATTTTTAGTAATTTTCTCTATAAGTGCTATAGATTCTATCTACAACATTGATGTTTTTCTTCCATTGATTACTTTAATGGTAGATATTCTATTGGTACTTGCTTGTCTTACATATATAACAGAGGATGAGTATAAAGTTATATCAGGTTACAACTGGTTTACTAAGAAACTTAATATTGAAGATATTGATTAGTTTTAGTGTTATAGTTAAATTTGTTTAGTGCTACTATCTTAGTATAGTAGCATTTAGGGTCTATAGCTCAAGTGGTTAGAGCAGCACACTCATAATGTGAAGGTTTAGGGTTCAAATCCCTATTGACCCACTTTAAGTTTAACAAGATTATGAAAGTATTTTTAAGTGAAACCCTGTTAGAAGCTATCATAGAAGGCTATAACAAAGAGAATAAAACAAACATCTCTAAAGATGACATAGATATTCTAGAACTAACTGACTGTGGAGTTTATATAAATGGTAAAGCCATTAGTTGGTCTAGTATACATTTACAAGATATGTAACAACAAAGCATCCATAGCTCAATGGACAGAGCATTGGTCTTCTAAACCAAGTGTTGTGAGTTCGAGTCTCACTGGATGCACTAATAATATAATATTAAAATAAAAATATGATATTTCGCAATGTTCAAAAAATTAAGTTTCCATTTCTAAGAGAAGTGGCGACTAAAGTATCTAATAAATATCCTTTAGATGATATTTATATGGATGATGCAGGAGGAGTTTGTTTTACTTTTAAAGGTTATCTTGATGAAAATAGTATTAAGGATGTCTTTAATACTATTACACCTAAAGAGTATCAACAAAAGACAGAATTAAAATATCTAGAAGATTACACAGTGAGTACTAAAGAAACTCATGTATTTTCTTTTGATGGTATTAATTACAAAAACTTAGTTTGATAATTAATATACCCACAACCTAGGTATAAATTATGACTATAAAAGAACTATATATATTTGCCATAAATAACTCTTTATTAGATGAAGAAGTTAGTATAGTTGTAAGTAAATACCATGAAGAAGAATCAAAAGTTATTCAACCTGTTAAGTCGTTGGATTTAAATAAGGTTGAATATACTTTTGATGATTTAATTGCACTATTCACATAACAAAATACAAGAATATGAGAGGAAGATTCAAGACAACAAGAGTATGTAGTTCAGATAACTATATACTCTCAAAGAAACTACACATGAATATGTTGGAGGAGAATCATGAAGTATTCATGAAGATGGTAACAAAGAAAGAAATAGTCATTAAGAAACAGGCATATGTTAAAGTGTTTGGCAACTTGATGGCTATTACTTCAAGTGAAGTAGCAAGATTTGAAAAGGAAATAACTATAATATGGAAATAATACTATTCATCCTTGCACAAATTCTTGGCATTCTATTCATATATTTATTGATAGAATATGCCAAAAGTACTAATGAACAATTAAACAAATAACTATTAAACAAAAAAAAATAATAGGAGAAAAGCCATGCGAACAATAACTGTAATTTTCACAGAAAAAACTGTATTTCTCAATGAGATGTCTTCTTACAAGAAGTATAAATTCTTGTGTAACTATAATACTATACATCTCTATGATATAATAGAAGACCCAAGATACACTGGTAAGATGATGGTAGTAGAGGTTACTTGTGATACTGATAGAGTTCAACAAGGAATGACATTAGTAGACATCTATATTACCAAGGTAAATGGACAAGTTATCAAGCAGCCTGCTGGATTAGTTAATGGCAGCTTAGCAGGAAGTGATTTTGACATTGACAAACAAAGAACAGATAACATGGAAGAGGAAAGAAACATTAAGGTAACACTTGAACAGGCAATGAAGTGGTATAATAGTGGTGATAGTACATTGCGTACATTAGCACTGAGTGCATATACTGAGGATGAATTGAAGCTCGACTTCAAATACATCAACAGTAAAGTATGCAATACATGCTTCTGTGCCAATGTCCCTGTTGATGAAGCAGAGAAGTATAATACACTTGTAGACTTGGCAGTCATTGCTAAGTTCTTCAATGGCTCTTGGAAGAAAACCATAAGCAATACAGGATATTTCATTAGTAATTGTAGTAGATGCAATAATGTAGTTTGTACTTGCAATGGTGTAGATATATATCAGCATTGCAGTGTACAACATGCAGGAGTTATATACTTTAAGGATAAAAAAGATGCGATAAAAGCAGTTGAGATTCTTGGTAATAGAGTAAAAAACTTGTTTGATTAAGATACTAAATTGTATAATTATGGAAATCCCAGAAATTTGGTATAGTTAGAAAAGCCAAGCGTTTAACCTAGTACTTGAATAATATGACCTTCATGACACAGAATGAGCGAAAGTAAGTCAAGGCTTAATGCCCATATACCTTCTTAGCCCCAGCACAATACTGGTCATGAAGGTCATTTATAATATTTAAATAAAATAAAAATATGGAACTAGTTATTGAACCTTATGATGCTTTACCTTGTGAATTAGAAACATTTACTATCAATGGTAAAGAGGCTAGTAGTATTGATTTTGGTGATACTCTTGACAATAAAGAAGGAGAAGAAGAAGACGCTTATGGCTGTAGTAATATGCACTTTGAGCCAGAGCCTCCAACAGAGATAGTATTACGCAAATACAATATCACAGAGGAAGAATATTATAGCATCTGCGATGAACTAGAAAATAAACTACATGTAGGCAGATGTGGTTGGTGTGTTTAATTACCTTTGTATGAAGGTAAAACAGAGATTATATACAAGTAACTAACAATTCCTCCTATAGAGTATTCTGTAGGAGGACTATAAATAAATTATTATGACAAATTTAGCAAACATTTTAAAGTATTGTCCAGAAGGAACAAAGCTTTATTCTCCTATATTTGGAGAGGTAACATTCAAAAAAATATCAAGTAGCAATGACATATTTTGTAGAGTCACAAAGGATAATGGGAACATTACAACAGCAGCCTTTACTTGTTTTGGAAGATTCTATTGTGAGTTTCCAAATTCAGAATGTATGCTTTTTCCATCAAAAGACCAAAGAAATTGGGATGCATTCCAAATACCTGCCAAAAGAGGTGATATTATGATGTTTGATGATAAATCTGGAGTATTTATAGTAGATACTATGGAAAATGGTTATGTACGTACTATAACATATGTTGATAGAAATTCTAACTTTAAACTTAATACACATGTATATAATATTGATTATATTCCAGCTTCAGAAGACATGAAAAAGAAACTTTTCAATGCCATAAATGAAGCAGGTTATACATGGGATGGTGAAACTTTAAAAAAGAAAGAATATCAATTTAAACCTTTTGAGAAAGTACTTGTACGAGATAATGAGACCCAAAAATGGAGATGCGCTTTCTACTCTCATTTTGAACCTCGTAGTGCATACTGTCATGTTACTACTAATTGTGCCTATGCCACGTGTATTCCTTTTGAAGGAAATGAACATCTTGTAAATACTACAAATAATCCATGATAAAGTAGGACTTTTGTCCTACTTTATATCTAAAGTAAATTCATATGATATTATTAACTTTTTTCATTCTAATCATTATAGTATTCATACTATTTTATATGCTTTTTGATTATCTTCTTAAATAAATATAAAATATGAGAACAAAAGAAATAAAAATAAATGTCCCTAAAGGCTATGAAATAGATAAGGAAAATTCTACATTTGAGTGTATCAAGTTTAAGTCTAAGAAAGATATTAGTAATCTTACTTACAAAAATGTTTGCAAGAGCTTATTTCCAAATAATGAAGGTTATTACACAAATACCGATGGAGATATTATAAATAATTATATTGGTGAAGTTCTTGAAGAACCAAACAACGCCCCAAATAGAAAACAGCTAGAAAGACTTCTTGCATTGAATAAGCTTATGAATATTGCTTATTATTATAATGGTAAACAATATATGAGGGTAGGTTATTATATCGGCTATGATAAATTAAAAGATGTATATTTTGTAGAAGACTTGGATAATTCTCCTTTTGAACCAGCAGGGATGGCTGCTATGTTTATGTATGCTAAAGATGCTCAAGCAGTAATTGATAATCCTAACTTTAGAGACATTCTTGATACACTTTGTAAATAAAAATAAGATATGGAAATTCCTGAGATTTGGTATTCATAACACAAAAAAAAATGGCAAAAGGAGTAAAATGGACTGATGAGGAGAATAAAATTCTAGTTCAGGCTATTGCAGCTAATCCTCATAATATTTCAGATGCTATTAAAGAAGCCAGTAAGAACTTAAACAGAACTTATAAAGCTTGTTCACAACATTGGTATTTAGTACTATCACCTAAGAATAATCCTACTAAAGTAGGTATTTCCTTTATATCAATAGGTTCAAAATCTACATATAAAAACAGAAAGAATAGTGGTAATGCTTTATTAAAGCCTGAAAAGAGTACACTATGGACTAGAATAAAGAAATTCTTGGGACTATGAGAATAAGAAAATCAACTGCAAGACAGCAAGCAGCAGTAAGATATTGTGAACAATGGTTATGTATAGAATTTGAAGATAATATCAATAGCTTTGATGATTGTTCTTTATTTCTAAAGACATACCTTGAAGATGCAAAACTGACTGAAAGAGAATTAACATGTGAGTATGAAGCTTACATGTGGAATGATTAAAAAACTTAGGGAGATACCTTTACAGGTATTTCCCTTAAATACAATTAAAATAATTATAATTATGAATAGAACTGAAGCTAAAGACTTGCTGCCTATAATACAGGCATTTGCAGAAGGTAAAACAGTAGAATTTAAAAATCGTTATGGAAATTGGGTTAATTGTGGAAATGTATTAACTCCTGGGTTTCATGAAGACTTTCGCATAAAACCAGGTCCTGAGTATCGCCCCTTTAAGGATGCAGATGAATGTTGGCAAGAAATGCAAAAACATCAACCGTTTGGTTGGGTAAAAAGAAAAGGTAATAAGCCGTCCTATGAACTTTTGGCTTGTATCTCTGAAAACAATGAAGCTCTCGCATGTTTTGCAAGTTATGGCTCAGCAGACAGTGGTGTGGTAATTCGTCCAGGTGGTAAGTTTGATAATATATTCAATGGATTTACATTCGCTGATGGTACTCCTTTCGGTGTAAAGGTGGAGGAGTAGTTATGGCATAAGTATGGTAGTTTATTTCTACTGTCTATGGTAGAAGTAGTTGCTCCCTTAGCTCAGTTGGTAGAGCAACAGATTTTTAATCTGTGGGTCATGGATTCAAGTTCCATAGGGGGTACTAAGGTATTTACTCATATAAGGTAATTTGATTGTTTTAGGTAAAGGATTTTTAATTCGAGTGACATATTGTCACTACAAGAGACTGGTATGTGAATATAGGTCTTCTTTTGTAATGTCTCCATAGTTCAAGGGATAGAACAATAGTTTCCTAAACTATATATCTGAGTTCGAGTCTCAGTGGAGATACTATAAGTCAACTACTGTTTTTCTTTCATAAAGACTTCCAAAATGTGTATAGAAAGGATGCTAATAGGTAAGCTATTACCACTTAATAAATGCAACTGCTTCAATGTGGGGATATAAAGAGGAAGCTACGTGACTTTAATAATGATGTTTCAAGAGAAAACAATATTTGACTTTGTTAGGACATTCTTTCAATAAGAAATGAATCCAAATAAGGGGCATTTTTGGTTTATAGGGGTTCGAGCCCCCTATGCTCCACAATAAGTATTTTAATAATAATTTCTTTTTATGGCAAAGTTAGTTAAGAATGACAAAGGGTTCAAGGTAATCAAATTGTCAGTAGATGAAGCAGGTAAACTGGGTTGGGGTATATCAGGCTCTGGAGATTGTATCTGTATGCAATGTAATAATCCTATATTAGGAGACATCTACTACCCTGTAGTATTAAATGATACTATGGATAAGGAGTGCTATGAAGAATGGTACAAAGATGCAATAAATTACCCTGAGGACAGAAAGTATGAAGAAAGGGCTTTTCAAAGAATTGCTAAGTTACTTAATATACAGTAGTGTTTGTACCTATGGTTAAAAGTGGCAATAGGTTCTTACATTTTATAGCATATCCATTGGGATTCTGCATCTATTGTAGTACTTTTTGGATAACCATGCTTATCCTTATACTCTTCTTGACAAGCCGAGATTCCCTTCCTAAATGGCAGGATATTGTAATAGGAATTATAGCAGCAGAAGGTGTAGCTCATTTGGCAGTGTGTATAAGTTGCAGATTCCTAATACACAAACATCCTGACTTAGATAAGGATTACTTAGAACATTTACATGAATAACTAAAATAATTAAAGATGGAAAAGAATGAAGAAAAGGTTCTGGAAAGAAATCTGGAACAGAAGCATTTTAAAAATGCTGCGGAAGCCATTAAAGGTGGCAGAGATGGTAGTTTAACCAATGTTGAACTTGTTGAAAACTTGGTAGAAAGCTACAAAGGCAAGACAGCGCAAGCACCTATTGAGGTGATTGTAACAAGTGCAATATTCCTCAATGCAAGAGAGTTGGTGGGTACTATTGAAGCCCTAAAGTATACTCTTCGCATTAAAATGATGGAAGAGTTGAAAGAAAAAGCAGATAAAGGAGACGCTACAGCAAGAGATGCAGCAGCTGCCCTTATGCTTGCTGCAATTATGGAGAAAGAATCTAAAGAGGATTAATAAACATGAATGAAATCAAGTTAAGTCTGAGTATTGAGCTTCGAGGAAGCACAATGTTCAGCAAGGAGGAGTGCCTTAAAACAACTCACAAAGTGATTGAGAAGAAGACCAAAGCTGGTAAAATCTACAAGAAAACCATTGAGGCAAAAGTAGAGGATTGGGACAAGATGGAGAAGCACACTATGAGAGTGACTAGCAAGGATGGTACCAATCCAGAAATTATCACTTTCCATACAAGAAAGTGTAAATCAGCTACACAGTCCTTGAACATGAACAAGGAGGCTTATGAGTACATGATTGACAAGAATTCTTGTCCTTCATGGTCTAAGCCTGGCAAGTGGGCTGCAATGAGTGAAAAGGAAAGACTTGAAGCTCATTTGCAGAGGACAGTAGAACATCTTGGAGGTATATCATATACCTATCAGGTGTTTGAGGACTAAATGGGAGTATTCTCGTAGTAAGGGCAGGGGTACTAATAATACCCTTGTCCTTCTTTTTTATAATCTGTTGTTAAGTGGGATAAAACTAAGAAACTATGGGATATGTTCCTAAATTTATACATCTTGACCATTTCATTAATGTAGTATATCCATTTGGTATTCATTGGAAGCATAGCTACATACAACAATGTGCAGAAGCAATCTTCAATACATATAAAGAAGATATTGAAGAAGGTACAAGCATTACTTTTGTAGCAAGGGGCACATCAGGAGCCATGATTGCAGGTGCTATACTCAATCAGTTAAACAACATTAATCCAACTACTAAGACTTATATCCTGATTGTCAGGAAGGAGGAAGATGTAAGTGCTCATTGTTGTTCATTAAAGGGAATTGATGAAATTGGTACTACAAGGTTTATAGTTGTGGATGACTTTATAGCATCAGGTGAAACCATTAGGGGAATTATACAGGAATTAGATATGTACTTTATTAGTGCAGCATATACTCCTATTAATAAGTATGATATGCTTTGTGTAAGTAACCCCATTAATGCAGAAGCATTAAAGAAGAACTCATGTGATGATTACAGGAAATGGAAAGGAATTTGTTCAAGATTTAAGTATGTAGTATGTCGTCCTAAACCAGAATAGTATGATAGCATTTAATGTGTTACTCCTCATTATGCTATGTATTTGGATTACTGTAATGTATAATAAGTATTCTCCTAAGATTGATATAATCACATCAAGGAATAAATACATTGTGCTATTATGGTATAACAAATGGTATTGGAGTGGGGAGTGTGAGAGAGCTTACATAAAACTGTTTGAAGTATGATAGAATTTACTCTTAATAGAAATAGTAATGGAAAGAAATCAAGATGGGCTAAGAAGTACCCAAGAAAGAGAATATTAAAGAGAGGCAGTGAGAAAGCTGCTGGATGGTATTTCCATAATTGGTATGATGATAGTTATCATTATTTCCACGGAGATTTGCATAAATTCCTGTTAAAGAATGTAGGCAGACCAGTAGATAAAGTATTTTCTGAGTTCTTGCAGAGGTGCAGAAGAGGCACTGAGAAGTATAATCTTAAAGAGTGGTTCTATGATATGTTCAAAGAGAAAGAGAACATAGGTTATAGAGGGGGATTCTACTTATCTAATGGCATCATTAACTACAAGAAGAGGGGCAAGAAGCCTGAAAGTTCTTGTGCTCCATCACCTCTTATGTTACAGCAATTTAATACTCAGAGTCTTCCAAGCAAGAGAAGGTTGTATGATATATGTAAGAGAGCTAAGGAGACACATGAGAAGCAACTTCTTGGTACATTCTACATCTCAACTGGTTTATATAAGACAAGGAAGGCTACAGTATATGTAGTTGCAAAGTCAGACTATATGGCATCTTATTCTTATGTGGGGATTACCAAAATAGCAGAGGTAGGTATGGGTGTTGAGTTCCGTATATATGGAAGTCAAGATGGAAAAGAATATATTGACCCAATCTTTATCACCTACTCTGAATACAAGTGGGGAGGTCGGGAATTGCCTAACTATGTATTTCTGACTAAAGAAGGAGACTAAAGTCTCACTGACTAAGCATATAAGTTTAACAAAAAAAAGCATGAATGAGGTAATTTGCCCATCAGCCAACTATCCACCTGTGGAGTGGATTAGGTTGTTTGTAAACAAGAAAGATTGGTTATAATCATTATCTATGGAAAGAAAGATTCTTGTAATAGCACTTTGGTTTGTCCTATTTATATTGATACTCAACCTGAGTCTTAGTATGATTAGTGCATCCAATAGCATTGAAAATGTGATTGGATTTTTAATGTTTGTGGCTACAATACTTATTTCAATCAAGACAAAGTGTTTAACAGCTATTGAAAAATTCAAAGAGAATGACTGAGGAAAAAGTGAAGAAAGGTGAGGAATTGCTCAAGAAATTATCCTATCTTAAAGACCAAAGGCAAAGATGGGAGAAGGGAGAGAAAATCTTTCGTTTAGAAGTCTACACTACAACAAACTATGGTAGAGATGTTATAAGTATAGATGACTCCTTCATTAATTTTAATGAAGTGAAACTTCTTGCTATAGCAAAGATTAATAAAAGAATTGATGAGGTTCAGAGAGAATTTGATGAGTTGTAAAACAAAGTATTTAACTAAATTAAAAGAAGAAAACATGAAAAGTAAATTGATTTTGGGACTTCTGTCCCTGTTTATGGTGTTCTCAATGACATCATGTATGGAGAAGGTGGATGCAGGTTGTGAAGGCATCAAGGTAAATCTGTATGGCAATGATAAAGGAGTAGATGATGCTTCTTTGGTAACTGGTATTGTATGGTACAATCCTTGGACTACCACAGTATATGAGTATCCTACTTATGTACAGACTATTGACTATGAGCCATTTACAATCAATGCAAAGGATGGTTCTGAGTTTACTGTAGACCCTACTGTATCATTGAAGATTATTGACGGTAAATCACCTGCTGTCTTCAGGAAGTATAGGAAGGAATTGAGTGAGGTAATCAAGGGTACTCTATATAACTATGTGAAGGATGCCTTTAGAATCCAACTTAATAAGTTTACCACAGATGATATTGTAAGTAAGAGGGATAGTATTGAGAATGCTATTGAAAAGTATTTGACTCAGGCTCTTGCCAAAGAAAACTTTCAATTGGAGCAGCTAACCTCTGGTCTCAAATATCCTCAGACTATTGTAGAGTCTGTGAATGCCAAGAACAAGGCTATTCAACAGGCTATGCAGGTAGAGAATGAGGTCAAAGTGGCAGAAGCTCAGGCTAAGAAACTTATTGTAGCTGCTGAGGCAGAAAAGAAAGCCAATGAGTTGAGACAACAGGCTCTTACTCCTGCAATTCTTGAGAAGATGTGGATTGAAAAATGGGATGGTAAATTGCCTGTGTATGGACAGGTTCCTACAATTTTTAAGGATATTAGCAAATGATGTGGATTATTGATATATTAATAATCATCTTGACATTGAGTATCTTGAAAGATACTCATGTTAAGGTGTATTATACATTGTATGGTCCTGCTAAGTTACAGAAGGAGTATAATGTTATAGTCTCATTATGGATGGCACTTATTATAGTTGTACTGGGTTTACTGCCCATAGCTAACATTATCCTATTTGCTGTATTCATCATATATTATGCAATCCATGCAGCGTGGGACCCAGATGCGTGTGGAGGTTATACTCATGTGTTCTCATTGGGAGGAGACAATATTGTCACAAAAGGATTACTAAAAGTTAAAAATCTATTATGTAAGAAGATATGAAGCAGAAAGTATTCAATGTACTTATTTCCTTAGTAGTGGGAGCACTTGGAGCAATTCAAGTGCATTCCTGCTCAAAGGGGAATAAGCCACCTGAGATAAAGGTGATATTGCACATAGATAATATAGAGAAGCAGCCAGACTTCTTTAGTAAGTCACCTCAAGAAGGTTTGATGGAAGCATTAGAATATTACGGGGTTGAGCATCCTCAGATAGTCTATGCACAAGCTGTACTTGAAACTGGTCATTTTAAGTCAGACTTATGTCTGAATGATAATAACTTGTTTGGCTTGTATAACAGCAAGAAACACAGGTATCACACATTTGACCATTGGACTGAGAGCGTGGTTGCATATCTTGACTATGTGCAACATAGATATAAACCTCCGAATGATTACTATAAGTTTTTATTAGACATAGGGTATGCAAAAGACCCTAACTACATTAGCAAATTAAAAGGAATTGTAAACAGAAATGACAAGAGAAGAAGTGAATAGCTTGGCTTTATCTAAGATAGATAAGGCTAAGTACTTGATACTTGAGTTGATAACTGGAATGGGTAAGACTAAGGTAGCAATAGACCTTATTAATCATATATGTGATAGGGTATTCAGAAATGATGGATGTCCTACTACTATACTCATCCTTGTGGCTAAGACTGTGCATAAACAGACTTGGAAGGATGAGATTGAGAAATGGGGAGGTATCAAGTCTGACTATATTACTATTGAATGCTATGAGTCACTGAAGAATTATGAGAACTCATGCTTTGATGTAGTAGTGGCAGATGAGATGCAGCATTTGTCAGAAGCAAGAATTGATGTATTGGAGACTATCAATATTAATGAATCTTTCATTGGATTGTCTGCCACTATCAAGAGAGATATGAGGGATTATTTCATCTACAACCATAAGGCTGAGGTCATTAAATGTGGTCTTAAAGAGGCTGTAGAAGATGAAGTATTGCCTGAGCCTACAGTGTATCTGTTGCCCTTAACCTTGGATAATTCTATATGTAAATACAGAACCAAAAGATTTGGTAAGGAGGTTACTACTACTCAGAAAGGTTACTATGATAGTGTCTCTTCACTTATAGAGTGGTACAAGAATAAGTACTTTAACTCAAGAAATGAGAGGATAAAGAACTTATGGCTTTCAACAGCAGGTAAAAGGTTGAAGTGGTGTGCTGAACAGAAGGAAGCCCTTGTATCATCTCTTCTTGACAAATTCAGAAATTACAAGACTTTGACTTTTTGTAGTAGTATTGAACAGTCAGAGAGGTTGGGTAAATATAATATCACCTCAAAGAATAAGGCTTCAGTGAAGAACCTTGAAATGTTTAATCTCAACAAGATTAAGCATATTACTGCCTGTAACATACTCAATGAAGGTGTGAACTTGACTAATTGTAGGATAGGTATATTCTGCAACTTGAATAGTTCAGAGATTGTAGTAAAGCAAAGAGTTGGTAGAATACTTAGACATAAATCCCCTATTATCATCATACCTTATTTCAAGGATACAAGGGAAGAAGAACTTGTGCAGAAGATGATAGAGGAGTACTCTGAGGATTCTATCATTAGTGTTGATAGTATTAATGACATTAAGTTATGACAATATGTTTAAGTAAAGAAGGGTGTCAGAAGAACAATATTAGTCTTGCTGAGGCTCTCTTGATGCTTGCTATCCATAATAATGCTGACCTTGATGTAGCTCAAAAGGAGCTAATCAAGAAAGGCTATATAACTGCTAACAGGAATGACCTGTTTCAGCAGATTGGATGGAGGCTTACTAATAAGGGCACTGAGGTAATAGATTCTGTAATTGTAGACTCTGATAAAAAACAAGAACCTAATGATAGGTTAGTTCAGTTGGCTACAAGGCTAAAGGAGATATTCCCTAAAGGTAAGAAAGATGGCACTAACTATTATTGGGCAGATGGAGTAGCTTTAATTGTACGAAGATTGAAGCTATTCTTTAAGAAGTATGGAAATACTTATACTGATGAGCAAATCATACAGGCAACCAGTAAGTATGTGGAGGGTTTCAATGGGAACTATACATATATGAGGTTACTGAAGTATTTCATATTCAAAGAGAAAGTTGGTGCTGCTGGTGAGGTTGAAGGAGACTCAGAATTGATTAGTTATATTGAGAACTCTGGACAAGAAGATACTCTAAGTAAGGATTGGAATACAGAGTTAAGATAGTATGGATAAAAGTCTTATAAATAGAGTATTAAATGGTCTTGAAGAGAGAAGAAAGAAAGTCATCAATAGTGGTATAAACTCTATTCCTTCTCCCTTTATTAGATTTAGTGAGGATTTCTTGGGAGTAGAGCAGGGTAAGTATTATGTTGTAACTGGCTCAACAAAGTCAGCTAAGACTCAGATAGCATCTTATTTATTCATATATAATACTCTACTTTATGCCTATAATAATCCTGACAAGCTGAGAGTTAAGATATTCTATTATCCTTTGGAGGAAACTCCTGAAGATATTATGACAAGATTCATGTCTTATCTGCTCTACACATTGAGTGGCTACAAGATAAGAATTAGCCCAACTGACTTGAGGTCTGTCAGGAATAATAAAGTGTTAGATGAAACTATAATAGACTTACTCAAAAAGGACGAGTATTTGGATATTCTTAAATTCTTTGAAAGTAATGTTATATTTAGTGCATCTACAAATCCTACAGGAGTATATAATGAATGTAGAAAGTATGCAGAGAGTAATGGTATTGTACATACTAAGAAGCAAACTATAAAAGGAGAATTAGGAGAAATTACCACTGTGGATGCCTTTGATTGGTATGAGTCTAATGACCCAGATGAGTATAGAATTATATTCTATGACCATATATCATTGACTAATACTGAGAGAGGAATGTCCTTGAAACAAAGTATTGACAAATTAAGTGAGTATTGTGTTATACTTAGAAACAGATATAATTTTAGTCCTGTAATTGTACAACAGCAAGCCTTTGAAAATGAAGGTATTGAAAACATAAAACTCAATAGAGTAAGACCTACAGTTGCAGGAGCTGCTGATTCAAAGTATACTATGAGAGATTGTAATGTAGCCTTAGGTATATTTAGCCCTTTCAAGTATGAACTTAAAGAATACTTTGGTTATGACATTTCAAAGCTAAGGGATAACTGTAGATTCTTAGAGGTGCTTATCAATAGAGGTGGAAGTCCAGGAGGTATAATAGCTTTATATTTTGATGGAGCTGCCAACTATTTCAGTGAACTCCCAAAAGCTGATGACCCTAAGATACAGAACGTATATAAATCTCTCCAAGACATGAGAGCAAAGATAGCTAAGTCATTTTTTAGCTATGGAATAAGTAAAATAGATAAAGAGTTGTGGATAACTAAACTATTTAGTAAATTTGCAGCCCTTTTCAAGTAAAAGTAACATTATAAAACAAAAACAATGGCAAAAATTTTAGTTTTGGCAAAAAGTGGTTTTGGAAAGACTACTTCCTACTGTGGTAGGGAGAAGTTAGGCATTAAAGGTCTTGACCCAAAGGAAACTTATGTTATTCAGTGTATTGGTAGGGGTGTTCCTAACCCTAACTTTAAGCTGATTGAAGGTAGCATTGGAGTAGAGAATGTAGGTAAGCCTACACAGAAACTTACAAATGTAAATGCCCTTGGTACAGGTAACAGAGTACAGGTAGATAGTCTTACAGGTCTTGATAGGTTTGCAGTGATAGCAGAACTCATAAATATGCTGAAGAAGTCTCCTTTCAAGAACATTGTAATTGATGATTTCAATTATCTTGCACAGGATTTCTATATGGCTAATGCTATGAAGGGTGGATGGGACACTCCTAAGCAAATTGGCTATGGAATGGGTCTTATCTTTGATGCCTTTAAGGGACTTCCTGAGGATAAGAATATCATCTGCTGTGCTCACTATGAGGAGTACAAGGATAAGAATGGTGACTCCATTTCCTATAAGTTCAAGACCACTGGTAAGATGGTTGATGATTACATTACACCAGAAGGAAAATTTGATATTATCCTCTTTGGCAAGGTAGGATATGATGCAGAAAACAAGAGACCTGTCAAGCACTTTGTCAAGGAGTTTGATGGAGAATATCCTGCTAAAGACAGCCTTGGTGCATTGGATGACCTTCCTGATGAGATTCCTAATGATTTATCTATAGTAGTAGATAAATTGAGAGAGATTTATGGATAGAGAGAAGACAGTAGAACTTGGTAATCAAGTATATGGTATTACACCATTTGATATGAATAGTCAGTTACAGATGTTAGAAGAGTTCTTATTGGAAAGAGGTAAAGAGAAAAGTAAGATTGATTTGTTTATTAAAACACTACCTCAATCACCAATGTATATAATTCTTAATTGCATAGTAACTGCAATTGGTTACTATATTATCAAGTTTAACGTGTTTAAATTAAGTATTAACAATAGAGGTATTTTATTATATTAAAGTTCAATTATTATGAATAAGACATTAACAGTAAGACAGTTTGCAGGTGTAAAAAGAATTGCACAGAATGTTAATCCTTTGGTAGTAAAGAAGAATAAGATTGCTGCCAAGATTAATGAACTCAATGCAGAGTATAATGCTCTGACTGAGGAGATTGAAGGACATGAGATGGGTGTTAAGGCTTTGACAGGTGGTCTTACAAGTGAAGACTTGGTTGTCAAGAAGGTAGAAGATACTGGTAAGGTTGATAAGGATGGCAAGCCTATAAAGGTTACTAAGTATGAGCCTAAGGCTGGTACAGTAGTATTCAATGAAGAGGCTAATGTGTATGAGATTCATACAGAGGAGCCTGAGGTTGAAGATGTTGCTCCTGAGACAGTAGATGACACTGAGAAGGCACCTGAGACAGAAGTAAAAGCTGGTGAAGAGGCTCCTTTTGACCCTACTAACCTTTAATCAGAAGCTGGTGACAGACTGCTTTTTTTTTGAAGAGTAATTAGTTTAGAAACAAAAAAAATAAGAATATGAACAAGAATAATAAAAAAGTTGGATATGCTTTCATGGCATTCAGTAAAGGAACAGAGAGTAAGGAAGGTAATGCAGTAAAGAGATATATAGGTGTGGCTCCTGTATTTGTATTGGCTGTAAATCCTAACAAGGCAGAGTTGGAGAAGCTGTATAATACCCAGCTTGAAAATGACCCTGAGTATTTGAGTGAAGTTGAGGTAGGTGAGGATAAGCACAAGGTACAGAATGTCAGACTTGACTTCATTGTTAAGACTGATGCTGAGAAGTGTAGTGGTATTGAATTTACTACTAAGGTACCTTTCTTCATCAGAAAGGAATACAGATACAATAGAGATAAGACTAAGGTACAGGTAATTGATAAGTATGGTAGAACTGCTTGGGTTACTGTAGAGCAGGCTAAGGCACATGAAATTCCTGTATATAAGAATGGTCCTGCCAACATTGATAAGGACTATAGACCTGCTTATTCTGGTGAGGAAGAACTTACTAAATTCATCAAGGCATACCTCAACATTCCTAATGTAATGAAGTATGTCAATAATACCTGGGTTATGGTAGACAATCCTGAGGATTGTGAAGCAAGACTTGAGAACATTGCTGAGTACTTCAATGGCAATTTCAAGGAGCTGAGAGATGTTATTGCATTGCAGCCTAATAACAGGGTTAAGGTATTGTTTGGTGTAAAAACCACCGATGATAACAAGCAGTATCAGGCTGTTTATAATCAGATGTTCTTGAGGAACATCACCACTGATTACAGTAAGTTGGATGAAAACTTGCAGGAAAGAAAGGCTGCTGGTGCATATCCTACTACTGAGTTTACTGTATGTGATTTGAAGGAGTATAATGTAGAATCTACAGACCTCAGTAACTCTGGTGCAGCAGGTGATATGCCCTTCCCTCCCAGCAATGATGGTGGTACACCTTGGGATTTTGGTAAGTAGTAATTAAAAAAAGCAAAAAAAATGGCAATCAGCAAAGGTAAATCTTCTGTGAGCCTTGATGATATTCTAAGTAAAGTGACAGAGGCAGACATTCTGTCATATTACTTAGGAGTCACAGAGGTTCCTTGTATTATAAATAGTCCCCTTAGACAGGATAGAAGACCCTCTTTTGGTCTTTATTCTACTAATGGTAGAAGAATATTTTATACAGACTTATCCACGAGAGATAGAGGAGGTCTATTTGACCTTCTTGGTCATATGTGGAACTGTAGTTATAAGGAAGTTCTAACAAGGGTTAATGAGGACATTTCAAAGTTCTGTGGTGGTGCCAGTATTCATTCATACACTCCCTGTGCTGTAAGAAGTACAAGTAGTTACAATAAGGACACAGACTTGCAGTGCAAAGTCAGAGATTGGAGAGATTATGATATTGAATATTGGGCATCCTATGGTATAACTTTAGAATGGCTCAAGTATGCAGAGGTTTACCCTATATCTCATAAGATTGTCATAAAAAATGGTCATAGATATGTGTTCGGAGCTGACAAATATGCCTATGCTTATGTAGAACACAAGGAAGGTAAAGTTACTCTAAAGATATATCAGCCTTTCAATAAAGCTGGTTATAAATGGAGTAACAAGCATGACAATTCTGTAGTAAGTCTGTGGACTAAAGTACCTGAATATGGGGAACAGATTTGTATTTGTTCTTCATTAAAAGATGCTTTATGTCTATGGGCTAATACAGGTATTCCATCTCTTGCTATTCAAGGTGAGGGATATAGGATGAGTGATACTGCAATTAGTGAATTGAAAAGGAGATATAAACAAGTCTTCATTTGCTTGGATAATGATGAGCCAGGATTAAAAGATGCCCAGAAATTATCTGAAGAAACAGGATTTACTAATGTAGTATTACCACCCTTTAATGAAGGGAAAGATATTTCAGACTTGTATAAGGCTAAGGGCAAAGATGAGTTCCTTAGAATAATCAAGCCTCTATTCAACTCTTCAAGACAAGAGGACAATGATTGGAATGATTTGCCTTTTGTATAGATTAAAGTTTCAAAAGTTCAATTTAAAAAAAAAGTAAAAACATGGAAGCAAGAAAAATTACAGTCGTACAGACTAAGAATCAGAAAAAAAGTGTTATTATGTCAGCAGCTACAACCCTTGCTGAATTGAAAAGTGACTTGAGAGCCAATGATATTGACTATGATGGTATGACCTTCTTTGAGGGCACATCAAAGGTTGAATTGAAGAATGATGATTCTGTTCTTCCTCATGATGTTCCTTACAAGGGAACTATCACCAATGAGTTGGTTTTCATGCTTACTAACACCAACAAGAAAATCAAAAGTGGTGCTACTGCGATGAGTAGAACTGAGGCATATAGTGCTATCAAATCTATGGGTTTGCAGAATGCTTGTGTAGAGAAGTTTGGTAAGAATTTCACTATGTGTAAGACTGCTGACCTTATTGCATTGGTACAGGACTATAGTGCCTCAAAGCCTGCTTCTGTTGCTCCTAAAGCTGAGGCTAAGGCTGAGGAAAAGACAGAGGCACCTGCAAGTAATGATGGTGAGTATGTTGATACTGTAGCAAGAGCTGCTATTAGAAAGTTGGTAGTAATTCTTGAGGATAATGGCACAATTGAGGATTATGAGAAAGAGGAAGTGCTTGATGTCCTTGGAGGTGAAGTTGCAGTAAGTGCTGCACCTTCTGAGAAGTGTAAACCTAAGTCAGCTTCCCCTTACTCTGATGATGAGATTGATGATATGTTCGCAGGAATGGGAGTCGACTAAAAAACAAGTAATAGTAGGTAAGGAGGTTAGAAATGCCCCTTACCTACTTTTTTTACAGTAATATGAGTGGAGAAACAATTAAATTAATTGAGGGGAAGATAGAAGAACTGTATAACTCCTTGATGAGCAGACCACTCCAAGTATTAAGCATATTCAATGATTTCTTTGGGGAAGATAAAGTTGATATGCAAGGATATTGGAGTTTGGACAAGTTCAAATCTTGGATGAGTATAGAGCCTTTGTCTACTTATATTCCTAATGGTGATATTGTAAGCATGAACAGGAATGATTGGAGCATGTATAGAACACGAGCTATTACTGATTTACCTGGAGACCAGATAGAAAAGGTTGTAAATGTGCTTACAAATACTACAGCAAAGGAAAAAATTGGTAATGCTAAGTTCAATGACATATTCATTCTTGTACATTTTCCTCATGTAAGAGTAACTAATGAGCATGACAGATTTGTGGATATTAACCACCTGTGGGCTAAGGTGAAAGTAATGTATGATGGCACGTTGAATGGCGGATTTAAACTTAACAGGTCAGAATATACTATGCTTCACTTTAGTAGTGGATATATGCACAGTCATATCAGTTGTATTCCTACAAATGACTTTACCTATTTTCAGAGTCCTTGCACAGGCAGTGGTCCCATCAATGGCACTATTAGTGCCCTCAATAGGGATTATGATGAGGATATGTGGAATATGTTTTGTCTTGAGCTAAGTAAATATGTAACTGTAGAATCCATTGCTGGCAGACCTTATAACTATTTGGAAAGGTTAGGTACTGATAACATGGAGATGGGTGTAGACAGGTTTATTACATATCTATCACCAGACTACTATGAAGGTGCTCTTAGTTCTGATAAGTTGAAGGAGTTTATAAGAGGCTTTATCAATTCAAAGAAACTTAAATTCAATTATGTAAATGGCTCTTATTCTATTGGTATGTCACTTATTGAGTTTATTGTACTTATTAGCAATGAATTTATTAAGTGGTATAATGACCAGTTTAATAAAGAGGAGCTAACTGCCAAGTTTGCAAAATTGAAGAGAGAAGGCATCTTGGAAGAATGTATCATAGATAATGGGAAGATTTACTATGATAGAGGCAGGAACAATGTAAATAACTATGCCCAATATATAGGCAAGAAGGTTTGCATGTTCAAGGGAAGAGAAGTCACTATTGATATTACAGATTTTGCTGAGGTAAGGAATGAGAATAAGAGTATAATTCTTAATACTCATACTGCACTATACATATTAGCAACAATACTTAAAGTGTTAAATTATAGATATGGAAGAAGTAAAGCAACCCACGAAAGTAATCAGCTTGGTACAGAAGTCAGGTACTTATAATTATAAGCTGATTATCCCAGCAGAAGTGGAGAGAAAAATAAGATTTGCCTGCCAAAAGGTATGGAGTACCGAATGGTCAGGTACACTATTCTTTACACATGAAGGTTCATTTGAAAATAATGACCTTGTAATAAGATGTGTGGATATTTATATCATGGATATTGGAACTCAAGCCTATACAGAGTTTGATATGAATCCTGATGTAATATCCTATATGTGTGAAAATCCTGAGCTGCTTGATTGTCAAATGGGTCTTATACATTCCCATAACAATATGAGTACTTTCTTCAGTGGAACAGATACTGCTACTCTGAAGGAAGAAGGTAGGGATAGAAACAATTTTGTGTCTCTTATTGTGAATAATGCAGGTTCCTATACTGCTGCAATCACAAGGAGAATCAAGTCAAAGCAGGTCATGGAGTCTGTATCTTATGAATTTTTTGGTGATGGTGAAAAACAGGACACTAGGGAATATGTAAGTGATGCAGATGAGATTGAGTGGTTCTATCTTAAAATAGAGAAAGAAGGTGAAAATTATTCCTTTCCAGACATGGCAGCAAGACTTGAAGAAATCAAGCAAGCTAAAGCAGAAAGGGCAGAGAAAGCCAAGAAAGCTCAGACACCTGTATATCAAGGTGGTTATAAGCCTGTTATTGCTAATTCCTATAATACAAAGGCAGGTCCAGCAAATTTTGTCAAGAATGAGGTTGATAAGCCTAAGGTGGTTCAGCCAACTCTCTTTGATGATACAGACGACTTGCCATTTGATGATAACTATAATCTACCTTATGGTCAGGTGACATTTGATAAAGTCACTTTGAAGTCTCTTGTACTTCAATTGATTACAGGTAGTATTATTATCTCTAATGATAGTAAGATTGACATTTCCAAATGGGCTAAGTCAATGCCTACATTGTATGAAAAGAGATTTGGTAAAGGCAAAGAGGGCATGAAAAATTTCAAAATGTGGGCAGATACCTATGCAGAATATCTGACATGGTATGTGACAGATGAGAAATTAGAAGAGCTTGGCTTTGATGAAACAGAAATTTGTGCTATTTGTGCCCATGATATGATAGAGGAACTTACTAAACTTCCTGAAAATGATTATATCAAAGGGTATATTGATGCACTTCAAAAGTATTTAATATTATGAATGAAGTAACAACTCAAGAGAGTCTTCCTGCAACTATGCAGGAGGCTTACAATTACCTTATGGAAAGTATCAATGAGGATAATGTTCGTGAATATAATGAGGTGGGATATGCTGACCTTAACACTTTCAGTACTGTCCTTAATAGCATTAGAATGGGCATCATTACCTTTCTTAATATTGTTGATTTGGATGGTGTACCTAATACTTATAAAATTGTATATAGCACTGAAAGTGCAACAGGTCATATCTTTGTCAATGAACACTTCAAAAGTTTAATTGAAGAGGCTTGGGTTATAAGGACAGACAACTCTGTAGAAGATGATGGTGATAGTATTAGTTTTGAACTTTCAGAGGAAGAGCAAGCTATCCTTGACCAAGCTGTAGAAGATGCACACCAAGAGATACCTACAAACTCTGCAACCTTGCTAGTAGATGAAGCTACAAGTAGGTTTAGTTCTGCCATTTGGTATGAGAACATTCAGAAGAAGACTGTCATTTTGGCAGGTGTAGGTGGCATTGGTAGTTATGTAGGCTTCTTATTGGCAAGAATGAAGCCAGCTTCTATGTTTATTTATGATGATGACATAGTAGAAGCTGTCAATATGTCAGGTCAGTTGTATGGTCAGTCTGATTTAGGTAGACCTAAAGTATCTGCACTGGCTGAGATGATTAGAAACTATGCTGGCTATAGTAGTGTCTTTGCAATAAGTGAGAGATTTACCAATGAATCTGAAGCATCAGATGTTATGATTTGTGGCTTTGATAATATGGCAGCAAGAAAACTCTTCTTTAATAAGTGGTTGAGTCATGTTCAATCCAAATCAGAGGAGGAGAGAAAAAACTGCCTGTTCATTGATGGCAGATTGGCAGCAGAAGAATTTCAGGTATTGTGTATTAAGGGAGATGATGAGTACAACATCAATAGGTACAATAATGAGTTCCTATTCTCTGATGCAGAAGCTGATAGAACTATCTGCTCCTATAAACAAACTACCTTCTGTGCAAATATGATTGCATCTTATATGGTTAATTTGTTTGTAAACTTCTGTGCTAATCAATGTGAGCCTGTCATTGACAGAGACCTGCCATTCCTTACCACATATAATGCAGAAACAATGTATCTTAAAACTGAAGTATAATGGAATTTAGCCAAAGATTTGCATATAATGTAATGGGTGTTTTCAATGACAGTGAGTCTAATAATCCAAGCCATCTTGAAATGAATCTGTCTCTTGATAGTAACAATGTATTTAGAAGAAGTCTTGTTATTGAAGTAAACAATGATGAGGTAGAGATACCTGTGATTGCAAGAATACACTTTGAAAAGGTGGTCTCAAATAATTTGGTTCATCCTACAATTATGGGAGTCAAGAAGATAATACTGCCATTATATGATAATGCACCAAGCCAAGAGAGAAGAACCTTTGATAGTATTATGGGTCAATTATTTTCTAATGTAGGATATGATAAAAGATTACAGAAGATAATTACCAATAAGGGTGAAGTGTATTATGGTGGTAAAGGTATCATCTTTGATGAGAGGTACACTCCATTACTATTATGTACATTAACTGCAAGAAGTGTACATACTAAGAACAATGGTGATACTATGGTCTATTACAGACCTGTGTGCCATGTTAGCCCTAAAGTATTCTTAGAGTCTGATAAGTTGATTAATAAAGGCATCATTAAGAAATTGATTCCTTGCTATACAAGTAGGGATGTAAATTTCCCAAGAAACAATTATAGGTTCAGTAGTAATCCAGAGGACAGGAAAGTAAAGGTCATAGTAGATAATTTCAATAAGTTCTTTATAGAACCTATTAAACCTACTCCATCTGCAACTACTAATGATACACTGAATGAATGCCTTATTGACAATATTGATGACATAATGATGTTGATATGACATTAGATGAATACTTTAGAGATTGGATGAAAGTAATTGATAGGACAGAGCTTAATAATGTAATGGTTAAGGTTGGACAGGAATACAGGAGGAAGCCATTATGTCCTGCCCAGTCTGATGTATTCAGAGCATTTGAGCTTTGTCCCCTCAAGGACTTAAAAGTAGTTATGTTAGGTCAAGATCCCTACCCACAAAAGGGAGTTGCAACTGGCATACTTTTTGGTAACAGGAAGGAGGTTGATGAGGATAATTTGTCTCCTTCATTAAATGTTGTTAAAGAAGCAGCCATTAATTTTGAGATTCCACATTATTGTATTACCTTTGACCAGACTTTAGAGAGTTGGGCTAAACAGGGGATACTAATGATAAACTCTGCACTCACGGTAGAAATGAATAGGGTAGGTTCCCATGTGATGTTATGGAGACCATTCATAGCTAAATTGCTAAAGAACTTGTCTGAATATAATACAGCTATAGTATATGTATTGTTTGGCAGACAAGCCCAAACTTTCAAACCTTATATCAATAGTAGATTCAATCACATTATAGAGATTGAGCATCCTGCATACTTTGCAAGGAGTGGTACTAAGATGCCACACCAACTATTTGTTGATATAAGTAATGAAGTAAAAGGGATTTATGGTGTGCCTATAAAATGGTATGAAGAATTTAATACTAAATAATAGAAACAAAAAAAATGGAAAAGATTTATTTGACAAATGGTAAAGAGGTACAGATTGGAGACACTCTGACTAAAGTATCTAAAGTGAAAGACCCCTTCTTTGGTAAGGGTGTTATAATTGAGCATGTTAAAGTGACTAAGGACATTCTTCCTAAGCTCCTTGAGGCTGGTATTGTTACTACCACTAAACCTGAAAAGCCTGTAGCCGAGACTGAGGTTCCTATGGAACTGGAGTACTATATTCAGAAGATTGCAGAGAAGTTTGGCTGGAAAGTTGAGAAGGTTTATAACTATCTCAATAGTGTAGATACTATTCTTCCTGCTGCTGCATTCTCTATGGTACTTAGAGAGATAGCTATTGAGTTGGACAAAAAGTATGAGGACCATATTGAGAAGAGTCCTGAGATTTATGCAATCTCTATGCTTGATGGTAGGATTACTAAGGCTAATAAGGCTCATATCAAGAACTATAGGAACTTTGCAGCATTTAGGTCTGTAAGTGATGCAAAGATTGCCTGTTCTATTGTGAGAGATATACTGAAAGAAATGTTCAAGAATAATGGCTAATAAGAAGATTAGAAATGCTACTGTCTGCAAAGGCAGTAGCATTACTTTTAAATCTCAATTAGAGAAGACTATCTATAATACTTTGATAGAACAAGGATTTACTCCTAAATATGAGCCTAAGAGAATTGTACTATTGAACTTTGAGCCATGTACTGTCCCTTTCTATGATAAGGAAACTGATACTCAATATAAGAAGAGGCTTGAAGGGGGTGGGAAACCTCCAAAGCTTCTCAACCTTAAAGGTAATGTATTATTACCAATTACTTATACTCCAGACTTTTATATTCAATATAATAATATAGATGTTTGGATAGAAGCTAAGGGAATGGAAAATGATGTGTACTATTTGAAGAAAAAGTTATTTAGGAGCTATTTAGAGAATCAGTCTAAGCAAGGTATAAAGAGTATTTTCTTTGAGATTTACAGTAAGAAGCAGTTACTACAGGCTATAGAAATATTCAAACAATATGCAGAAGAATGTAATACAAGAATTGATAAAAGAGGCTAACAAAAGTCCTACACTCGAATATAGTAACAATATTTTAATTTTCAAGGATAATGTCAAGGATACCATAAGAGCAGTCAAGAGAAGACTTGGTATTTTACAGACTTTGGAAATGGAAATAGATTATGAATTAACTGTAAGTCACGTGAATGATGAATAGAAAAAGTTTAAGAGATATATCTTGGGATGTGTCTGAAGAAACATATAGGGCAGACCCAGCATTAAGCTATTCAACCCTTGCAAGATATGAGAGGGAAGGATTCAATAACTTGGATAAATTATTTGACAGGATAGAAACACCTTCTCTTACTTTTGGTAGTGCTGTGGACAGTATTATCACAGGTGGTCAAGAAGAGTTTGATGAGAGATTTATGGTTGCTGAGTTTCCTTCTACTCCAGACTCTGTTACAAAGATGGTAAAATCTTTGTTCAGTCAGTATGGAGATTCTTATAGGAGTCTTATTACAATTCCTGATGATGCAATCATTAAGGAGACTGAATATCAGAGTTATCAGATGAACTGGAAGCCTGAAACAAGAGCTAAGGTTATCAAGGAGAAAGGAGCAGACTACTATAACCTGTTATTTATAGCAGGTAGTAAGACTATACTTGATACTCAGACTTATCAAGATGTATGCAATGCAGTAAGGGCATTGAAAGAGAGTAAATCCACCCAACTCTACTTTGCAGAGGATAGTCCATTTGAACCAGACATTGAAAGATTCTATCAGTTGAAGTTCAAAGGAGAGTTCAGTGGTGTAAAGTATAGAAACATGGCTGACTTAATCATAGTCAATCATAAGGAGAAGTGGGTAAAGCCAGTGGATTTGAAAACAAGTTCCCATACAGAGTGGGATTTCTATAAATCCTTTGTAGATTGGAGATATGATATTCAAGCCAGACTATATTGGGCTATTATAAGGCAGAATATGGATAAGGATGAGTATTTCAAAGACTTCAAGCTGCTTGATTATGATTTCATTGTAGTCAATAGGAGAACCCTTGTCCCACTAGTATGGAATTGTCCATTTACACAGGCAGCAGGCACATTGAAGTTTGGAAAGAATGACCAAATAGAAATGAGAAGTCCTTTTGTGATAGGAGAAGAGCTTTCTTCATATCTCACTTCCAGACCAAAAGTTCCTATGGGAATTAGTGAAACTGGTTCTAATGATTTAAGAGGATGGTTAAATACATTGTAATATGCAGGTAGTAAAAAGAGATGGCAGTATAGAGGAATTTAATGTTGATAAGATTATAAGTGCTGTAGAGAAAGCCTTTAAGTCTTGCAACAAGGAAATGCCTCAGTATCTGTATGATATGCTTGGTGCTTTGTTTGGCACTTTGGAAGGAGATACTATAGGTATTGAGGAGATACAGAATAAGGTTGAGGATGTTCTTATGAATGACAAACACTTTGACGTAGCAAAGAGTTATATCATTTATAGAGAGCAACATAAGCAGGCAAGGTTCATTAGGGAAAGAATTGATTATATGAATGAGTATAGTCAATCCAATGAGAATGCAGC
>OGIV01000134.1_pt1 | contig 62545 bp, 87 predicted proteins | sample 1571861 | NCBI WGS metagenome assembly OGIV01 (sample SAMEA2582099, study PRJEB24529) | metagenome | biome: Human gut stool | place: China | collected 2011 | reverse complement strand
GCTTTGATATCTTCAAGATTAATCCCACCAAATGTTGGTTCTAATGAAGCAATAATGTCAATTAATTTATCTGGATCATGTTCATTGATTTCAATATCGAATACGTTGATGCCTGCAAATTTTTTGAATAATACACCTTTCCCTTCCATAACGGGTTTTGATGCAAGCGCACCAATATTTCCTAGACCTAGCACGGCCGTACCATTTGAAATAACGGCCACTAAATTAGCACGCGCAGTATAACGACTTGCTGCTGAAGGATCTTTTTCAATCTCTAAGCAAGGCTCAGCAACGCCTGGAGAATACGCAAGGGCTAAATCATGTTGGGTTTCTAATGATTTGGTTGCGGTGACTGCAATTTTTCCCGGAATTGGGAACTCATGAAAATCTAATGCAGCTTGGCGTAATTGTTCGCTCATATAAAAATACTCCATTTTCACTTAGGCTAAATAAAATTTGCGCCATTATACTCTCTTTTAAACAGAATTTTGTGACATACCGCAAAAATTTTACAAATTTATTACAAAAATATGAGTGAAATCGACCGCACTTTTGTCTTTTCTTCACATTCAGAAGCAAAAACGTTACTATATCGCAAAAAATATACAGGATATAAATAATGAGTTTGTTTTCTAAATTTAGAAGCGTCATCAATAAATTACAACGGAAAGCGATTAACAAAACCTTTCAAAAACGGTTAACCAACCAAGGCATGTCAGTGATTTCAGCAAACTGTGTCGGTGCGTTTATTTTGCACGACCTAAATCAGCCTTTTAATTCTCCGTTTGTTAACCTTTATTTAGACCCAAGCGATTTTGTTCGCTATCTGCAGAACATCACATTCTATCAAGCACAACCGCTTCAATTTATACAAACAGAAAAACCGTATCCCGTTGGCTTATTAGATGATCTTAAAGTGCACTTTATGCACTACCACTCCGAACAAGAGGCTCGGGAAAAGTGGGAAGCTCGCTCACAGCGTTTAGACTTCGATAACTTGTTTATTATGATGACAGATAAAGATGGTGGAAAAGGTGCAAAATATGAAGACTTGCAAGCCTTCGATAACTTGCCTTATCCAAACAAAGTGGTCTTTACCAACAAGCCATATCCTGAATTAAAATCTGCTTTCTACATTAAAGGCTTTGAAAACGAAGGAGAAGTAGGCGATTTATTTACTTTTTCCGGTTGGAATGGCGAAAAATATTACGACCAGTTTGATTACGTCAGCTGGTTCAATCAAAAATAAGAGTTTACGATGCGATTAGATAAATTTATTGCCGAGAATACTGGTTTAACGCGTTCACAAGCCACCAAGGCCATTCGCCAAAGTGCGGTCAAAATTAACGGTGAAATTGTGAAAAATGGTGCGACTAAAGTTAGCCAAGAAGATGAAATTTATTTTGAAGATGAATTTTTACCTTGGGTAGAAGAAGGCCAATATTTTATGTTGCATAAGCCTCAGGGCTACGTTTGCTCTCATGATGATGGTGACTATCCTACAATTTATCAATTTTTTGAACCGCCTCTTTCTGGCAAGTTACACAGTGCTGGACGATTAGATGTCGATACGACAGGACTCGTACTATTAACTGATGATGGTCAATGGTCACATCGTATTACCTCACCAAAGTATCAATGCGAGAAAACCTATTTAATCACTTTAGCTGATCCCGTTGAAAACCATTATGCGGCTTCTTGTGAAGAAGGTATTTTGTTGCGTGGAGAAAAAGAACCGACTAAACCTGCAAAACTTGAAGTCTTAGATGATTACAATGTAAACCTTACTATTTCTGAAGGACGCTATCACCAAGTAAAACGCATGTTTGCCGCACTGGGTAATAAAGTCGTGGCACTCCATCGTTGGAGAATCGGCAACGTTGAATTAGATGAAAACTTAGAAGAAGGCGAATTTCGTCCACTTACTCAGGAAGAAATCGACAATTTAGTGAAATAATATGAGCCAAAATATTAAACCTACCTTTATTTTTATCGCCACGCTCGGCATCCTCTCGATGCTACCGCCTTTGGGCGTGGATATGTATATTCCGTCCTTTTTAAATATCGCTGAAGACTTAAATATCAACTCCGAGCAAGTACAGCATACGCTGACATTCTTCGCTTATGGTATGGCGGCAGGGCAATTATTCTGGGGACCATTTGGTGACAGTTTTGGTCGTAAACCAATTATTTTATTAGGTGTCATTATTGGTGCTATCACGGCCATTATTTTGACGGGTATTCATTCTATTGGTAGTTTCACTGCGCTGCGTTTTATTCAAGGTTTCTTTGGGGCTGCGCCTGTTGTGCTTTCAGGAGCTCTATTACGAGATTTATTTAGCAAAGATCAGCTCTCTAAAATCATGTCCACCATCACGCTTGTCTTTATGATCGCACCGCTTGTTGCACCTATAATTGGCGGATATATCGTGAAATATTTCCACTGGCACATGGTTTTTTATGTCATTGGCATCATGGGATTTCTTGCGGCATTGCTCGTCTTTTTCATTATTCCCGAGACCCATAAACAAGAAAATCGTATTCCCCTGCGCCTGAATATCATTGCCCGTAACTTCATGACACTTTCTAAACAAAAAGAAGTGTTGGGTTATATGGCGGCGGCTTCTTTTGGTTTTGGGGGGTTATTTGCTTTCGTCACTGCTGGTTCGATTGTTTATATTGGTATCTACGGCATTCCAGTCGATCAATTCGGCTATTTCTTTATGATCAATATCGCGATTATGACCGCTGCTTCTTATCTAAATGGGAAATTTGTATTGAAGCTAGGTGCTGAAACCATGTTACGAATTGGTATTGCTGTACAATTTATTTCAGGAATTTGGTTATTTTTAACCGCACTTTTTGATTTTGGTTTTTGGTCAATGGCAATTGGTGTGGCTTTTTTTGTAGGACAAAATCCACTTATTTCGTCCAATGCTACTGCCTCTATTCTCGAAAAATTCCCTACGATGGCAGGTACCGCCAACTCATTAATGGGAAGTGTACGTTTTGGTGTTGGTGCTGTGATGGGTTCTCTTGTAGCGAGCTTTAAAATGGAAACCGCAGCACCAATGCTCTATACAATGACGGCTTGTGTGGTCATTTCAGCCCTTTCTTATTATTTCCTGACTTATCGAAATGAACGATAAAGTGCGGTTAATTCTCAAGTCAATTTAAAACAATGAAGGCGGGAATCTCCCGCCTTTTCATATTTCATTAAATGCTTATTTCCAAATTCGATGCTCTAAAACACGCTTTTTAATTTCAGGATAAAGCTCGATTTTGAATTCTGGTTCTTTCCCTTCTTTTAATTGACGCTGATAATCTTTCATTAGCTTCCACACAATCGGGGAAAGTAAAACAATCGCGACTAAGTTAATAATTGCCATCACAGCCATTACAGTATCAGCGAAATTCCACACAACATTACCTGATTTTACTGAACCAAAATAAACGAAGAATAATACCGCTAAACGGAATGCCCACACAAACCACGGTTTATTTTTAATAAAGCGGATGTTACTTTCCGCATAAGCATAGTTACCAATGATAGATGAATAAGCGAAAAGTAATAAGATGAAAGCTAAGAAGTGTACTCCGAACTCCCCTACATGATAACGCAATGCATTTTGCGTTAAGGAAATACTTTTCAGCGTTTCACTGCCGTAATTATCTGAAAGCAGGATAATCACTGCCGTACAAGTACAGACAATCATGGTATCTACAAATACACCAAGCATTTGCACTAAACCTTGGCTTACTGGATGTTTGACATGTGCTGCAGCGGCCGCATTTGGAGCTGATCCCATCCCTGCCTCATTAGAGAATAATCCGCGCTTTATCCCCATCATCATGGCTTTAGACACTAAAGCACCAAACATTCCACCCGCTGCAGATTGGAAAGTAAAAGCACTTTTGTAAATATTGGCGATTACCGTTGGGATCATATCAATATGCATACCTAGGATAATTACCGCCATGATTAAATAAAAGAGCGCCATCATCGGTACTACGCTACTAGAAATGGTCGCAATACGTTTCACGCCACCAAAAATAATGGCGGCAGTTAGTACCACTAGAACCATACCAACATATTCACCTTGCCAATCCCAAGCATTTTTAGTCGCTTCTACGATTGAGTTTGCTTGTACTGAATTAAATGCAAAACCAAAGGTAAAAATAAGTGATACAGCAAACGCTACTGCTAAGCAACGTGATTTTAACCCTTGTGTAATATAGTAAGCAGGGCCACCACGGAAAGAACCATCTTTATCTTGAATCTTGAATACTTGTGCTAAGGTTGATTCCGCAAAGGCACTCGACATACCAATAAATGCCGTTACCCACATCCAAAATACGGCACCTTCACCACCAAGCGCAATGGCTGTTGCCACACCACTGATATTACCTACGCCAACTCGACTTGCAAGCCCAGTTGCAAAAGCTTGGAATGGCGTTAAAGAATTACCTTCTGCCGCACGTCCAAACCACATTTCACGTATACTTGCTGGTAAAAGACGCAGTTGCACTAAACCAGTAGTAATCGTAAAAAATAAACCTACACCTAATAAAATTACAATAGTGATGTTCCATAGTGGTTCATCTAAATGTTCAACAACCCATGTCAAACCTTGCTCAATCCAGTTCCCAAATTCTGTCAACATAAAAACCTCGCTTAAAAAAGATCAATATTTTGATTGTAGAGAGATAAAAGAAAAAATCCAGTTTTCTTAAAAAGAAACTGGATTTTTATCCTATAACACAAAATTTATTCAGATTTTTGCTGTATTTTTAGATTAAATCTATTCACGTTTTAAAAATAACGCTGCAGCACCACGCACTCCACCAGAATCACCATGTTTTGCTTTTTTGATTGGTGGCACTTTGGCACTACGCATTAAATGAGGTGGCAATGCTTTTGGTAACGCTTCATAGAGATAATCAAAATTCGATAAACCACCACCAAGAACAATCATATGTGGATCAAATGCAGTGATAATGTTACCGATAGAAATAGCCGCTAACTCCACAAAAATGCGAACAAAATCAACCGCACTTTCTTCTTTCTCATAAAAGCGTTCGATAATGTCTTTGGCTGATAATTCTTCCCCTTTTAAATCACGGTACAACATTTCAAAACCGCGACCTGAAATATACGTATCTAAACAGGCATGATTACCACAACCACATTGATAAATAGGTGCTTTATCCCAACCCAATAATTTTAAGGCATGATAATTTAATTGAAGATGACCTAACTCTCCTGCCATTCCAACTTGTCCTGAGTGAATTTTGCCGTTAATCACAAAGCCACCACCAAAACCAGTGCCTAAAATCAGCCCTAATACAGAAGGATATTGGGTATTCTCTTCGTCCCAAGCTTCAGAAAGCGCAAAGCAATTTGCATCATTTTCAGCTCGCACTTCACGCCCGAGTATTTTCTCAAGATCAGTTAAAATAGGCTTATTATCTGCAACACGAATATTCGTCACTTCAGCGAGCCCCGTTGTCAAATTAACAAATCCTGGTAACCCAAGACCTACCGTGCCTTTTTCACCAAAGTGGGCATCCGCACGTTCGACTAAAGTTTTAATCGCCTGTAACCAATCTTGATAATCTGTCTGTGGCGTTGGCACGCGCTCGGTATAAAGTTTTTCTAATTTTTCATTAAAAGCAGCCAATTCAATCTTTGTGCCACCAATATCAATACCATAATACATATTGTCTCCTTAAAAGAGCGGTCAAATTTGTTGGAATATATAGGCTGTATTTTCCTTGAAATCAAAATGAAAATCCATGATAAAAATCATATTTTCTACAAGCAATAAAAAAGACCGGCTTTATCACTAAAACCGGTCTTTGATGCTATTTATTGTTAAACAAGCCTTTCTTCTGTAAGAAACCAAAAATAATTAAATGAACAATCCACGCCGAAATTATCGCCACAAATAAATCGATTGGATAATGCATTCCAAGGCGGACTCGGCTAATCAACATTAATACACCCCAAATGGTCATGGCACCAATCAGTAATTCCGCTTTAAAAGAACGATTACCTAATAATTGGCTAAACCCGACGGCTAACATTAGCCAAGTGGCTGCAAAAATAGAATGTCCAGATGGGAAAGAATAACCCGTTTCATCTTCATAATGGGCTTTTAACCAGGCTGGTGTATCCGCTTGTGTAGAATAAAATTTATCTACTAATTTTGCACGCTCCGAACGATCTTGATGATAAAAGGCATCTGTCGTACTTTCTGTTTTTTCCGCTAAATAGACGGTAAAAGGACGTGGCTCGGCAAAAACCGTTTTTAAACCTGTTTTAATTACCTGTGTAGATAATACCGACAGGCCCATTACAATCACGCCCATAATCCACTGTTTACGGTTTTCAAAAAGAATACGGAAAAGTAAAGCAAACACACCACAGGTAATTAAAGCATAAGGTACACTACCCGTTTCGGTTAAAAGATAAAGCCAATAATCCCATTCCATTAATTGGTTGTTTCCATGCCAATGATAAGCAAAACCCCAAACAAAAAATGGTACAAGACAAAGGAATAACGTATATAATGACAGCCTTTTAAACATTGTTGCCTCTTGATAATAAAAATAAAGTGCACATTTTAGCAGAATAAAGTTGAAAAAGGATAAGTTATGTCAAAAATCCAACTGGTTGCTCAAGCCAATTTGCCTACCGAATATGGCATATTTAAAATGGTCGGATTTGAATTTCCCGATACAAAAAAAGAACACGTTGCATTAGTAATGGGTGATATTTCAAACGAAGATGAACCTGTACTTGCCCGTATTCATTCGGAATGCTTAACGGGTGATGCATTACACAGTTTAAAATGCGATTGTGGTTTCCAACTGGCAGCCGCATTACGTCAAATTAGCGAAGCGGGTCGTGGTGTGTTGATCTATCATCGTGAAGAAGGACGAGGTATTGGTCTAATTAATAAAATTCGTGCTTATTCATTACAAGATCAAGGCATGGATACTATTGAAGCCAATCTTGCACTAGGCTTTAAAGCTGATGAGCGTAACTTTAATGTGTGTGCCGATATGTTTGAATTATTAGGTGTGAAGCAAGTTCGCTTGATGACAAACAACCCGCAAAAAGTAGAAACCATGAAAAAAGCGGGAATTAATATCGTAGAACGTGTGCCATTGAATGTAGGTGAAAACCGTTACAATACGAAATATCTTGATACTAAAGCGAAAAAAATGGGCCATTATATTGTGCACAATAATGAAGAACATTTAATGAGTTGCCCACATTGCCAAGAAGAAGTAATTTAATAAAAAAGCCATACAACTGTATGGCTTTTCTTTTATCAAAACAATTATTGATTAACGCCCCAATGACGAGTATCTTTATCAAATTTCATGCCTGAATGAGATCCTTCTGAACCATTAAAATAAACGTCTTTATTTGCGCAAGCTGAAATCACTAATGCACCGATAACAATAAGAATTAATTTTTTCATTGTGTTTACCTTTTTAAAACTAACTTGTCCAAATTGTATCACAACTTTTGTTGGCCTTACCTGCTTAAATTAGTCCTTTTCTTGCAAAATTTATCTTTGACTTCTACAATACCGCCTCATTTTTAACTTGTAGTTCGCAAACCTCCTACATAAAAAAACTAGGTATCCTATGAATATTTCAAATCCTAATCTCAATCGTAAAGCCCTTGTGATCTTCTCGGGTGGACAAGATTCCACAACCTGTTTAATTCAAGCCATTGCCGAATATGGCGTAGAAAATGTCGAAACCGTCACCTTTCAATACGGCCAACGCCATGCTATTGAATTAGAAAAAGCCCGTTGGATCGCCAAAGATCTCGGCGTAAGACAAACGTTGATTGATACGTCCGTCATCAAATCTATCACCCACAATGCCTTAATGGATGCAAACGCTAACATTGAGCAAAAAAACGGTGAATTACCTAATACTTTTGTGGATGGCCGAAATGCCCTATTCTTATTGTATGCAGCAATTTACGCAAAAGGCCAAGGTATTAATGACATTATCACGGGCGTATGTGAAACTGATTTCAGCGGCTATCCCGATTGTCGCGATGTGTTTATTAAATCCATGAATGTCACCCTTAATTTAGCCATGGATTACCCGTTCAATTTAAAAACACCGTTAATGTATCTCACCAAAGCACAAACCTGGGCATTAGCTGATGAATTAGGTGCGTTAGATTATGTTCGTCAGCATACCCACACTTGCTATGAAGGTGTTGAAGGTGGCTGTGGAGAATGCCCGAGCTGCAAATTGAGAGATAAGGGCTTACAGGAATATTTAGCAACAAAAACAAAAGCTTAGTATCTCAATAACTCAATCTATAACAGATTAAATAGATTCAAATGAACCCAAAGTGCGGTCAAAATTCACGTCAAATTTTGACCGCACTTTTACTTAATATAGTATCCTTATCTTTTCTCATCTTTGATTTTATAAACGCGTCATTTTTTGATAAAATCACGCTAATTTTTTTATAAATAAGTAACTAATTTTAAAAATGACTACAAATTATTCTGCTCAAGAAATTACGGTTCTGAAAGATCTCGAACCGGTGCAAATTCGCCCCGGTATGTACACGGACACTACCCGTCCAAATCACCTTGCTCAAGAAGTTATCGATAACAGTGTGGATGAAGCCCTTGCAGGTTTTGCCACCAAAGTTGAAGTGATTTTACACGCCGATCAATCTCTTGAAGTCATTGATAATGGCCGTGGAATGCCGGTAGATATTCACCCAACTGAAGGGGTTTCTGGTGTCGAAGTGATCTTAACGAAACTTCATGCTGGCGGTAAATTCTCAAATAAAAACTATGAATTTGCTGGTGGTTTACACGGGGTGGGGATTTCTGTCGTCAATGCCCTTTCTGAACGTGTTGATATTCAAGTTAAACGTAACGGTGAAGTGTATAAAATTGCCTTTGAAAATGGCGCAAAAGTAGAAGAATTAGAAGTCATCGGGACTTGTGGCAGACGTACAACTGGCACCACCGTTCACTTCAAACCAAACCCAAAATATTTTGATAGCAAGAATTTTTCTGTTAGTCGTTTACGCCACTTATTACGTGCGAAAGCCGTGCTTTGTTCTGGCTTAGAAATTAAATTTGTCGATAAAGTGAATAACACCGAAGATGTGTGGTGCTATCAAGATGGTTTATCGGATTACTTAACCGAAGCGGTGAATGGTTTTGAAACCTTGCCTGAAAAACCTTTTGTTGGTGAATTTAAAGGCTCCACAGAAGCAGTAAGCTGGGCACTATTATGGTTGCCAGAAGGTGGTGAGCTTATTGCAGAAAGCTATGTAAACTTGATTCCAACAGTACAAGGCGGAACACACGTAAATGGTCTTCGCCAAGGCTTGCTCAATGCCATGACTGAATATTGTGAATTCCGCAATAAATTACCACGTGGTGTGAAATTAACCGCAGACGATATTTGGGATCGCTGTGCTTACATTCTTTCACTGAAAATGCAGGATGCTCAATTTGCCGGCCAAACCAAAGAACGCTTATCTTCCCGTCAAAGTGCGGTCTTTGTTGCGGGTGTTTTAAAAGATGCCTTCAGTTTATGGTTGAATCAAAATGTACAAGATGCGGATCGCTTAGCTGAAATGGCCATTAGCTCTGCACAACGTCGTTTAAATGCCGCTAAAAAAGTCGTACGTAAAAAATTAGTGAGTGGCCCTGCTTTACCAGGGAAATTAGCCGATTGCGCATCACAAAATTTAGAAAAAACCGAATTATTCTTAGTAGAAGGTGACTCTGCGGGTGGCTCAGCCAAACAGGCGCGTGACCGTGAATACCAAGCTATTCTGCCGTTACGTGGAAAAATCTTAAATACTTGGGAAGTCGCAAGTGATCAAGTGCTTGCCTCAACAGAAATTCATGATATTGCCGTGGCGCTTGGTATCGATCCTGATAATGAAGACTTATCTCAACTTCGTTACGGTAAAGTCTGTATTTTAGCCGATGCGGACTCTGATGGTTTGCATATTGCTACCCTACTCTGTGCACTCTTTTTACGCCATTTTCCGAAATTGGTTCAAGATGGACACGTCTATGTGGCGATGCCACCACTCTATCGTATCGACTTAGGCAAAGAAGTGTTTTATGCCCTCGATGAAAGCGAAAAAGAAGCGATTTTAGAGCGCTTAAAAGGTAAAAAAGGTACCTTGAACGTACAACGCTTCAAAGGTTTGGGTGAAATGGATCCGTCACAATTACGTGAAACTACCATGGATCCGAACACACGCCGTTTAGTTCAATTAACCTATGAGCTAGGCGAAGATCAAGGGGCAGAAACATTAGAATTAATGGATATGTTACTCGCCAAAAAGCGAGCGGAAGATCGCAAAAATTGGTTACAAACCAATGGCGATCAAGTGGATTTAACCGTTTAATTATTTGAGGTCAATCATGAACGAACAACGTCGAGATTTTTTTAAAAACAGTGCGCTAGGCCTAGCAACAATTACATTAGGTGCAGGTTTAAGCCTTATTCCTTCTGCTCAAGCAGAGGAAAAGTCCTCTAATACGGCAACCACCGCAGTTGAAAATTTACCAGAAATTGAAGCTGAGCTGACGCTTGCACCCAATGTGCCAAAACCGATTGAACGTAATCACCCTGCAAAAGTCGTGGTAAAACTGACCGCACTTGAGCAAATTATGGATTTAATGGATGGTGTGCAATTTAAATTCTGGACATTAAACGGTAGCGTGCCTGCTCCATTCATTCGTGTACGCGAAGGCGATATGGTGGAAGTGCAACTTTCCAACTCAGCGAGTTCAATGATGCCACACAGTATCGATTTTCACGCTGCCGCTGTGCCAATGGGTGGTGCTATCGCAAGTGAAACCCCGCCAACGCGTACATCCACCTTCCAATTTAGAGCGTTACGTTCAGGGATTTATTTATACCACTGCGGCAGCCAACCTGTGGATATTCACCTTGCCAAAGGGATGTATGGTTTAGTTTTAGTTGAGCCGAAAGAAGGCCTACCAAAAGTGGATCGCGAATTTTACATTATGCAAAGTGAATTCTATACCAAAGGTGAATTTGGCGATCCTGGCTTGCAGCCATTCAGTATGCAAAAAGCCATTGATGAGCGCCCAGAATATGTGTTGTTTAACGGTAAAGTCGGTGCAACTATGGATGAAAATGCCTTAAAAGCAAAAACTGGCGAAACAATTCGCCTATTTGTAGGCAATGCGGGGCCGAATTTATGCTCTTCTTTCCACTTAATCGGTGCGGTATTTGACAATGTGTATGTAGAAGGCGGCACACTTGTTAATCACAACGTCCAAACCACATTGATTCCATCCGGTAGTGCCACTATGGTGGAAACGAGAATTGATGTGCCGGGTACTTATGTCTTTATGGATCATTCCATTTTCCGCGCTGTAAATAAAGGCACAATGGGACATATTGTGGTTGAAGGCGAAAAAAATCCGAATATTTATTCCGGTAAATTAAAAGATGAAGCCTTTAAAGAAGCCAATCCACAAAAACCGCAACCCGTTCCTTATGAAATAGACAGTCATAAAGGAATAGATATGGGACATTCTCCTCACGAACATTCAGATGCGAATTCTGGTGCAACAAGAAAATAGATTAGAAGAATATGAGCAATATTAACTACGAAGGCATCGAGCAGATGCCACTTCGCACCTTTACAGAAAAGGCTTACCTTAATTATTCAATGTACGTCATTATGGATCGTGCATTGCCTTTTATTGGAGATGGCTTAAAGCCTGTTCAACGTCGTATTGTCTATGCGATGTCTGAACTGGGTTTAAATGCCGCGGCAAAATTTAAAAAATCCGCGCGTACCGTCGGTGATGTGTTGGGTAAATTCCATCCACACGGCGACTTAGCCTGTTATGAAGCCATGGTATTAATGGCTCAGCCCTTTTCTTACCGTTATCCTTTAGTGGATGGCCAAGGAAACTGGGGGGCGCCAGATGATCCTAAATCATTCGCGGCAATGCGTTATACAGAATCTCGCTTGTCCAAAATCTCTGAAATTCTATTATCTGAATTAGGTCAAGGCACTGTTGATTTCCAACCGAACTTTGATGGCACCTTAGAAGAACCACAATATTTGCCTGCTCGTTTGCCTCATATTCTCTTAAACGGCACAACAGGGATTGCTGTCGGGATGGCAACAGATATTCCACCACACAATATTAATGAAGTGGCGGATGCAGCTGTCCTGTTATTAGATAATCCAAAAGCGGGATTAGATGATGTGCTCAATATCATTCAAGGCCCTGATTTCCCAACTGAAGCGGAAATTATTTCTCCTAAAGATGATATTCGAAAAATGTATGAAACCGGTCGTGGATCCATCAAAATGCGTGCAACATGGCATAAAGAAGACGGTGAAATCATCATTAGCGCACTTCCTCATCAATCTTCACCATCAAAAATCATTGCACAAATTGCTGAGCAAATGACCGCGAAAAAATTACCAATAGTGGAAGATATTCGTGATGAAGCGGATTACGAAAATCCTGTGCGTATCGTGCTTGTGCCACGTTCAAATCGTGTTGATACTGATGCCTTGATGGCGCATTTATTTGCAACGACCGATCTCGAAAAAAGCTATCGTGTGAATATGAATATGATCGGGCTTGATCATAAACCAGCCGTGAAAGGCTTACTTCAAGTTCTTACCGAATGGCTGACATTCCGTCGTACTACTGTGACACGTCGTTTACAACATCGTTTAGATAAAGTACTTGCTCGTTTACATATTTTAGATGGTTTGATGATTGCCTTCCTCAATATTGATGAAGTGATTGAAATTATTCGTACTGAAGACGAACCTAAACAAGTTTTAATGGCTCGTTTTAACTTAAGTGATGAACAGGCAGAAGCCATTTTAAACTTACGTTTACGCCATTTAGCCAAATTAGAAGAACATCAATTACAAGCTGAAAAAGATAAACTCGAAGAAGAGCGGTCAAATTTAGAGTTAATTTTAGGATCGGAACGCCGCTTAAATACTTTGATCAAAAAAGAAATTCAAGAAGATGCGAAAAAATACGCCAGCCCTAGAATGTCTCAATTAGTTGAGCGTGAAGAAGCGAAAGCGATTTCTGAAAGTGAAATGACCCCGGCTGAACCTGTTACCGTCATCTTATCTGAAATGGGCTGGGTTCGTTGTGCGAAAGGTCATGATATTGATCCGGAAGGATTAAGCTATAAAGCAGGCGATAAATATCTGGCGCACGCTTGTGGTAAAAGTAATCAACCGGTGATCTTTATTGATAGCACTGGTCGTAGCTACGCTTTAGATCCGTTAAGCTTGCCTTCTGCGCGTTCACAAGGTGAACCGCTCACCGGTAAACTTACATTACCGGCAGGTGCGACTATTGAACAGGTTATTATGGAACCTGAAAAACAAGAATTATTGATGGCATCAGATGCAGGATATGGTTTTATTTGCAAATTTGAAGATTTAATTGCACGTAATAAAGCAGGAAAAGCCTTGATTTCTTTGCCAGAAAATGCGAAAGTCTTGAAACCTGAGACACTTTCCGAGTCGGCCTCACTTCTTGTGTCCCTCACTTCAGCGGGTCGAATGCTGATTTTTCCGGTACGGGATTTACCGGCATTATCAAAAGGGAAAGGCAACAAAATCATCAGTATTCCAGCAGCGAATGCAAAAGCGCGGTCAGAATTATTGGTGAAATTGTTCTTAATTTCAGAGCAAGCTAGCCTTGAGTTCCATTCCGGTAAACGAAAAATCACATTAAAACCGGAAGATCTGCAAAAATTCCGAGCGGAACGCGGCAGAAAAGGCTCCCAATTACCACGAGGATTACATAGTAATGTTGACATTGTGGTGGTTGAACCTGAACACAACTCATAAGAATTCTCGAAACCAAACTAAATAGGAGGATATTTCGTGAATATTGTTTTTGATACCTATCAAACTCTTGCTTTAGCAAGCTTTGTATTATTACTTGGTTATTTTCTAGTAAAACGTATTCGCGTTTTACAAACATTCAATATCCCTGAGCCTGTTGTTGGTGGCTTTATTGTGGCTATTGCATTAACCATTTTATACAAAGTAAACGGCACCTCATTTACCTTTGAGAAAAGCTTACAAACATCTATGATGTTAGTATTCTTCTCCTCTATCGGTTTAAGTGCAAACTTTGCCCGCTTAGTTAAAGGCGGAAAACCATTAGTTATCTTCCTACTTGTCGCTGCCCTTCTCATTGTTTTCCAAAATGTCATCGGTATTTTAGGTACTCAATTATTAGGTATTGATCCTGCTTACGGTTTACTTGCAGGTTCTGTTACCTTAACGGGTGGTCATGGTACAGGTGCAGCTTGGGCTGAAACATTCACCAAAGAATTTAACCTACCTGCTGCAACAGAAATTGCGATGGCATGTGCCACATTCGGTTTAGTCTTCGGTGGTATCTTAGGTGGTCCAGTATCTCGTTATTTATTAAATCATCAAAAACAAGGTGAAAACCCAGAGAATGATGAAGTAGATGACGTACAAGAGGCATTTGAACACCCGACTTACAAACGTAAAATAAATGCGCGCTCAATCATTGAGACCATCGCAATGCTTTCTTTATGTTTACTCATCGGTCAATACTTAGATGGCTTAACAAAAGGTACACAAATGCAATTACCAACATTCGTATGGTGTTTGTTTACTGGTGTAATTATTCGTAACAGCTTAACCAATTTATTCAAATTCCAAGTGGCTGATTCAGCGATTGACGTATTAGGTAGTGTAGGTTTATCTATCTTCTTAGCCATCGCCTTAATGTCTCTCAAACTTTGGGAATTGGTAGGCCTTGCAGCAGATGTACTCATTATCTTAGCGGTTCAAGTTGCCTTCATGGCTTTCTTCGCCATCTACGTCACATACCGTATGATGGGCAAAGATTATGATGCGATTGTATTAAGTGCGGGTCACTGTGGTTTCGGTCTCGGTGCAACACCAACAGCCGTTGCTAACATGCAAGCGATTACCAGTCGTTTTGGACCATCTCACAAAGCGTTCTTAATCGTACCAATGGTAGGGGCGTTCTTTATCGACTTATTAAATAATGGTATTTTAAAAATGTTCTTAAACCTTGTTAAATACCTTCACTAATAAAATATAAAAAGAAAGGCTGACATTTTGTCAGCCTTTTTACTTTGCAACCCCATTAAGCTAAATATTCTAAAAATTCCCCTACGGTGTGGAAGGATCCAAATACCAGCACAATGTCATTTTTATCTGCATTTTTAATCGCACTTTGCACACCTTCAATGACAGAATCTTCATAAACACTTTTTGCTGATGGATAAACTGATGTTAATTTTGCATTTAAGTCGTCACCTGATTGACCACGGTAACCGCCTAATGTGACACAATGCCATTGGTCAATAACGGAAGTAAGTTGGGTAAACACCGACTCGGCATCTTTATCTTTTAACATACCGCAAACGGCAATGATTCGACCTGAAATTTGTGTTTTAAGTGCGGTCAATTTTTCGGCTAAATATTTTGCCGCATGAGGATTATGCCCAACATCGATGATCACTTTTGGCAACTGTGAATAGGATACATTCAAGTGTTCTGCCAATTTTTCTAATTGGTTACCTTTCAATTGTTGGAAACGACCCACCAATTCCACTTCAATTAATGAACGTTTGATGGTATCGACAGAAATATCAAAAGGCAGCTGTTCAACAGCAGCCAAAGCGGTTGCCGCATTAGCTAATGGAATTTGGCAAAACGGCAGATTTTCTAACCGCACTTTATTACTCTGCCACATCCAAGTTTGCTCATTAGCTTTAAACGACCAAGTGACATCTCGGCGTGAAACGTGGCAATGTAATTTCTCAGCTTGTTCTAGCATAGGTTGCGGGACATGGGGTTCGCCAATCACAACCGGTTTATTCGCACGGAAAATCCCCGCTTTTTCAAAGCCAATTTCTTCGCGAGTTGAACCTAGAAAATCTGTATGATCAATATCAATACTGGTGATAACCGCCAGATCATTATCAACAATATTCGTTGCATCCAAACGCCCACCAAGCCCTACTTCTAAAATCACGACATCAAGCTTCGCTTGTTTAAATAAATGCAAAGCCGACAACGTACTAAATTCAAAATAAGTGAGAGACTGCGTTTTATGCTTTTCGATGAAATCAAAAGAAGCGGTATGCATTTCATCTGGCAAGTCTTGATTTTGAATACGAACACGTTCGTTATAACGCAATAAATGAGGTGAGGAATACACGCCCACACGCAAACCTTGATTTAACAAAATGGTTTCAAGCAAACGGCACGTTGTGCCTTTACCATTTGTCCCCCCCACCGTGATCACATAGGGTGCGGGATTCAAAAGATCCAATTCTTCTGCCACAGATTTAATACGATCCAGCCCTAAATCAATAGCTTTAAAGTGACTGTTTTCCAAATAAGAAAGCCACTCAGCGAGTGGCGAAGTGGCTTTTAAATTCATTGTATTACTCATGTTCAACAACTTCTGCTTCAACAAAAGGTGAAGGTTGATTGGTGAGTTTACTTAAAAGGTTTCCAAGGGTTGAACGCATGTCTGAACGTTTCACGATCATATCAATCGCCCCTTTCTCGAGTAAGAATTCACTACGTTGGAAGCCTTCCGGTAATTTTTCACGTACAGTTTGTTCGATAACACGTGGGCCTGCAAAACCAATTAATGCTTTTGGTTCAGCAATGTTCACATCACCTAACATCGCAAAACTTGCAGAAACGCCTCCTAATGTTGGATCCGTTAATACTGAAATAAACGGCACACCTTTTTCACGCATTTTCGCTAATACTGCACTGGTTTTTGCCATTTGCATTAATGAGAAAAGAGCTTCTTGCATACGTGCACCACCACTTGCAGAGAAACATACAAATGGACAGTTTAATTCAATTGCTTTTTCTGCCGCTTTTACAAATTTTGAACCCACAACAGAGCCCATTGAACCGCCCATGAAACTGAAGTTAGATGCGGCAACGACTACAGGCATGTTGTAAAGTGTACCGGTCATTGTGATTAACGCATCTTTTTCACCGGTTTCTTTTTGTGCAGCAGTAATACGATCTTTATATTTTTTTAAATCTTTAAATTTAAGAATATCTTTTGGTTCTAAATCAGCCGACAATTCTTGGCTTGAACCCTCATCTAATAAGGTTAAAAGGCGCTCACGAGCATCAATGCGCATATGATGGCCGCATTTTGGGCAAACATGTAAATTACGTTTTACTTCTTCGCCGTAAAGGACTTGTTCGCAAGAGGTACATTTTGTCCAAACCCCTTCTGGCACGTTTGCTTTACGTGATGTAGAGGAAGAGGTTCCTTTGCTAAAAATTTTATCAATCCAGCTCATTTTTTACCTTTTTTATTAACGAGAAAAGTTTGCGTATTTAATCATAATTTAGCGAAATTTGCTAGTCAGATGAGATTATCTTCTAAAAACAACGGCCCTAAATTTTTCTGTGGAATCGCAAATTTTTCAGGGTAAATGACATTCACTAAATATAAGCCTTCGGGTTTCGCTGTTGGAGCACCTAATTTACGATCTTTTTGCTCTAACAACCATTTCATCCACTCAACAGGTTGATTACCGGCACCGACTTCAATCAGGCTTCCCACAATGTTGCGTACCATATGATGCACAAAAGCATTGGCTTGAATATCCACAATAATGTACTGCCCTTTTCGCACCACATTTAAATGATGCACATTTCGCCAAGGGGTATTTGATTGACACTGTGCCGCACGGAAAGAAGAAAAATCATTTTCTCCCAATAAAAATTGCCCCGCTTGGTGCATTTTCTTTTCGTCCAAATCTAAATGGCAATGGGTAATCCCTTCCGGCAAAATGGCTGAACGTAATTTATTGCAATACAAGATATAACGATAGCGACGCGCGGTTGCCGAAAAACGGGCATGAAATTCATCATCCACCACTTTTGCCCAACTCACTGAAATATCATCAGGCAAATTCGCATTGGTACCAAATGCCCAAGCTTTTTCAGGACGAACTGCTGTGGTTTCAAAATGCACAACTTGCCCCGTGCCATGCACACCAGAGTCTGTTCTGCCCGCACAAAACACTTCAATTTTTTCATTTGCCACGAAAGATAACGCTTTTTCTAATTCTTCTTGTACGCTACGCACTTTCTCTTGCCGCTGCCAGCCACAATACTGTTTTCCGTTATATTCAATGCCTAAGGCTATCTTCATTGGAAAATACTCCTAAAACGATTTCAAATTTGACCGCACTTTGCCCGAAAAGAAAAAACACCAATAACTCATCATTATTGGTGTTCTTATCACAAGCTAAAAATTAAGCACGTTTGAAGTCAAAACGTACAAATTTTAAAACACCAAATTTAAATCAATAAAATCAGATTATTATGTGTCTGTAATATTGTTTATTTCCGAAACTTTACATATTTTTCCGAAACTACGAAAGTTACAGGGCTGTAATAATGCCATAAAATAAGGCATAAAGACATTCGTATACTTCAAAATGTCTATTACGCCAAGAACATGAAGATTAAGGCAGGGTTTCAGGGAATGGCTCGTTTGTTATCCAATAGATAACTGGCATACGAACAATATCCATATCTTCCGCTGGCGGTTTATCTTGAAATCGCAACTCGATATAATCATAGTTTGATCTTCCACCAACATACACCATTCCTAAATGCTTCCCATTATCATCATAAAACGGCAACATAGTATTATTAACAGCCCGAAATCCGCTAGGTATTCCACTATTACCTAATAAATCCATACGTTTAGGGTGTGGTTTTCTTCGGAATTCTTTACTATTAGTGCCATAAAAATAAATAGCTCCCCATTGTCCGCCACCGAAAGTACATTCAACTAGGTTATTCATTCGCCTTAACGTTATAAATCCACTTTTGATATTACTAACGGATTTTGTTATTCGTCTAGCACCTGTATCACCCGATATAACCTGCCATACATTCCTTTGCTTTTGCCATAACCAAGCACCAACACCATCGCCATTTGTTGAGAAATAGAAAGTTCCGTTTGGCTCGCTACCTGTAATCTTACCTTGAGTGGTTTCTGGTTTATCAGGTCTACCAACTCCAGTAATTATCATTGAATCACTTGATTGACTACCACTACCGCCACCCTTTGGAATTTTCTTTTCAATCCGCTTAATTTCAGTTCCCATGAATTCAGCGAATTCAGTCACGCCAGTTTGAAATGTCATTATTTATTGTAACCTCTATTGTAAGCTTCTTTTAGATTTACACTATCTAGATTTGTTAATTTCTGATTGAGCGTAGTTAATGCTTCATTGACTTGTGAGATTTTCTGAATAAGTTTATTCAGTCCGTCCTCTCCGGTTTTCATGCCATTTAACGCATCAGATAATTCCTTAATAGTGTCTAATTCAGCCGCTACATTGCCGCCTAAGATTTCGCTTTTCGCTTCTGTTTTTGCTTGATTTACAAGTTCAAGGATTTTCTTAGCAGATAGAGTGGAAGTTTCGTTAGTTGCACTGTCATTAATACCTGCCGCACTACCTGATAGGCTTCTGACAGATTGATATAATTCATTGATTGCACCAACAAGAGTTGTTTTTTCTGTTGTGCTTAAAGTTGTTAGATTGCCGATAAGTTTAGTAATTTCCTTATCTTTCATACCTACAAATTCGGCAAATTCTGTGAGTGTTTGGTGAAATTCTTGGGCTGCCATGTTATAAAGCTCCTATGTTGTAAAAAGTTTTTAATTCTTCGAGAGTTGGGATTTTCTGGTCGCATTGTCCATCATCAAGTTTAACAATCTCGACCTTTTCAATTACCACCTCAATTTCTTGAGGCGGCTCAATAATTGCTACTAATTCATCTCTACACATCTTCGTCATTCGGTTGCGGTGTGACATCGCCCTCTAGTCTAAAAAGTGCGTTTCTAATCACCGTTTTAACCGCCCCCGTGTTGGATATTGTTTGTAAGTCGTAATTTGCTTCCGACCAAATAGCGTATTTCGTTAAATCGTGGTGAAACTTAAGCAAAATTACGCCATTCTCTGCATCTACGACTTTAATGTTTTCATCTGTGCTAGATAGAGAGATTACAGTATGGCTTCTAACTTTAGCCCATAAGTCCAACCGCTTAATATTGGTTAGGTCATATGGTTTAAGTTCGTCATTCTGTTGCTTCTCATAAATCCGAACTCTTCGCTCTTCATCATCACCGCGATAAAGAATAATGTCGGTGTTTGACATTTAATCCCCCTTACGCATTTGGCTGAATCGTTCATCGTGCTGTCTGCCTTTAAGTTCGCTTTCGTATGAATCTTTGCAGTGGTTCTTATCAAAGAATAGAAAGTTGATTACTTTATGGATAATCACCCATCGCTTTCTTGGATTTGAAACTAAAATCGCACCTCGATAGGTGCGACTTGATAATGTTTCATCTGCTGCTCCGCCTGTTAAAGCGTTAAATAGCTGATCGATAGCAATTAGATTGTGATATGCGTAGAGCTTTAATTTAGTTTGAATTCCCATTTATCAATTTCCTTTTCAAGTTTGATTAAATCCTCAACTGTATTTAATCCAAGTAACTCATCTTCAAAGGCTTGTCTTTGACCTATAATTAAACCGATTGCAATGGCAAACTGATCTGATTTCTCAAGAACTTTTTGAACCAATACATCAAAAGGGACATTTCTAATCCGTGCAATTTGCTTAAGCATTGGCGCATCAGCTTTATTATCTGCTCTCCAAGCTAACGCCTCTTTCTCTTGACGGTAGAAGCTTTCAATTTCAGTTTGCGGATACCCTGCCAGCAAACCATTCTTGATTTTATCCGCTTTATCAGCCAGAGAGGTAAGCAAGGCTTCTTTTTTAGATGTTAAGAAGTTATTTTTTTTCTCTTGTGATTCCTTGAATTTCTTCGTTTTCATATCAAAGAAATGATATTCAGTGGGAGCAGCACCAGAGTATTTAATCACCCCATCTTCAACCCATACCTCACCGCCACCTGTCACACTTAACCAGATTGAATTAACCTCCTCCTGAGAATTGACAGGAAACCAATCTTCGCCAAATGTCTCAAAAGTATATTCCCCATCTTCTGCCATCACTGCAAACGGCTCATCGAAAATTTTAGATTTAATATTAAATTGTTTAAACATAATCAATCCTTAATAGAAGTACTCACCAATTAGAATTAAACTTATTTTCTGTGTGGCAATTACAGGATCTGTATAAATATTAACCCTATTGTCGCCATTAAACTCTACAGCGTAAGCTCTCTTGTGTCCCCCAACAGCACTTGTTGCAACACCAACCTTGAACCCTTGTAATGCCTCAGCTAGGTTCAATGTTGTGCCTCCAAGATTCGGGCCGAGAGAAACCTCAGTAGCATACACTTTAAATCCTCTGTTATCTGTGATAGGAATTCTGAAAACCCTTGAAACAGCACCGTGACCAGAATACTCCGCCATTTGAAACTTATTTCTAAAGTTGTAGAAAATATGCTCCATTAACGCAGAATTTAAGCCTCTGCCGTTTCCACTGATCACGTCCCCGCCACTTCTAAAATCGCCACTATGCTCAAATGACCATAACTTATTACTTCCATTATCTTCAATTAAGTGAATAATACCTTGCCCAAAGCCGTCACCAGCTTCCTGCCTTGTGGTATAGCCAAAAGAGAACGCTGTTCCGTATTGATTATTTCTTCTGACTCTCCCTTTGATAAATGGGTGATATGCATCCCTGTTTAATGAACCAGCCTCTTCAACCATGAATGGAGCGTTTGAGTTGTACTGATTGGCATACGCACCGAATCCATAATTATCCGTGAATATAGATGAATCAGATCTAAATCTATATCCATCAAACCCAAATCTTTTCCCGTTGCCGTACGAAATAAACCCAGCATCTGGATTATTTATTCCTTTCAACGCAATCGTGTCAGCGATATCAATATCTCTTAACACTACATCATCGCCTAACTGCAATGAGTTATTATTATTTGCAGGATCATTAATAACAACGTTTGGCACTGTTAGCGTGCCTGTCATAGTGTCGCCAGCTTTAAGTACGGCTTCATCTCGAACTGTTTTAATAGCTTTTGATGTAGCTGCGTATTCCTCGCTATTACTGATTACACTAGAGCTTAACTGAACAATCCCAGCTTGATTGATTGACCCTTTTTTGATATTCATTGAGTCACCCCAGCGAACCCAATAAATAGAATCATCCTCATCAGGAAGCTTGCCCTTGTTTGCTTTTAACGATTTGTAACTCAACCCGTTATACTGAACATAAGCCGCCTCTGGATAATCAAGAGTAGCCGACCATTCAGGGAGTCCTCGCTGCATCAAATAGCCGTATCTCTCATCAGTTCTTTTGAATAGCCAGTTAAACCACTCCATAGGAGGGATACCGCCAGTTTGGTCGAATGAAAGCCCCCAACCTCTGGGAACATCTGGGAATTCATTAACTTCGCCTTGTTTTGCATTAGAGGCGAAAATTTTCTCATCTGGCTTATTAAATAATGCCATTTATTACTCCTATTCAATGTGGAATGTAATCTTAGTACCAGCTTGTCTTGGTAGAATATCCAAGTGTTGAATTGCGTATCGTGTGAAATCCGTCAGTGAGATGCTTTTAACGCTCACAGAAACCGTCATATTTAAGTTATCTACAACTCGGCAGCCATCGCCAAAAATAAAACGGCACGCCTCGATAATGTTCGGTAGCGTGCCTGTTTGGTAGTTTTTTATTATTCGGCATTTAATAAGGAATCTATAATCATCATCCCCAAGAACAACCGAATCAGCTAAAGGATCTCGCCTGCGATACCACTGTCCACCGCCTTGTCTATTTTTACTAAACGGCATGGCATTTTGAGCAGTATGAAAACCGAAGAAGCTTCTCAAATAGTAACCGTTGATTACTCTGAATTGCCCAACGTGCTTACCAACCAAATCTAATTGATGCCCTGTTGCTGTTTCAATGTTGAGAACATCTTGTATTTTATATAAATCAATAAACCCTTTAGCGATAACCTCTTCAAAAAGCTTAATTGTCGCCTGTGCTTTAGGTTTCCCTCTGTATTGCCAGATTATTAAATCAGAGTAAGGCATTATTCCACCTCGATTGTCACATCATTTGGTAAAATCCTAGCAATCTCACGAGGTTGCAGCACTACGTTTTCAGCTTTCAACTGTTGATCTTTTCGTGCGATTTTTAATTCCTTAACCCAGAAGCCGCCGACTTGGTTAATTGGTGAATACAGTCGAGATAAAGAAACTGCTTGACCGATATTAAACACCTGTTTCGCTAGTTGCTCGGTAATTTCGCTCTTGTTAATTTGAGTAAAATCTTCGTATCTTACGCATCGCATCGAGATTTGAATGTCAACCATTGCCGCACGGTCAAATTTAATTACTCGTTGTTCGTTATCCCTTTGAAGCGTAACTTGTGTATCACCTTGCAATCCTACGCCTGCACCTTTGTTCTGGTAAATAACATCTGCAATACTATTGCTATCACCACCATTAACAATGACATTAATCGAATGAGGCTCTACACCGAATGAATCTCTTTGACCCGTGTTATTCTCAAGAACTCTAACGTGCTTAACATCTGGCAAGGCTGCAATCTTAGCATTAATTGCCTCTGCCGAGTTTTGTGCGTTTTTAGTTCGGCTAAATAAGAAACGTTCTCTCAGTTGAGTGTCTGTCTCTTCTTCAATCCCAATTTCCGCATCATCTTGAGTTGTAGCGCTAATTAAACCAAGCGTGATTGTCTCTATAGTTAAATTTGTGTTTTTAGCTAAATTAAACGCACCCAACTGCTCGCTTCTGAAATCCGCTCGCGCCGAACCATTTGAATCAAGTGTAACATCCGATACAAGCACCCATCTTACTTTATGTGTGTCTGAAACTACGATGCCAGAATAAAGTTTTGTGTTTGGTTCGCCTGTCAATGCGACCGACCTTAAATAACTGTAGTTTGCCCCCCTGCGCATTAATCCAGCGTATGCCACTCGCTGCTCCAGCCATGCACCTGTCGCAACATCAGGATCTAACTGTCGATACACATTTTCGGCAAGCTCCTCAATATCCATCTTCATTTGAGCAAGCAAGCCGACCATTTGCCCATCTGGTGAGTTTGGCGATAGGTCGATATTCTGCCCATAGATTTGTCTAAATCCATCTTCAAATCGCGCCACGATTTCGTTTAATCGCTCAATTTGAATGCCGGTTTCAATCAGTTTTGCCATATTTTCTCCAATAAAAAACCCGATCGGAAATGATCGGGTGGTGATTTTAAGCACACCAAAAGCCGCTTACAGTTTCCCGTAAACGGTAAGTGCGGTCGGATTTTGTGTTGTTTATAGAATGTCTAGCTGAAAGCCTGTGCGATCGTCTGCTGTTGTTTTTCGTTCTGCTTTGCCATTAACCCAATAATCATGTAACGCTTGATAACACTCTTTTTTGTATACTTTTATATATAAAAAAAATTAGGGTTGCGTTGGAATAATAATTTAGGATCTTCTTGTAGAAGAAGAATATTTTTCTTCCCATTTTTAAATTTAAAAATTACTTTATTTTTTATTAAAACCTTAATAAAAATCTTCATTAATGGGATGGAGTCATCTTCTAGTAATGAAAAAAAATTTTTTTCATACACGCCAACTCCCAACGGCAAGCACTCAGATACAATATCAAGAAGATACAACGTAAATTCCTCAGTGATATCTTCAGGGACTTCAAGTCTAGTATACTCACTACAGTTATTCCAGAATCTACAATGAAGTTCGTATATTGTAAGAAGGGCATATTTCTGTGAAATTTCGAACTTATCAGACCAATCAATTCTACACCATTCATCTTTTGATAACATAAATCTATCAAATAACCTATGGTGAGTTGGGCAAAGGTATAAATAATTCTTGTCATGATCCGCCCCTTTTAGCCGTCTTGGTACTATGTGGCATTTATCAATAGTTCTGTTTTCTCCACATATCTCACAGGAAATATTCCTATTTTTCACTACTCCATATTTTTTTATGTCAATGAAAACATCAATAGCAGACTTATAATGAGGTTTATTTTCTATATCAACAAAGAATGATTTTGTTATTATATCACCAATATCTTTTGGGTATAGATAAGGGTTAATCATGTCTCTATCAACTTTTGATATTAACTGATCAATAAGATGGATTAAATATTGAAGTTTATTCTCATAAAGTGGAATTTTATCTAAAAGATTTTGGATCTTTTCCAACTCATAAATATCATTAGGATATTTAGGGTAAATAATCATGTGGATTCTATTCTAATAGAAGATTAACAAGATAACGCCTATTCTACGAAACCAAAATTGTTTATGTAGGTTTTCAGCCAAATTTATTTCAACTTTGTGATGTGGATCTCATAAAAAAAGCCCCTTGATTATCAAGAAGCTCTTAGATATTTATTTAGTTTTTTTCCTGTTGCCGACAATAAATGTAGCGACTAAAGATGCGAGTCCGGCGCCCATTAACCATGCTGCGCTGCGAGTATCTCCCAAGTATGCCATATATGCAGATAATATAGCAAAAACGGCGACAACAAATATTCCGCTTTTTTGCCCAAAATGTTGAATCTTTTGATCTCCTCTTTTCAAAGAGTATTCATATTCTAGGCGTTTCTCAGATAATTCTAACGACTTTTCAGCCATCTTCATAATTCTATCAGCACCATTAGGAATGCTTTTATTATAAAGTTCAATATCCTCAGGTGCAGGAAGCGGGCCAGAATGTATCTTTTGTTGTTGAACGATAATTTCTCTTGCTTCAGGAATCTCAAGTATTCCTTCAAGAATAGACGGGTCTTTTTTTACTGCCGCAACAATATCCCGTTCTTTAGATTTGGGTAGCTTCTTGCTTGCTGACATTAATAATCTTCCCTTTTATTTAATGCATCATACAAATGCTGCCCTGTTTCTTCCCAAGCATTGTTAAAATATTTATACTCATTCGGCTCGGTTTCAATTGTAGAAGATACTGAAACAACTGGGGCGATATTTAATATGGAACCAAACCCCAACAAGAAATTGCTAATGCAATGGGTGTGTTTAGGTTTTTTCATATCCGTTTCCTTAAAAAAGTTAAAAATCCCTCCTTCAGCACAAAAACAAAAGCCCACAAAACCAAGGTTAAGCAGGCACATTCCTTTCGAGTGCTGTTAAAGAGCGTGATCTATAACAAAGATCGCACTAGATAATAGATGAAAAGTTTTCTTTTTACAAGAAATTGCTTGCAATAACTAAAAAAGAAATAAAATCTTACCGCACTTTAAGTGTCATAACGTGCGGTTTGTTGTTGTCCGTAAATATCTTGGTAATCAATCGATATGGTCAGCTTGCGTGTGTCTGCATCAAAATTAGCTTGGTAATCAGTTATTCTGCTTACACCTTCAGTTTCCAACACATAGCGTTTTACTTTGATTTCCCAGTCTGCCATATTTACCCCACGCCCCATTTGTTCGAGCCAAGGCAAACCGTGTTCTAGGTTTAAAAACCAGTCATTAGTGAACGACCAAAGTCTAGTCTGAACATTTTGAGCAATTGCCTCTGATTCGCTTGCGTAGTTTGAAAACCCTTGACCAAAAGTCCAATCGTGATTTTTATCCACTCGTCTAACTCTAACTGTCATTGTGGCACTCCTGTCGTTCCACCGCTGTCGCCTGTGTGTTTGTGTGATTTACCCGATATTCCAGCCGCCTTAACATCAGTATCACTTGAAATGATTCCTGTTGAACTATGCTTGCCTTTCTGTGCTGTATCGCCTTGATGCTCTATATTGCCCTTGATTAAGATTGTTCCGTTTTTGATCCGAATATACGTTTCACCATCAAGCGTTTGCATCGACAGCCCGTCATTGAAAAAGTTTTTAATAACTCGTGGAACCGAACAAACACCGGGGATGAACATCGCATCGGATAGGTCGTGCAGCCTAAAATCGAGAGGAGCTGACGCACTGCCATTTTGCCACCAGCCATCTATGCACCGCTCAGAAAATATCGCTATCCCCTCATCGCCCTCTTTTAATGGGAATGTAACAGCAAACCCACCACCTCTAGGGAAACTAACTGGAACATCGACAAGAGCCGGAATATCAGCATCTTTGCCATCAGCTAATTTCATCTTAATCTGTGTGGCAAGCGTTACTGTTTGCTTGCTTGAGTCAAAACTTACCACCTTGGCAGGTAACGCAGTGTGTAGATTTAATTGTGCTTGTTGAATTTGCTGGTCTGCTGCGGTTTCTGGTGTTGCTAGTGTTTGACTATAATTCATCTATTTACCACCTTTTCCACCATCTACTTTTTGAAATTTGCCACCCACGACCGTCATTTTGCTATGCCAGTCGCCACCTATGCCATCGCCAGAGTGTGCCAATTTAACAACCTTGTACTCGCCATTAAAATACTCAATGATTGATTCAAGTTTGATTAATCCACCAATTTGTAGAGCCGGATTAAGTAGGCAAGTAATTTCTAGTCCATCATCCGTTTGCTCTGGAGCGTTAATCATTCCGGTGTCTTGAGATATTAATACGGCTTCATCACTTAAAACCTTATCCTTTGGAAGAAACACTAAAGAACCGTCCTGAATAGACCAGTCAGCATTATTATTTCTTGCCACTCTATTCAACACCTCACGACTATCACCATTTAAAACCCTCCCACGTGGAAGCTGTCGTTTGTTTGGTATATCAATCGCTCCAGCCTGCACCTTTGGCATTGTTTTTTGTATTTCTTCGACTATTTGTTTATCTGTCGCCCCTGCTTTAAGCGTTGTTTTAGCTCTGGACTGCGTATAAGCCACGTGTCCGTCAGAACACTCAAGCGTTAAAACAAAGTCTAATCCGTCTCGCTGGATTCTAACTTTTGTAATGTCGCCAGAGTAAATCTGTCTTAATTCGCTGTAGCCCACTGATAAGGCGGCTTTCTTGTAATCTTGGCTTAATAATTTATTGATGTGATTTCGGTTCAGATTCCAGACTTGAATTTTCGCAGGGTTAGGTTTCTCATTGATTGTTTTATCAATTTCAAATGCGACCCGTAGTTTCTCTATTGATACTGTTTCGCTATCATTGCTAATATCAAGCTTCCATTGACGACCAAACTGTTTCATTATTTCTCACCTATATACAAGAAGCATCTTGTGCCTAAGTCGCTTGCGGCCATGACATCTAAATCAGCACCGCTCTCATCCTCTAAGTAAAAGAAATATGGTTGAGTTGAGCGTAACAGAATAGGTACTCCACAAGCTAACGCCTGACCCTGACAGATTTGGCGTTGAGTAACTGGCTCATAAACATCCATAGCCCAGAATTCGCCTATACTGTTAAATCTTAGAGTTAGTCTTATTTTTCGCCCGTTAAAATCAAATGTTTGTTCTTGATATGGCGACTGCGTAACTGGAATTAACCTCATTTTCTAACTCCTATTACATTTCCAAGGTGCGATGTTTTCTTTGGCGTTGCTTTTACTGGCTGCGTTGTTCCTTGCTGTGTTTTGCTCGCTGACTGTGTTGCTGCTCTTCCGCTTTTACTCTTCCCTGCTGTTGTTGATTTTCCTCCAGCTCCAGATTTTCCGTTACTGTTTCCGCCGCCACTTGAGCTTGATGTTTGGGTATCAACAATAAATATTTCCCTTGCCGCTATCGTAAATGTTGCACTTCCGTCTTGTGATTGATTAACAGATATTGATTCAATCATCATATTCTCATACAGGTGAATACCTGTTTGAATGTCGATTGTTTCACCTGATTTTTGGCAAGCCACTAAATCGGCATAACACTTCTGAACTCGACTATCGCCAACTCCACTATCTAGTAGTCCGCCAAGCCCAAAATCTGGCAAAAAAGGTGCGATTGAACGCACCTGATTAAACGCATTTTTAACTTGATTGAAAGCTCCTGCGACCTGACTAATCACTCGTCCAGCTTTAGCAATCGTTTGAGCTGTTTTAGTTACAACATCAACGGGAAGCGGTATAGCATTAAGGAAATCGGAAGCTCCTCGTATATTCCCAAGAAAAGGAATGCTTCCGCTAAATGAGCTATGATCGTGATCTACCATTACGCCATTTATTGTCACTCTCTTTGGTTGAATGACAGCATGGTCTGCTATCGCAGCTCCAGATTCAATCGGATTTTCTGTGATTGACAGGTCTGATTGATGATCTTCGACTGTGATAGCATCAAATGTAATTTGCCCAATATTTCTATTGGACACTTGAGCAAAATTAGCCATGTTTAACCTATAACTGTTGATAGTTGATTATTGATTGCTCTTGCCGATTGGTCTGCCACGGCTTTAGGATTATCTGAGCCTTGAATGTGTTGGGTAATGGTTATCTTGTTATTGCTGTTCTTTTGACTATTGTCTGTGTTTGTCGTTTGCTGGCCAGCCCCAGATGATGCCGCCATAGAAGCGCCAAGAACCATATTTGACATTGATGTAGCACTTTGAGCAAATCCAGCAGCAGAAGATGCAACAGATCCAACATTTTCGCCAATAGTTTGAACTCGTTGAGTGATTGGTATCTCTATCGGTTCGATCCCTGCGCCAAACTTATTGACAATAGAAATCAAACTATTAACAAACTCAATAGCTGCTCTCTTGATGTTATCCCAAACACCAAGCACTATATCCCCCATCTTGGAGAACATTCTTTTAAACGCGCCTAACCAGTCACCGGTAGTCCAACCATAGACAATCCCATCCCATACCGCACCAAGCATTTTAAATAAGCCAATTACAGCGGAAATCGCAACCTCAAATGAGGATGATAAAGCTGTCGCAACAACTGCAATAACGCCAGAAAGCCCCTCAATAGCTTGAGCGACAAAGTTAAATATGCTCGCTAACGCGCTCCCGACAGATTCGCCATTATTACCAAAGTCATCAATAGCACTTGTTGCACCGAAGATTTGTTTTAATAATCTTGAAAAGCTGCTGTATATGCTTTCGATGGCCGACCAGACGATAGATAACACGCCTTTTAATGGCTTGATAACATCTAACGCATCATCCCATCCATTAGCAAAGCTCTTAACCCATTCTTTAGCCTTATCAAGTAAAGGCTTAATGCTTCGCCAGCCGTCGGCGAAAGGCTTCCAGAAATCCCCAAGAGCAGTTTCACCACCCTCAAGATATGTCATAAAGTCATCAATGAGCAGAAATAAGGCTGTAACAGCTCCAACGGCTAAAGTTATCGGATTTGTCGCAAACGCTAATAACATTCTGCGACTTAGCCACAACATCAAGCCACCTAGAGCAATAATCACAGACTTCCAGCCGATAGTGCTTTCAATAACGCTATTAATTGCACCGGCCACCTCAAACAAGAACGAGAGAACCTTGCTAAACCCATTTAATATGGACTTAATAAAGTCATTGTTTTCAACAAACCATTTTGTGAAGCTTTCTGCTAATCGTTGAATTGACGGGGCTGCTCGCAAAGATACGTACTCGCCTATTGCGGTGAATACTTGAGAAACCTGCGTTAAAGCATCTTTGAAAGCCGCTGCGGTTTCAGCATTTTCAGCGTTTCCAACTCCAAGCGTTAAGGCTTCAGCTAGAGCAATCTGTTCAGCTAACTCATCATTACCAAGCCGTAGCATCTGAATCATAGAGCCATCAATACCAAGCTTAGAAAGCATTGCTATTTGCTCTTGATTGCTCATTTGCTGCATTTTTTCGGATATTTCACCGAATAGCTCGCTAGATGATTTTATTTCTCCATTGGCTTTTTTAGCACTTAATCCATACTGCTCAAAAGACTTAGCTCCTCGACCAACTCCGGCGGCAGCCTCACCGATTGTCCGAGATAACCCCTCGATTGATGATTGAGCAGCTTGAACAGAAGAGCCGTTTACTTCTGCGACCTTGCCTAAAAGATAAATCTGATCTGCTGATTCGCCAGTTACATTTGATAACTGTTTAATCTCATCTAGTGCATCAAGATTTGCATCAACAAAGTTTTTAACACCAACGGTTGCGGCCAAGAAAGCCGCACCAAATGCGGCAGCTTTTAATGTTGCAGCGTTAATGCTAACACCTAAGATATTGAACTTCTGGATTAAACCGTCTGCACCGTACTTACTAGCCCATAAATCAATAAGATTCTCTGATAAATCACTGACTGAATCTGAGTTTTCATTTATGGCGGATGTGTTAGCTGTAACTGCTTTGCTATCCGCTTCAACAGAGTTTTTCTTCTGCTCGATTGCGGTACTTAGCTTATTTATTACAGATTCAACATGTTCAGCGCTTAGTCCAGCCTCTTGCAGCTCTCTTGTTAATTCCTCGCTGTTGTTGATGAAATCTTCACCAAATGCCGACAACATTTGATCGCTTTCTATTAGCTTTTGAACCCAAGCATCCAGTGATTCATCTTGAGAAAGATTTGCTGTTTCTTGTTGGAGCTGCTCGATAGATTGGAAGAATTCAGCAAATTCTGGCATATCTCTCGCTTGAGCCGTTGCATTACTGACAATATCTTCTATTGATTTTGCGAATGAACTCAAACCCTCGACAGCGTTTTCCGTGCCATCATTGACGGAGTTTAAGAATTGCTCAAACTCTCGCATCGCTTGGCCATCTGCATCAATACCAATCTTAATCAGTAATTCATCTAATAGCATTATTGCTTTGCTCCATTTGATTTAATTCCACTATTACCTCGTGGAAAGAAATAAGATCGGATATTGAATAAACCGATCTTAATTCATTCAGCGTACACAGATTCTTGATGATTGGCGTAAACACAAACCAATCGACCTTGCTTTCTGCTTCACTTCCTACGCTTTGAGGTTGCCTTGAATATTGTTCAGCAATCCACCCCCACCGATAAAAAAATCAGCGAATTGATAGGTTAACCCCTCTTTCAATACAGTGATTAGATGACCTCGATGTTTATTAAAATGGCTGTCGAAACGCTCTGACAGGCGATATTTTTGACCGTCTTGCTCGCAAGCTGTGTGACTTAATACGATATTTTCTAGCTCTTTAACGCTTGAATCGCCCAAATTAGCTAATACCGTAGTTAATACCCCAACGCCCAACTTTTTGCTATCGCCTAACGCAGATAAATCAACAGATTGGAGCAGCTTCATTGCGTTTTTTAACGCAGTCCACGCAGACATAGCATTAGCTGGTGTCATTGTGTAAGTTACATCCTCAATAGTGAATTGCTTAACTTGTTCCATTATTCAACGCCTTTTTCTAAGTTCATCGTCATTTGTTCAAAAACAATCGTCCATGTTGTAGCATTATGACCGTTACCACGAACATATTGTGCTGGAGTGGTAAAATAGCCCTTTGTTGCGGTAACAACATCATCATTAATCAAATCACGGATTGACAAAGTGATAGGTAAAAATGTTTTAATGCTGCTTTTTTGTTGATTAAATAGTTTTGAAAGATAAGCATTATCCGCAGAGTGTTGCTTAATCTTAAGTGTTAATTTTCCAGAATTGTCTGGATTGGCGATGTAAACACCCGTACCGTTTGCACCGATAACTAATTGACCTGCATCAACTTGATTCACTGCACTGATAACATCCGAGCCATCTGCCCAATCAGAAATTTCTTTCCCGTCAAGTAACACCACGACCTGTTTTGGATCGAAAATTGCCATTATTTTATCCTCTTAAAAGAAAAAGGCTGGATTACCCAGCCCTATTAATTATCGGTTATAGTTCACAATCACATCGCTTGAATGGATTGCGCCAGCTAATTTAACCGCAGTTTGAATTGGCGTTGCTCTACGCTGCTCACGGTCGCTATCGGAAAGCGTATCCATTGGAGCGGCCCAAATGTAATAGCCTTTTTCTAGGTAATCATTGGTTTTTAGATTGCCGAAGCTATCACCCGTCCATTTACCGGCAGCAAACGCACCGTTGTTAACGCCCTCTAAGCAAACTTTTTCAACCGCAGAAATTAAGATTGCCTGACCTTTGTCAGTTAAAGGAATTTTAGTCGGTGATTTGTATAAGCGAGCAAACACCTCTTTTTGTACTGCATCTTTGAACCAGTCGAGGATAACGATTTCATCAGCGAACTTGCCACCGATTACCGTACCCTCTGCGAGCATTGCCGCATCATCAAAGTAAGTGTAAACGTTAATACCTAGTCGTTTCGCTTTTGCGAATTCTGTCGCAGTGATTTCGTCCGCTGTGATTGTTGGTTGTTGTTTAAACTTAAGTGTAAGCGTTGAGTTATTAGCTGCAAAGTTTACAGACAATAAGCGAGATAAAGCAGATGACGCAGGATACATATCATTTTTATCAAACACTGCAAGAGTGTGATCTAATTTAGCGTCATATAATTTTTTGAAAACATTTGTGCTTTCCCATTCAATTTGCTCTGGCTTGATAACGCTAACACCAAACAACTTATCATTAGCTTGAGCGTATTTAGCCGCTGATTCGATTTGCTCATCTGTTAATTGAGCGGCAAATGTGAACCCGTACCAGCTGTTTTCAACTTCTGCAACATTAAATAGAGCTTCTTCTACTTTCTCGGCTTTAACTTGAGTTTGAGCCTTACCAATGACTCGTGTAGCTTGACCGTCCTCAAGTTTTAGTAATCCGCCAATGTAATCACCATTACCAGCCTCATTGATAGCGTAGAAGATTTCTGTTTCCTTACTTACGCCAGATGTATTTGAAGTGATAATGAAACGATTTCCAACTTCATCGTATGTAACACTGGCAGCAACAGAAAGCTGCGTTAATTTTGTTTGAATAGCGTTAGCGATGGCGGGAAAGTCAGCTAATTTAGAGAAGTTCAAACCCTCTAACTTTTTAATTTCTGACCCGACCGTAATAGCAAACTTACCATTTGTTACAGCCTTAAATGAACTCAAACCATCAGACAGTGTAGCACCTCTAAGTGCATTACTTGTTGCGTTGATTGTTACCTGCTCTTTTTGCCAGCGTGCAATAATTAACTGTTTCGCACGTGGACTTTGAGCAAAGAACGGTTGAGCCGCTTTTGCTGTTTCTGAATTTGTACCAAAGAGAACTTCCACATCTTTTTGACTATCTACATATACGTAGCGTGTAGTAGCATTGTTAAATGCTTGCCCTGCTTCTGGTGTAAATAATGCAACGATACCGAAAGATTTGCGAGCCGCAGACTTCGGAACTGTATTTAGTTGCACGTTTACAATATTAGAGATTGATAATGCCATTTGGCTTATGCTCCTATATCTTGTGATTTGTTATTCGTCCGTTGCTCAACTCTCTCAATCGGATCTAACGGAGTATCTACAATGTGATGATGACTAAATACAACATCAAATTGCCCACGCTCTTCATAGTCTGCACCAACCGTAGCGGTTAGATTGCGAACATCAGAAAAACGGATAACACCCCAATGGTTTGATTTAAGAAAGGAAAGAAACGCTGAACTTTGGAAAATAGCTTTTAATTTGTAGCTTTGAGCGAGTGAATTACGACCAAAACAAGAAACGCTTACCGTGCTTTGCATTGACTGTCTAATACGCTCTCGTTTACCGTCAAATTCTCGTGTCGCCTGCCCGATTTCGTTGGTATTTAATACATCCATCGTAATAAATGCCGACAGGGGATTTTCTGGCAACCAGCCACCGATTACAGCCTCTTTAGGTAACTTCAAAGCCTCTTGAATCCACTTTCGCAGTTTGGCTATGTCGAATGCCGATATTGTTGTAGTATCCATAGTCTTTCCAATTACCCACAGTTTTGATTTTGTAAGTCTCACCAAGATAATCCACTAAATCACCTATCTTTAAAGGTTTAACCGTATAGATTTTAATGCTTGGCAGAAACCGCTCACCCTCTGGCAAGAATTGAACATCGTTAGGCGATGTTGGCATCACTATTGCAGTGACTTTTTCTTCAATGTATCCTGCTTTATAGTCAATAGCTGAATGTTCGCCTTGTAGATGTTTTACGACTACTTTCTGGCTGAACTTGCTATTTAAAAAGCGAGGGAATTGATTAATTAAGCTCATTTGACGATACCTTTTACAGATTGCCGCAGTTTACCTGTGTCAATCAGCGGCTTGCTTGATTTCTTGCGTTTAATTGTGCTTGGTGCGTTTGCAGTCCATTTCCCATTAACAATATTCTGCTGCACATCACCTTGAGCAATTAAAGCGATTTGCTCATAGATTTGGTCTATTGAAACACCGCTTTCAAACAGTTTTACAAATAACGCTGTGTACTTCTCTTGATTTTCCGTTAGTGTCTGGCGAAGAAACGGACGAGATGGAATCCGTTCATTCCCGAACTCCAATACAGCCGCTAAAGAGGCTAGATTAAAATTATCTGAACCCTCTACTTTCTTGTCGAACTCAGCAGGAAAGCCAACATACACAGCCTTTTCGCCACTTGCTTTTAGTTGCTCGATAAGCTGTTTGATTTTCGCAAGATTACCTGTAACTTGAACGGTCATTAAGCCACCATCACACCTATCCCAACGAGTTTACGCAATCGTAAGTACTCTTGACCGTATGCAGTTAATTGATAATCTGCATCTGTACCAGTGATTGTCGGTGCAGCATAGCCAACAGAAAGCTCCCCTGCCGACTCGCTCGCCACATTGCGATTTGCCCCACCGTTACCCTCTGTCGCCCAAAGAGAAAGACGGAGCAAATGAGCAGCCAATGCCAACACTCCACGCTCGAAAAGTCGCCCCCATCGTGCTTGGCTGATTTCTTGCTGTGCATCCAATAAAAAAAGGTCAATGCGGAAACCATCGACCTCTTTAAATTCTGGATAACGTTCACGAAAATCGTCTATTGTTGGCATTTATTCCTCCTAGTAATCTACATAGAGAGCAGATTCAGGCTCAATAAAGGTGACGCCACCGAATGCCATGCGTAAGCCAGACTCGTAAGCTAATAAACCTTTTTCTTTTGCTTCTAACACAGTCGGAGTCATCGGCACATCGAAAATCACGTGTTCTTTACTGTTCACATAAACAATCGCACGGTTTTTGCCATCAGTTACTCGAGAACCGAAGTTAGACGGTAACGCTTTGATTGCAACTTCACGGCCAGCCGCAGCAGATAAGCTCTTAGTTAAGAACTCTAATGCAGTTGTATCAGTGTTCGCACGTTGAGTTAAAGCAAGGTGAGCCAAATCTAACGCATCAATAGCGAAAGTATTTGGTGCCTCAATGCGTTTTGTGCGCTCTAAGCCAGCCAAGAACATTTCTTTGAAGAAAGCCACTGCTTTATCGAAGTCCATTTCTTGAACTTTGGTATTTTTTGCTGCACCTTTTAAGGTGTGAACTGAAACATCTTTTGAGTTTAATAAACCAGTTAATCTGCCATCTTTCGCATGGCCTAAGAAAGCCACTTTTTGTAAAGTTTGTTGAGCGTTTTTGTTTAACGCCATGATTTTCGCTGTATCAAGGTTTAAGCCTAATAATTTGCCTTGTTCAAGCTCTGGTTTAGTCCATGTAACAGATTTAGCCCATGGCACAATATAAGAACGCTTAGGCGTGAAGCCAACTTCCACTTGGTCTAAAGTGCTTGTTCCTGTAGTAATTAAGCCATCATCTAAAGAACCGTGTTCATCTGCACCGTAGTGAAGTTTTTCTGTGATACCAACAGCTGTTTGCTGATCAACGAAAACGAATTGTGGGAACACAATTTCATGATATTTGGTTTCTGCGATTTCTTTGCTAACAGCAGTTAAACCGTTTTGTACGTAAGTTAATAAAGACATCTATTTAGCCCCTTATAATTTAGAAATTAACGCTAATTGACCTTTAACATCAATTACGGTGTATGTAGTTTCGATTGCACTAGCTTCTGTTTCGCCTTGAATCGCACCAACTTTACCGTCACCACCTGCGGTTAATACGTAAACTTTTTTACCACGTGTAACGGTTTTGCCAGTTGCAACGTTTACCCATACCGCATCGCCTGCTGCAATGTGCATTACATCGCAAAGCTCACCATCATTCCATTCATCACGGATAGTGCTTGCGAATACTACGCCAGCTAATACATCGGTTTTAGCCGCTAACGCTTTTACACCACCATCAGGATTTAATGCTACAAAATCACCAGCTTTTACTTTGCCAGTTACTTTTTCCGCACTTGTTTTCGCACTCGCAAAGTTGCCTTTGCCTAATTCACCAGCTTTTGCCTGAGCTTGTTCGTAAGCGTAACCCATTATTTATTACCCCTATTGATTGTAAGTTTTGTTGAAGTCTAATTTAGGTGAGGTTTCAGTTTTCGCATCACCTAATAAGATATTGCCTAGAGATTTGCGTTCATCAGCTAATTTAGCAGTTACCGCTTTGGCAACTTGATACGCTCCAGAGATTTCAGCATCAGATAATTTAGCCGCTGCGTCTTTATCAAAAATGCCTTGAGCAACGATAACGCTCTCTTGAATTTCACGAACGCTTGCTTTATCTGCGAATTTCACATCTTTAAATACAGATTGTGCATCAGCTAACATTGCCGCTTGTGCTAATTCTGCATCACGTTTTGCTTGTGCATCTTTTAATGCTTGAATTTCTGCATCTTTGGCATTAAGTTGTTTTTCAAACTCTTCTTTGTTCACTTCTTCTTCCTTTTTATCTTCGGGTTCAGATTGTTTTTCTTTTGGCTCAGTTGGTTTTTCAGCTTTTGGAGCTTTCTCACCATCTTTGCCAGTTTCTTCATCTTCTTCGATTTGTTTTTTCTGCTCATCGGACAATTTGATGCCGAATGCACCTAAAAACGCATCGAGGAATTTAGCGGTTTTTCCCATAACGGTTCTTTCCTCATCGGCAAGTTTTACAGTTCCACCGCAGCGACCCTTTGCCACAATCGCCACGTGGTTTCCGATCATCGGAGACATCTCAAAATCTGCATCTTTAACGCTTGACTGGATAATATTGCAGTCATAACCGCAAGATAACTGTTCTACACCGTGTTCTTGTACGGTTTTAATAGCTTGCTCGTCATAAATCCAAGCCTCAGCAGTTAGTTCATCACCTACTCGCTTAACATTACGCACAACGCCAACGGATAACTCTTTCCAGTTCTTAGCGTTTACGCCTTGCTCTGGGTGTCCGATTGTGAGCGTTGCGTTCTCAAAGCTCTCAATAGTTTCATCAGAAAATAGTGATTTTTCTGTCCGTGCGACCTTTTTAATTCCGTCCTCTTTTAAACCTAATTCAGAGGCCAGATAATCAAAAACACCAACTTTAGAAATTGTCGCAGGAACGACTAAAAAGCCGTCTTTGGTAATTGTCCGCTGTGTTTTTGATTGCGCTGTATTGTCTGTAAACTTCATTTATTTACCCCAATAAAAAACCCGACCATTTCTGATCGGGTTGCTTGATTAATTTGTTTTCTAATTTTCTAAAAATTCTTTTGCTTTAATATACTTGGCTTTTCTCTCTAAATCTTTTTCGGTAATCTTTAATAGTCGAGATAGATCCATATTATGAGATAAATCAGCAATCTTAACTAACCGTGCGATAGGATTAGCCTTTACTCTGTTTAGATAGTCGGCATACATCTCGCCCTTGCGTTTAGTTATCGCATCTACCGCTTGCGCCACTGGACTTCCAAAGTAATAAATTAAATCATCAAAAGTGGTTTCTGTATCTTCCACACTATCATGCAACCATGCTACCGCCACCATATCTTCCGTTGGCTCAACAAGGTTATTAACTACTGCCTGCAAGTGTCCAATATACGGCTTGCCTGCTTTATCCACTTGATTAGCGTGTATTGACCTTGCAAATAATTCTGCCCTTGTTGATAAAGTCATTATTAGCTTCTCATAAATCTGATCGCATCACTTTCAGAGATAACACTGAAATCACTGAAACCACTTTCAAGTAGGCGCTCAGCCCATGAAATACCGCGCGAGACATCCCACTCTAATTTTTTTGGATTGAACACCGAAAACGACAATAAATCAGAAGGATTTCCTCTGATTAGTTTTTTCTGGTTTTCGCCTACATTTGCTAAGTAATATTGAAAACTCATTTTTTATCCTCAATAAGCTCAACACCTTCCGGTACTTTGATTTTACTACTTAGTTTACGCATTTCAAGTAATAACTTCTCTTTTTCATGAATTGATGTTTTTGGATCTCTGAATTTTTCATAGAGTTTATGCAATAACCCATTTTTCACATCAAAACTTTGCTGCGTATGGTATTGCATTTCAAAAACATCACCATCTTCATTTTGGATAAATGTATTAACGCCTTTATATACACTATCGTTCTTCCAAGTGTTTTTGACTACGATAGTTTTATATCCCTCGATCGCCAACAAGTACTGCATAGCCTTATAGCGAGTAACAAAATCATTTTCTTTGAAAACTGTTGTGTACCGAATAGCATCACGAATTTTATTCAGTGACAGCGACTTGGAAAATCCATCTGCAACCTCAGCTTCAATTTTTCTCTTTATTGAATACGGACTTTTTAGACGATTTTCTAAACCAACAAGTTTGCCACCTGCTTTTGTTGCGATATTGTTAATATCTGCCGTAATTGTCGGTTCTATTTTCTGTGATTTTTCAACAAGCTTATCAACCGAAAGCAACAAATCCTCTTTAATTGGTTCTGATGGCGCTTCTTGCGCGTTACTTGAAGCTTTAACCACATCACCAAGATAAGGAATGGCAACGCATCGACAGTTGTAATCGTGTGCTGGGTGTCCTGTATCTGCTGGCGGATTGGCATATTCAAAGACTTGACCGTCTTTTTCTGCGTGGCTCTCACGCACTCGCTCATCGCCCGATGTACTCCAAGTGTATTTTGTAATACCTACATCTTCGTGCCTTGCTTGCGTTAATGCGGCGTTGAGCTTTGAAGATTGGTCACGAGCAATAAATATCGCTCTCTTCTCTGTCGTTTTGCCGAGATCTTTAATCTGTTGCACCAAGTCTTTATTTAGCGTGCCATTCACTACTGCTTGAGTGACTGCATTTTGCACCTTGTCAAGGTATTGTGAACGAATAGACTTGATTAGTTGAACATTGGCGGTTGTCATCGCATTAACTTTCTCAGCTATGCGTGGACTGTTGCCTAAATATGCACTCAAATCAATCCCAGTCTGATTTTTTAAGTTCTTTGATACTTCCTGTTGGTTTTGGATATTACCTCGATTGACAAAGCCCTGTGCGATTTTTTCATCATCAGTTGAATGGTCTTTCTTTTCAAACCGATCCAATACTTTAAGTAGAGTTTTGACACCAACCGCAAGAAAACCACTGGAATCGTCAATAAAAAAAGAGCCGTTAGGTTTTTCTAAGGCTCTTTCAACTGCACCAGTTATTTCTTTGACTTGCCGCTTAAGTTCGGTTCTATACCATAGTTCCGTTCTCTTGCTCACTTTCAGCGTTTTGAATTTTCTCGCTTTCGTATTTTGGCTCTTCAAAATCTCCGGCAAGTTCATCAGCATTATTCATATCCTCAATGTCATCAGCCGAGATATTGGCAAACAGTCCACTTTCTCGTAGTTCATTCGCTACTTGCTGCTCTGTTACGATGCCGTTCTGAATTAGCGTATTGGTTGCGGTTGCGAATGTGTTCAGCATGTTGATTTGCTGTTCTTGCTTAACCACAGTTAAAGGCAAGAATTCAAACCACCAATCATCAGGAACGCCGCCAAATAGTTCATTACAAATTAGAGTGTCGATTACCTCTAAAGCAGGTCTTAATCTCGCCTCTTGCAATCTATGGATTGACTCGTGATAGTTTTGAATGTCCTCATCACCGCTTGCCAAACCAGAAACCGACTGTCCAAATAAGATTGTAACTGGCATATCTGCCGCACCAGCTACCGCATTACGGAACTCTGTGATAAGGTCTTTTAATCCGCCAAACGAGAGTTCTTTGCGGTCGTACTCGTTTTCTTTATCTAGTAATAAGCTGTTAGTCGATGATTTGATTGCTTGTACCGCACCGATTACGTTTGCCACTTCATTCTCAAAGCCACTCGAAATCTTGTCGGTCAACCCATCAATTTTGAAAATGTCAATCTTGCTTTCAAAAATAAGGTCGCCAACGTTAGCGGAAGCAATATCAAAGCGTTTTAAGGCATCAATAATCTTCTCTAAGTCTGAAATGCCCCAAATGCTATTATCAGATAGCGGAGTATCATTAGCGTTCATAATCAGTAATCTTGAATGATGAACGATTAAAGGCCCTTTATCACTACTGATTGAATAGGCTGTATATTTACCGAAATTAGAATCGGTTAAATCCGTCTCTCTTTCGCCAGTTGCGCTGATTTTCCACTTAGGTAATATAATTAATCGTTTTAACTTTTCCGTTGGTTGTAATGGCGTATTTAAGTTCGTTGCATCGGTAACAACCAATAAACCAACCGAGCCATAAAGACTTGACCACTGCAAGGCCTTAGTTAACGTTTCACGAAGTTTAATTCTTCGCTCGTATTTGGTAAAAGCATCTAATTTTTCCGAATCAAGATCATTAGAGAATACATCACGCCACGCCCTTGTCATATCTTCTGGGCGTTTGATGCAGATTTTATTGGCGATCCAATTTTCACGCCATAAAGCTTCTAACTCGTCTTTCTTTTCAGTCAACATTGAGCTAGCAACATAATTTGTCTGCTCTTGCTTTAACCCAAGCTTTAACGCCAGAGATGCTATCCCGTCAAATAATTTCATATCTATAAATCCAATAATGATTTTGGTTTTGTTGGTGCGTAACACATCACTAACGCATCAGCCATATTCGGTGATGGTATGCCACGTTTTCGCATATCCTTTTTACTTTCGACTTTGACTCGTCCATTGTTATCGTAATCAACTCTAGGGCGAGATAATTCAGCCTTAAGATATTCAAGCTCTTTAATATTGCTTGATAAACTGATTAATTCATCATCTTGATAGATGTCGCCATGCTTAATCGCTCGATATGTTTTATAAAATCTATCACGTAACGACCACCATGCTTGAGCCTTAATGTTTGAGAACATATCTTGGTTTTTCTTACCTTTGATATATTCACGCTCAGGGAAAGCTACCGAACCACCAGCATTAAACCCCTCAACTTGAACAGTTTTGGGTAATCGCTTGAAGTGAGCTTTTACACCGGCACCAACACCGATACTATCGAAGATAATCATATCCGCTAAATGTTTAACGGCGTTCTGATTTGTTCTATTGGCTGAATCAATCACATCACCATTTTTCCAAACGTCAACATCTAAGACGATTGAACCGTGCGAGAATACATTAGCGTTACTATCCACACCTTCATCTGCAACGTCAAAGCCGATTTTTCTTAACCCTTTACCAACAAAACCAAGTTTAACGTGAGCATCTACCGCTGCATCAATCCATACAGGCTTAATAATCGCCATATCTGAATCAGCTACTGGCTCACCCTCATAAACGTGTCTGTAAAGCTCATAGTCACGTTCTCGCATTTGCTCCATATCTTCCATTAGCTCTTTTGGAAAATACGGATTATCTTGCCAATTAACCAGCACAGAAGAGCATCTTTCAGGCGGATTAACTACAAATCTTTGATAGGTGTCGTCTAAAATATTTTTAGGGTTGAAGCTCACAATAATTTGTGACTTATCTTCCCGAATGGTCGGAATTAACACATCCCAGCTATCTTTCGATACATTCTCACCCTCTTCCACCCAGACAACATCAATACCCGTCATGGATTTAATTGAGGTGATATTGGTTTTAAGGCCAGCGAATGTAAATCTTGAGCCATTTTGACCGATGATTTGAGTTTTCTGCACCTCAAAGAAGTTTTGAAGCTCTAAACTCTCTATCTGGTCAATCAACATCTGAATAACCGAATCAGATATAGACTTCTGAATTTCACGGCAACAAAGCACTCGTGTCGGATTGTGATAAGCTCTAATAATTAACGCTCTCGCTATATTAAAGCTCTTACCAGAACCACGACCGCCATAAAAGACAATAAAGCGCCATATCTCTTCAAAAAGCGGTCTAAACTTTTTCGGAAATTTAATATCAAGGCTCATCGCTGAATGTCACATTGATTACTGTCGGGAGTGGCTTATCGCCAGAGGTTACATCTAACTTATCTTTAAACATTCCCAAGTGTTTGCCTAGCAACTCTAAGGCTTTGTTCACGCTAGACGGTTCATAGACAAACTGAGCAACATCATCACCAACAAACTCGCCATCTTCTGATTTTCTTGTTTGAGTGATTACCACCTGTTTAGTGCCAGATGACTTTTCAATGTTCTCAATCAACATTCGAATAACATCGTCTTGAGTTATCTGCACTCGGCTTGAACGCTTGCGCTTTTCCTCTTCGATGTATGAACTAAGTTTTGCTAAGTTTTGAGCGCCCTGCTCATTTGCTGTTCTTTCGCTATACCCAGCTCTAATTGCTGCTTGTGTTGCGTTAAGGTCAACGAGATATTCTTCAATAAATCTCTTTTGCTTATCGGTTAATTTCACCACGCCTTTAGACGTGGATTTCTCTTTCACGTCTGGCATAGGGAAATCCTTTGTATTTGTTTAATTTAGACTAATCACTTCCATTACATCTAACTGACATTCATCATCTGCGTAGAATGTACCGTTGGCGTTATGCCAGTGAGAGAATGGCGGTTCTTCTGTTTCAGTCTTTTCGACTAACAACCATTTACCGAACTGTGTTTCATAAACTACATCGCATAATGTTCCATTACGGAGTTTTACAATATTGCCTACTTTCATTTCTTATCCTTTGTAGATTCAATCCACTTGTTAATGTTTGTGATTTGACTGGCACACATATCTCGCTCTGCTTTCACCATGATTAAATGCTCTACCGCCTCGCCGTATGTGTTACCCATGAATGGAGTTTTGACACAAGGCACCAGGAAAGCTTGAGGCGGATAAATGTATTCAGTCTTTGTTGTTACCTTATTAGTGCAACCGCTCAATAGCGTCATCGTGAATACGAGTGCTATAGCAAGGTTGTGTTTTAATAATCTTTCTAACGGCTTGGATTTTGTTTTGTGCTTCTTGTTTGATTTCATCGTGAATCATCCTTTGCTGCTCTACAGATTGGCGTTCTATTTCAATCGTATCTTTTAATGATTGATTAACCTTTTCTTGTTCTGCGATAAGGTTAGCCTGTGTTTGGTTTTTGGCTTTTAAGTCATTTATCGTTCCGTGTTGAAACCAAATCCAACCGCACAGGCTAACTGCTACCGCTAGAAAAATTAGAATTAATTTGTTCATATCAATCTACCATTAACGCACGGAATAATCGGCAGCGGTCATCTAATCCATTTGTACCACCGTTAATACGGATAGTTACCTTTTGAACAGAATCAAGTGATGAAAGCTCGTTGAATATCCAGTACCACACTGCAGCCATTACAGCTAAATCTAGATTGTTTGATACCTCTTTCGGACTGATTGTTTCACCTAACCAGCGAGCGAATCGGATGTAATTATCTTTACCAGTGATTTGAATTAAACCACGACCACGATAATTCCATCCGTCCATTGTTTCTTCTGGACCATTGCCCATTCGATTAGCATATACTCGGCTTGCAATCTTTTCTGGCTTGCGCTCATACTGTCGAGCAATATTAGGATTAGGGAAATACTTACGGAAAACGCTCATTAATCCGTCAGCAGAATAATTAAGGTTTTCGCTTAATGTTGTGAATCCTGCTGTTTCGTGTCCGCATTGAGCAAGGAACATTGCTTGTTGTTGCTTATTGAAACAACCTGCTAACTCAATGTGTTTATCAATCGCTTGATACATTCCTTTGATTGCTCTCGGGAAAACTCTATTAAATACCGCTTCTGAAATTAACATCTTATCGTCCTCTGCCTTTGTCATTGTTTCGACCTTTATCGCTACGGTCGGCATTATCTTTCTCAAAACCTACTGATTGATATTCGCTTTGAGCGTCTTGCTCGATTTCGTGTTCATAATCGGCCACTAGGTTTTTAATCTGTGTGATTCGACTGTTACAGATTTTTAATTGGTCTGTAACCTTTACAGCGTAAACGGCAACATCAGAAGATTTTTCACCGTTTAATGTCGGTTTCGGGCAAGTCACTAAAAGATTGTCTGGAATGGTTACTCGGATAATCTTAATCTTCTCAACTGGCTTACTCGGACTTAAGCAACCTGTCGATAACAGCACGACTAATACCATCGCTACGAACACATTTACTTGAAAGAACAATCTTACTAATCCCATCCAGCTTATCTTCATTTCGTTTCCGCTCCCTTGCTTGCTCTTTTAGCAAGTGTTCGATTCTGTCATTTCTATCCGTTATCATATCCCTTAGAGCGTCAATTCTTTTCATTCGCTCTTCGGCTAATTGAGATGCTTGCTCGTACTTATCCTGCAACAGCTCTAAACTCTTGTTCTGGCTATAAATCTGCACCGATAAACCTATGCAGCCTGCGAATAAGAAACAGGCAAATACTCTATCGAGTGCAACTCCTAATCTTGCGGCTCTTTCTCTACCCATTCCATTTTCCTCTTGGCTTTACATCATCACTTTGGTCTTCCGTACCATCGATTAAAATATCTTCCTCATTGTCATTGATTGGCACTTCGTCATCGTAACGAACAGAGCGTTTTCTGCTTGTTTCCTTTTCAATGTCTTTCATTGAGTAGTTAGGATTTAAATCATCAACCGAGCCGCCAATTTGACGAAAGAAAACTCTAAGCAATCCCCATAAAGCAGGAACGCCAAAATACCCAAACGCTCCAGCGATTGAGATAATCATTAAAGTGTCGATACTTTGAGACATTAAGAAAAACGCTACAACCATCCCACTGAAAGCCCCTACTAGAAAACTAGAGACTACGGAAGATACTTTCACAGGTGAGCCTGCTGATTGTGTTGCGGTGATATACTTAACCACACCGCCTAAACCTGAAAATGCGAGAGAAATAACCGTTGCTATGATGTCAATGCCATTGTTAGGCGATCCGTTATCTTGCATTGGTTACTCATTGAATTTTGTGCAATAAAAAACCCCGATTGCTTTCGCAATCGAGGCTATATTAAATTTATTTCGGTGTTCACTGCTTACACTACGACCACCGTATATCAGTATGATAGGACAAGATGACAAGTATGTCAATATATAAATCGAATTTTTTTAATATTTTTTCTTTTCTCGCTCTCTATCGCTAATTTAACTTCAATCTTGATTAGAATGTCGTAGATAATCGCTTTCATCAAGGCTAAATCTTTCTCTACTCTACGCTTACAGGTTTTTAAGCAAGGAATTCTAATGTCTCGCTTACCGTTACAAGGCTGCATATATTGAGGCTCTTCACGCTCTCTTAGTTTTGTGGCTATTCTATTCACTGTTAATCTATGAACATAATACGAGAAAAGAATAAAATGCATCCGCTCATCATACTTCTTGAAAAACATTTCAATATCTTCGCTAATAGCCATTCCAAGCTCATCACTACAAATTACCGGACTTGGTTCGTCTCGAGGCTCTACGCTTTTCATAAGTTTATAGAGAATGTTTAACTCTGGTTTGTCTAATCTCCCCTCATTAATCCAACTTCCCCAAGGATACATTCTGCTATCAACGAATTGAATTTGGTCGTAGTCTAATTCTGGTAGTTCGCTGAATTTATTCATTCTCTAGTTCCTTAATTTTCGCTCTATAAACTTTGATTAACTCTTTAAGCTCGGATATTTCCCATTTTTTAATTCGATGTTGATTTTCTTCTAACCATTCAACTTCTTTTTCACCAATCTTCTCAACCAGTCTTGGTCTATATCCGTGTATGTTTCCACCACCTACAAAGAGATTGCATCTAATGCAGCCAGAGTGAATATTTCTTTCGTCAAACCTTAAAAATGAACTTCTACCTTGTGGAATAAAGTGTGAGGCTTGAAAACTTGGTTTCCATACTGCGCCGCAAGCGATACAAGGCTGACCTTTGTCTCTTAATCGGATGAATTTATTTACTTCTTTTTGAAGTGCTTTCAGCCAATGACCCCTGTCGTTTTCTAGTAGTTTTTTCTTCCGCTCTTTTAATTGAGCCTTTTCTTGTTTCTCACGTTTCTTTCTCGCCTGCTCTTTCGATAAAACTATCGCACATTTAGGCGAGCAGACTTTCTGTGTTGAGCTGATAGTTTTCACAAAGTAACAACCGCAAACTTTGCATTTGTGTTCCTTAGGTTTGCTCATATCTACCACCATTTACCAGTGATTAAGATTGTCCCTATAACAACGCAAGCGTATCCGACAATCAAAATCTTTAACTCTTTCTCACTCATCGTCCGCACCCTCAATAAAACAAACAATCACAAATACAACCACGAAAAGAACTACTGATAAGGCTACTTCTTCTCTCATTCGACTTTATCCTTGATGTATTTGAGTTCGTAGTATTTCTTTTTCACTTCTAAAAGCTCACCATTTAAAGCTTTTTCATATGCGTAATCACTATAAACATCAATACCTAAAACAAAAGATAAAAAGCTCAAAGCTAGAGCTAGAAAACCAACTGTACTTTGTGGCAAGTATCCGATAGCAAAGTGCCCAGCGATGATTAAAATAAAAATTAACTTTCTCATAGTTTAAAACTCCCATTTATCATTAAACTTAACGCCATTCTCTACGCCCCACGCTTGAACATACTCAATTAGACTTGCTAATCGTTTTACGCTCATTTGAGCGGTGCTTTCTCGTAGATTAATTACTTCACCCTCTAATCCGATTACCATTTCAGCTTGTCCACCTGTTGCGATTTTGTGAGCCGATACCATAATCATTTTCCAAGTGTCGATGTCTCGCTTTTTACCGTTAAATTCACACTGTGTGGATATATCGCTTAGTAGTGCGTGCAGTTTTGAATTCTGTTCAAGTGAGCGTGTCATCGGTTGGATTTTTACCACCAACGGATTTTTGTCGTCCGTTGGCAGCTCTTTGATGAATTCAAGGCAATTCAACCGCACTTGGTTTGAGCGTAGAAAGAATTGCTTCTTGTTCATTGCGGCCTCGCTTAAAAATCGTCCTTGTCGTGTTTTTTATAGCTCTGCTGTTTAGGCTCTTTCTTGCCAATTTGAGATCTACGTTCTGCATCCATTTGGTCGCACTCAAACATTGAACCAAATTTCTGATCTACGTAAACTTTGCCAGTGCCACCGTGTCGGTTTAATCTAACAAGGATTTCTGTTAATGATTGGTCGGCCTGTTCGTTGTAAACGCTCTCTTTGTGTAAACCGAACCAATAATCGCACTCTTGTTCAATCTGGCCTGTATCTCGGCTATCGCTTGGCAATGGTCGTTTATCTGTTCGGTTTTCTAATCCACGATTTAATTGAGTTAGAAGTAATACAACGCAGTCCATTTCACGTGCGAGATTTTTTAATTCTTTTGTGATTTGCCCATAAGCTAAATCGTTACGCTCTGCCTTTTCGGCTTTCATCAATGTTAGATAATCCACGCCGATTAAGCCTATATCACCACGTTCACGTTTAATTCTTCTGCACTCGTTTCTGATATGGGCCATTGATACTGCTGGAGTGTCGTCAATGTATAACAGGTCATCTTGAACTAATTCTTCTGTCGCACTTAACACTCTAGAATTAAATGTTTCTGGGTGAATGTGATATTTGTCGTAAAAGTCATCTGGATTGTTTTGATTTTCGTAGAACGCATTACTGTTCACGTTCGCACGTTTACTAATCATTCGCTCAAAAATTGCTTTTCCAGACATTTCAAGACTGAATAGCAATACTGGTTTTTTCTCGTTTAAAATGCAGTTTTCAGCCATCATTGCGTAGAACGCTGTTTTGCCGCATTTAGGTCTCGCACCCACTGCGATTAATGATTGTTTTACTAATCCTTTCGGGCCAAGTAAGCTATCAAGTGCGAGAAGTCCAGTAGATAAACCACGAACCGCATCTGGATTTTTCATTCTTAGGTCGTAGTCATTTAACCAATCCATTCCAACATCACGGCCTCGTCTTAAACCTTGCGATTTGCTATCACGAGAATAATCTGCGATTTCTGACATTAAACGACTAATAGCCTCTAAACGCTCTTCAACCGGTAACCCGTTTTTCTCAAAGATTAGGCTTTCACAATCCTGTAATTTTCCAAGAGTAAAGCGTTTAACAGCCTCTGAGCGAACAATTTCAGCGTATGCTTTAACGTTTCCAGCGCTTGCTGTGTTGCTTGATAATTCTGCCAAGTAAGCTAATCCACCAACTTCATCGCTAATGCCTTTTGATTTTAAAGCGTGTTCAAGCGTTAAAATGTCGATTGGTTTACTTGCTTGAGCCAGACTTCTCATTTCTGCGTAAATGTGTTGGTGTGCTAGCGTGTAAAAGCTCTCTGGTTTTAACATTGAGAAGATCGCATCTGTTTTCGCATTAACACCGGTTAACATCAATGCACCAAGAACCATTTGCTCTGCACTTAAATCGTATGGGATAACTTTTAAAACTTCGGAACTCATTACAATGCCCCCTCTCTAACTCTTAATACTTGTTTTGGTTTAATCGCAAAATCAAAGTTTGCTCTCCAGCCTCTATCGTTCTCACCAAGATGATGTGGTTTAAGTGCAGCAAAGAACGCTTTGAAATATTTCTCAACACACTCGAGTGTTGGCTCTCTCAATTCAACTAAGAACTTTTTAATTGCTCTTTTGCGTTCATCGTTTACTTTTTCAACAAAAGGTAATTGGCTGTCATTGTTTTCGTTTTCGATGTTCCAAAGCTCTGCGATTTTTTCAAAGTTAATTTTTTTGTCAGAACGATTTGATTTTTTCATCACAGATTTGCCACTTGGCAAATTTCCCCCTTGGGGGATAAAGGGGGTATTATTAATATTATTATTAGTATTATTATTTGTCGGATTTATTTCCGAGTTATCTCGGATCTGTTTCCGAGTTATCTCGGATTTATTTCCGGGTTCTGGTTGTTTATTCGGATTTATTTCCGAGTTATCTCGGATCTGTTCAGCCTTGAATTCATTCCAAGATTTTCCTTTTTCAGTCAGTCTGATTAGGTCTTTATCGCCATGCTTACCCTGTTTTAAGTAAACAATTAATCCTTTCTCATTAAGCTCTGAAAAATGGCGGTAAACTGTGTCTCCAGTCTTATAAAATAACGGCAATTCTTCGATTACTTTGTTACGCGAAACCCAGTAATAAACGACGCCATCAACGATGATTTCTTCAGCCCAAGACGATGATTGGTTAAGCAAATCAAACAAGGCTGCTTGGTTGGCGTTTAATCCCCATTCGATTGCTTTTTGGTTGTTTATGTATGTGTTAAATCTCATATTCCCAACTCCTCAACCACTTGTCTTAACGCTGTTATGTACTCTTCTTGGCTTAAATCTAATGCTCTCAATCTTGCTTTGATGTTCTCGTAAGTTTTCCATTTTTCCTGTTCAATCAGGTCACTTACAAATTCGCTCATTTCGTTCATATCAAGCCACCAATCTGTATTCAGCAACACATTTACCGCTAGGTACTACAATCATTCGTCTTTCGATTTTGTGACCTTGTTGCTTTAAGTCATAAATTCGTGCGCCAAGACGTAAGCAGTTAAAACGTTTTTCCGCATCTAAGTGAGTTAAGCGGTCGCCTTGTTGTAAGGCTTTAAGGATTAACGCTTTTTGAGTTTTGCTAGAACTTTCATTTGCGTTTTCGTTCAATTTAGGTGATAATAGTTCCATCTTTTAATACTCCTATACGTATTGATTGATTACTAACCTCTGTTACCGCAGAGGTTTTTTATTGCCTAATTTCTAGCCAATAAACTAGAAAACTCTTTTGAAAACATTTCCGCTTTTACCTTTCCATTGGTTGCTTTTTCGATTTTTAAAGCATTTTCCAAAGAGATTGAGCCACCATTAAGCCATTTACTAACAGCGTTCTGACTAACTCCACAGGCTGCGGCTAATGCTTGTTGAGATTTGAAAATCTTGATAGCTTTCAAAATTTCTTTGTTCATCAATAGCCCTCTGTTTTATTAATTTAACTTATGGCTATATTTTATAGCTTTAGTTTTTATTTGTAAATAGCTAAAACACAAAAAGTTGTTTGATTTTTTAAAACTTTAGTTTTAGACTTCGCACAATCCTCAACAAACAACAGGAGTACAAAAATGAAAACTCTAGGCGAACGTGTAAAAGCTAGACGAGCGGAGCTTGGTATTACTCAAAAGGAACTTGGGGATCTAGTTGGAATTAGTCAGAACTCAATCACTAAGATTGAGAATGGCGGAAACACAATACATATAGCAAAACTTGCCTCTGCTCTTGGTGTTAGCGTTGCTTGGTTAAGTACTGGCAAAGGCGACCGTGATGATATTGTGGAAAATAGCGGTCTTGATAAACAGCTTATAAGTAATGAGCGTGATTTATTACATAAACATCGCATTGATTACTATGATGTGAGAGCGGCAGCAGGATTAACCGGCTTTGAGAATTCTGACTATCCAGAAATTATCTCAAGTCTATACTTAACAGACGAGGGAATGTCTCAATTAGTTGGTAAAAAATCATCAGACGGCATTTGTCTTGTAAATGTACCAACTGACAGTATGGAGCCGACCATAAGAAAAGGCGATATTGTGTTTTTAGACACAAAAGTTAATGCTTATAGCGGTGATGGCATATACGCCTTTGCTATTGATGGTGCGTTATTCATTAAGAGAATTCAAAAGATGATCGGAGGCGGTTATCGTATGATTTCTGACAATGAAATATATCCACCTGAACAAATAAGCGATGATGTGTGTAAAAATGCTCAATTCATTGGTAGATTTATTCGCACTATCCATGTAGAGGCTGTAAATCTATAACTCTTACGACATGCCAGAAATGTATATTTCTGGCAAGGTTAAGGTTTACCAAAGCCAAAAATTGAATTTTGTGGGATAAATAAAAGAAAATTTCCCATTTTGGGAAAAATAAAGTATAATAGGAGCCCAAGTTGGACATCCTCGGTAAAGAAATTCTCATAGAATACTGCAAGGTGCATCCAAATGCCCGTTCTTCAATAGAAGATTGGATTGCAGCAATGGAAGCAAATCAATTTCAAAAAACACAAGACATAAAAGATAGATTCAGCAGCGTCGATTTTTTAGCCAAAAACCATTGTATTTTTAATATCAATGGCAATCATCATAGGCTATGTGTCAAGGTTATTTATATAGCTGGCAGGATGATTGTTAAATGGATTGGAACGCATGCGGAATATGATAAAAAAGATTTTGATAAACTCGCTAAAGGAAACTAACCATGTGGACATTGATAAAAGATAAAACGCAATATAACGCAGCAATGGATCGCATTATTGAATTAGCTGATTCTGAATTAGTAGAAAACACGCCAGAATTTGAAGAGTTTGAATTGCTTTCTTTGCTAATTAAACATTATGAAGATAAAAAATATCCAAAGGTAAAAACTGACCCAGTCAGAGCCATAAAATTTGTTATGGAGCAAAATAACTTATCACAAAAGGATATGATTAAATACTTAGGAAGCTCATCAAAAGTTTCTGAAGTATTAAATTATAAGCGAAAACTTACTTTATCTATGATTAGAAAATTAAGCGATGAACTTAAAATTCCCGCACAACTACTTATAGAAGATTACTCATTAAAAGATGAATGTTTTAGCTTGAATAAGTTGATTAATGATCCATATACAACGTTAACACAGGGTATTAAAAGCATATTTTCAATAAACATTCCTGAAGAAAAAGAAACAGAGATTTCTATTAGTTTTGAGGGATTAAAAAGAGGATAATATGAATTATAGTTATGATATAGAAAGTCACTTAGTAGAAAATATTTCTTTAAAATCTAAAAAAGATAATCTTTCTAAAAATAAAAAAAATAAAGTAAATTTTAAAATAGAATCTAAATTACAATTAAATACTAAAGATAGTACTTTTGTAAAACTATTAAATGATATTGAACTAAAATCAGAGATATACTCGCTAAAAATTACCCACTCTTTCTTGATTAAATTTACTCAAGAAATAAGCCAAGATGATATGGAGATTTCTTCTGATAAAATTAGAGATGAACTGTTATCTATAACATTCCCTTATTCTAGAGCGGTTATTATGACAATTATGGTTAATTGTGGTTACGGAGATCTTTCAATTCCATTAATAAACCTCGCAAAAGAATAAAGAGACAACCGCCCTCGAGGCGGTTTTCTTTTATGAGCTAAAACACTTAATTAAATCCTCAAGCACTGCTCTCTCCTCTTTATTCGCAAAGATAATCTCTAGCCTATCATTTACTCTAGATACAATCTCATCAATACCTAAATCATTAATCAAGTCACAATTTAGTGAGATTAACCACAACTTAAACTTTTCTTTCATAACACACCTCCTTTCCTCGTTAATCATACATTAAGCAAAAGTGCGGTCTATTTTTAGCTATTAAATTTGCGACACAGATCGCAAAAACGATAAAAAATCACCAAAAAACCATTCTTTAAACATCAAATTGATTAAAAAACAAGCAAACAAACAAATTTTTGCGAAATTTATTATCAACAAAAACAACCACTTAAACAAAAAGCTATATATTTTTAATAAAAAATACAACTTAGGCTATTTACATAATAAAACTTTAGCTATATCATACACCCATCAAAACGAGATACACATAAACAAATATCTCGATGCTCTTTAAAAATCAGATTAAAAGAAGTTTACTCATAACGGCATTATGCGGTCGTGTAGATTAAAAGCCCTATCCTACATAATGAGAGTAAACGGAATGCCCACTGAAAGATGAGGCCAGTGAAAAACTGACAGTTACAGAAAGTCTAGTCGCAGTGGGGAAATATCTCAAAGCACATTTGAAGTACAGAGACACAACGGCAAGTGAAACCGTTGCGAATGATAGATAGAAGTGTGCTTTGAAATGGCTCTTTGTTTAGTTGGTTGTGGAAAACGACACGGTACAAAACACGGTAGCGTTGTGAAAAATAACACGGGTTCAAATCCCAAAAGAGCCTCCACCTAAAGCCGCTTTCAAATAGCGAATTAATGCTCAATCTTCTTGAATAACTGATTGAAACATTGAGAGCGGCTCTAGCTGGAAACAGCGTTTTTCATAATAAGAAAATCTCCTTTAAATTGGTTAGCCCCTAGCTGCTTTCACACTTTGGCACTAGGGGATTTTTTTAACCAATATTTCTTAACCAACGAGGTAAACACTATGAACAAATTAATCAATTTTATTAAAACAACCGCTTACACAGTTGCAATTATCCTTTCAATCTGCCTTGTGTTTATGGTTGCAGTCGTATCAACAGCACAAGCAAGTGAGCCGACAACTGAGCGTGAGCAAGCAAGAATTCAATGGATTGTTGAGAACGGGCAATATCAACAAGATTTAACAGAGCCAGCTAAACAACAAGCTGTGGCATACACAAATATTAAACAAAAGGAATTAGACGATGCCAAGAATTAGATATACATCAGAAGTTAAGATTACTGAAACAGAAAACGGGTTCTTTATCGCAAGTCTAATTATTAATGGAGTGATTAACCACTCTACTTATCCGCAGCGCTCACAAAAAAACGCAATCTTGTTAATTAACCGACAGATTGAGTGCTTTAACGCTATGAATGAGGTCAGATTGCCACTATACGGGCAAAAACAAAGAAAGCCTAAAGGTACTAGCGATAAGATGAAAAAAGCCGGCAGAACTCGAATAATGAAGTCTTGGGTTAAATCTTTGGAGTTGTTTAAGGATTACAGCAAGCAAAGATTAAGTCAGCCAGAAGATGAAAGACAGGTTTACTTCTCAAGTGCTGATTTACATCGCCAATTTAAGTTTTACCTATACACAAAACAAAGCGTAGTTCACAGTGGACTGCTTGCACCGCCTAAATATGTAGTATGGCAAGGTCGCAGAGCTTTGATTTCCACGTTTGATGAATTAACCGAATACTTTGGAAAAATTGAGGTGCTGATAAATGAGCATAATAGCGGATTGGGAACGCCAGGAGTTCAATAAATGGGATAGGCAATGCGCCAAAGAAGATGACTACAATCGAGCGATAGAAATGGAAATAGAGGCTATTAAAGAAAATATAGCTAACTGTGATGATGATGTTATATGTGTTTTTAGAGAGAAGATGCTTGATTATGGTGAGGTTATCAACGCCTTTGATGATGATACATTTAATGATGATGAATTTATAAAGGCGGTTGCACTTGGCACTGACTACGAAGAAATGCGAATCAAAATCTTGACAGCTATGGCAGAAGATAGATTAGAGCAATTAGAGGAAGATTATCGAAAAGGATATATCCTTAATGACTAGCCAATAAAGGTGAAACAAAATGACTAACCAATTACAAAACAATCAACAAGTAAAAGCTCCCGTTAAGCATAAAACACTTCGGGAGCTTTTTAATGACCCGATTATCAAGACTAAAGTCGAACAATTAATCGGAAAGAATTCAGCAACCTTTGCGACAAGCGTAATGCAGATTGCTTCTAGTAACGCATTATTAAGAAAAGCCGAACCATCAAGTATTTTTAATGCGGCTTGTATGGCCGCAACACTTAACCTACCACTTCAAAATGGACTAGGATTTGCCTATATCGTTCCTTTTAACAATAAAAAGGAAAACAAGATAGAGGCACAATTTCAACTAGGTTACAAAGGATTAATTCAACTCGCTCAACGTTCTGGTCAGTTTAAAAGATTGGTTGCTGTGCCGGTGTATGAAAAGCAATTAATCGAAGAAGATCCAATTAATGGCTATGTATTTGACTGGAAACAAAAGCCAACACAGGACGAAAAACCTATTGGATATTATGCTTACTTCGAATTATTGAATAGCTTTACTGCTGAATTATATATGACAGAGGCAGAAGTCGATCAACACGCACAGCGTTATTCTCAAACTTACCGCACTTACCTTGATAAAAAAGCAAAAGGACAATGGGCAGCAAGTGTTTGGGCTGACAACTTCGAGGCGATGGCATTAAAAACGGTGATGAAGTTATTGCTATCAAAACAAGCTCCATTATCGGTTGAAATGCAACAGGCGGTATTAGCCGATCAAGCTGTTGTGAAAGATGCTGAAAAGCAAGAATTCAACTACGCAGATAATATTCAAGATGCGAGCTTTGTAACGGTTGTAGATGATGAAACGTTTAATAACTGTAAACAAAGCATTATCAACGGTGAAACTACTCTACAAGACTTGTGTGATAGTGGTGCTTATGAGTTTAGTCAAGAACAATATAGTGAATTGGAAAAGTTAGATAATGAGAGAGGAAACTAATGATGAGTAAGGAAACAAGAAAAATCATTCAAATATCGACAGCACTAATTCCAGAAACTGACTTATCTAGTGCAGAGCAAGTTACTACTGCGTTATGCAGTGACGGAACGGTTTGGAATTTTAGTACAGGAAATTCGAAATGGTGGTTATTCCCAGAAATTCCACAGGATAAACCAGAATATGAAGAGTACTTAAACAATGAAATTGACAAACTTATAGCAGTTAGTCGCACCCGTAATTTAAGTGATAATGAACTTGGTTATTTAAAAGAGCTTAATGAGTCTATTAATGAATACAAATGTTATCGAAAATAAGGAGCATTATGTATCAACTGAAAGCTAGATGCTCTGGCTTGGCTGATTTAATGGCAAAACCGAAAATAGGTGGCGGTATATCTGCCACTGCCAAAAGTGCGGTGAGAAAGATAGTTAAATATGACCTATTTGGCTATCAAGATTTTGAGGGTAACAAATACACCGAAAAAGGCATAGCACTTGAAGAACAAGCTATTAAATTAAGCGGTCGCAAGCGTGGATTAGCATTAAAGAAAAACGAAGAAAGACGGGAAAACGATTGGATTACTGGCGAATGTGATATTTACGTTCCAACCAGAAAACTAATCATTGATACAAAATGCTCGTGGGATATTGGCTCACACCCTTTCTTTAGCGATGAGGCAGAAGAAAAGGCTAAGAAAGCAGGTTATACAATCCAAATGCAAGGCTATATGTGGCTGTGGGATTGTGAAGAAGCTCAAATTGACTTTGTACTCTTACCTACTCCATACGAGCAATTATCAAGCTATGACAATCCAGAGCGATATATTGACTTAGTGGAGCAAATACCACAATCAAAACGCATTACAACCGTTACGGTTAAACGTGATGACAAAATCATCGAAGAAATCAAAGAGCGAGTTAATGCTGCTCAAGAATATTATCAACAGTTAATTAAGGAAATGAGCTAATGGCTGGAATTAATAAAGTAATTATTGTGGGGAATTTAGGAAATGACCCTGAAATACGCACGATGCCAACCGGCGAACAGGTTGCGAACATCACAGTGGCAACTTCTGAAAGCTGGACGGATAAAAACTCAGGCGAGAAAAAAACTCAAACAGAATGGCACCGTATTGTGCTTTACCGCAGATTAGCAGAAATCGCCGCTCAATATCTACACAAAGGTTCGCAAGTCTATATTGAGGGGCGATTAAAAACCCGTAAATGGCAAGACAATAACGGACAAGACCGTTACACCACAGAAATTCAAGGCGATAACTTACAGATGTTAGGCGGTCGCCAAGATGAGCCGAAACAAGCGAAACCAAGTAAAGCTAAACATGAGCCATTGAGCGCTATGGCAGAACAAGATGATGGTTTTAACGATGGAATTCCATTCTAGAGGTGAGATATGGGTAAAGAAATAACGCTTACCCTTAGTGATGAGCTTAAAAAGATACAAGTTTGTGCTGATAGCATTTTTTACATTAAACCAGTTGGCGATAACTCTTTCATAACAACGAAAGACGGTAAGAGTTTATTTGTTAAAGAAAGCAAAAGCCGAATATTAAAAATGATTGAGACCGCTAAATAAGGCGGTTTTCTTTTGGGTAAATTATGTACAAAGAACAATTAGAACACGAATTAGCGGAATTACACGAGAAAGAACGTAGCTTAGAAAAGGCTTTGGAGCTTGTGCGTGAGAAAATTCGTGAGTTAGTTAATTATACAGACAAGAACAAGGAACAGAAATGAATGAGATTAATGTGAGTATTCCTTATTCGCTATTCAAAGATATTTTTACGTTAGCGTTTTCATTTAGGTTAATTCCAACCGTTAGCGATGATTCAGCTTGCTTGTCAATCGACGAGGCTAAGAAATACTGGATTCTGCTTGATAGCGAAACGAGAGATGATTTGATTTGGGTTTGCTTGGAGTATTTAAAGGAAGGCGGTGATTCGGAAGATGTTAAGGAATTTATTAATTGGGCTGGTGAGAATATTAATGTAGAGCATCGAAAGAATTTACATCGACCATTGGTTGATATTTTGCCGGTGGTTAATCTTGGTAATACAAAGCAGTAAATCAATATTTAACAAATCCAATAGGCGTTCCAAGTGAGCGCCTTTTGTTTTAAGGAGATAAAATGAAACCATTTGATTTAAAAAAAGCATTGGCTGGCGAACCAGTTGTATTAAGAGACGGACACAAAGCGATTGTATATTATTGTGTTCCAGACAAAATTAAATTAGACGATGAAGGTACACCTGTGTCATTTCCACTAAAAGGAATGAAATTTGACCAAGACGGTTACTTAATAAATTCGTCCGTAGAGTGGCATAAAGATGGAAGATTTAGATGTTCAGAATCAGATTCTGACATCGTTGGGATGTGGGAAGAGCCAAAGAAACAGATTAGCATTGAGGATTTGCCTAAGCCGTTTAAGCCTAAAAGTGGCAATGGATATTATTATATTAATGAATATGGGGTTCAATTCGCCAGATGCTATGATGAAGATGACGACAGCGATGTTGGAATGGCTGAAAATGCTCAATGCTATCGCACGAGAGGAGATGCTAAAAAATGGCTTGGTTTTATGAAGAGTATGATGGAGTAAATATGAGTAAACTTAACCTATCCAAAGATAAATTAGAAGAATATCAATGGTTTATTAAACAATTAAATGATGTTTTTGATAATTTACCTGATGGAGCTTATCTAGCCACAATGGAATCTGAAACTAGACGATGGCTTAAAGAAAACAAAATAAAAGCTAATGCTTTAGACTTTTACCTTGAACACTCACCAAAGGACGATGATTATGAGCCAATGGATTAAATGTAGCGATCAACTTCCACCAGATAATGCACCGGTTTTAGTTTGGAAAGTAAGTAAATTTACCCCTAAATATGAGTCTTATTCTATCACTCAGTGCATTGATAAAGAATTTGATTTACTTGCTTCTGGCCATTTTACTGTAACCCATTGGCAACCACTTCCACCTCCACCGGAAGATTTATAATTTACGAGATTATTTAATCATTGTGCTATTATATTCAAAAATTTAAGGTGATGAATATGGAAAAAGCAGAAATAAAAACTAACTTTACTCCGTTTGCTGTAATACCACTTGCACTTGTTTGCGAGGCGACAAAGCTTAGCGAAGATGAGCTTTATAATCTCGTTCGTGATGGTAAGTTTCCAAAACCTATATATCCTCAACCTTACATTCTTATCTGGAGTGGAGATGATGTGAGGGAATGGATCGAACAAAACAAACGGAATGATAAGTAATTAATAACCGCTCTTATGGGCGGTTTTTTATTGGAGCAAAAAAATGAACGCTACACCATTATTTATTTGTAGATTACTAAAACGGGAGCCTGTCACACCGTGGAAAGAGTTGCTAGATAGTCTAGAGAATAATCCTTATGACTGGGTAATAAATCATTTCACATTGGATAATAAAAGTAATCAAACAAGATTTTGGATTTGCAATGGATACTCGCATTTCAAAATGTATCCAGGTGAATTGAAAATTCCAGTTACTCAAAGATACAGAATTTATAAGGCTGTAAACGAGATACAAGCAGCCAGATTTAAATCAAACAAATAGCGGTTTTATTGGAGAGAATATGGGAAGAGAATTTTTTGACGAATACTGCAGTCCAGAATTATTAGCGTTAATAACCGGATATGTTTGTCCTAAATATCAAATGAAAAGCTTGAATGAGTTTGGAATTCCTTTTCTTCATCCAAAAGGAAATAGGAAGTTCCCGCTTGTGTTACGATCTGATGGTGACAAAATTTTGAAAGGTGAAAAAGTGCAGCCGATTACACAAACAAAGGAAAGAAGGCGGTCTGCAGTATTAAGTTAGTAAGGGGGATATTATGGCACGTCCAAGAAAACGAATTAATCAAGGATTGCCACAAGGCTTAGTATGCCGGAATCGCAAAAGAGCAGATGGCTCAATCGTGGTTTATTACTACTACACGATGGCAGATAAAAAAGAAGTTGCTTTAGGTAAAGATAAGCACATTGCTATTCTGGAAGCAGCAAAGCTGAATATGCAGTATCTGACGAAAAAAGATAATATCCTTTTCATTGAAGTGCTTGAGCGATATGAAAAAGAAGTTGTGCCGCTTAAAAAAGCGAAGAACACTCGAAACTCAAACATTCAGGCAATAAAGAAATTGCGCCAATACTTCCAAGATCCACTATTTACCCTTGATGAAATAGAGCCTATACACATTCGTGAATATTTAGATTGGAGAAAAGACGTTAAACCAACCGCAAATATCGAAGTTGGGTTATTTGGCCACATTTGGAGCATGGCGAGAGAATGGGGGTACACTGAAAAGATTAGCCCATCTACAGGGGTTAAAAAATTCAAAGTGAATTACCGTGATGTGTACATTGAAGATTATATTCTAGATAAAATCTACGACTGCGCAACAGGGGATATGAAGGATATTATGGATGTGATGTATTTAACCGGACAACGTCCAATAGATGTGGTAAAAATCCATAGTTCGCACATCTACAACGATTTACTGCATATTACACAGCAAAAAACAGGTAAACGAGTTGCTATTAAAGTTATAGGTAAACTAAAAGAGATTATCGACAAGCGGATCACTGAAGAAAATCAGTTCCTATTTACGAATAAATGGGGACGAAAGCTCGAGCGGAGATCGCTTACAGATTATTTCAAAGACACCCGTAATGCGGCATCAAGAAAATATAAAGAGTTAGCAGAAGAGATCAACCAAGTGCAATTGAGAGATCTTCGTGCTAAAGCAGCTACAGACCTTTCATTAATGATTGATGATGAACGTGCAAGAAAACAACTTGGCCATACTTCTGCACGCACCACTCAACATTACATCAGAAAAGAAAAACCACTCAATCCTACCAAATAAAAAAGGCTCTCCGAAGAGGGCCTTTTTTTTGTCACAAATCACGTTCCGAAACGTTTTTTAAAACTCATTGATTTTATTAAACTTTAAAACCTAAAAATAAGAAAAAGTTTCGGAATTAAAATTGACTTTAGATAGCGTAAATACTGGATTATGCTCTTTTGAAGTCAATGTGAACCAATTTTGGTTTGAATGGGTGACGTTGCATTGCTTGAACTTTTACTGCAACTTCTTTACCTTCAACCACTAAAGTGATTACATCGCTATAGAAAGAATCGTGAACTTGTGCGTTGTTTAATTCATCGTGATTTAAGATGATTGAAACAGGTGCTTCGCTGCCACCATAAATGATTGCAGGGATTTGACCGTTGTGACGCAGGCGGCGGCTCGCACCCTTACCTTGCGCTTGACGAACTTCAGCGTTAAATTTAAATGCCATTTTAATGTTCTCTTGATTAAAAGTTTAAAATAAAAAATTGCAGGCGACCCAGCAATTTTCCTAAATTTACTCAAAGACAAACTTTGAGAGCGACGGATTATAAAATATTCAGCCCCACAATGCAAATTTACACAGCAAATTTTTTCTAGGCTTTTCAAGGCAAAGCGATTAAAATAAGCCCCAATTTTTAATTAATTTTAACTAACTGATTGTAAGTGGGTTTCAAATGGAATTTCTTATCAGCTTTTTTACCGATTACGGTTATTGGGCGGTGCTGTTTGTTCTTATTATTTGTGGTTTTGGTGTACCCATTCCAGAAGATATCACGCTCGTATCCGGTGGCGTAATTGCTGGTCTTTATCCTGAAAGTGTAAACTCCCATTTAATGTTATTAGTCAGTATGATCGGCGTACTTGCTGGTGACTCTTGTATGTATTGGCTTGGTCGCATTTACGGCACCCGAATTCTTCGTTTCCGTCCAATGCGCAAAGTGCTCACCTTACAACGCTTAAAAATGGTGCGTGAAAAATTTGCCCAATACGGCAACCGTGTATTATTTGTGGCTCGTTTCCTTCCAGGATTACGCGCGCCAATTTACATGGTGTCAGGCATCACCCGCCGCGTTAGCTATACGCGCTTCGTATTAATTGATTTCTGTGCGGCTATTATTTCCGTACCAATTTGGGTTTATCTTGGCGAATTTGGCGCAAGAAACTTAGACTGGTTACACGAACAAATTCAAAAAGGTCAGCTTGTGATTTATATCCTTGTTGGCGCGTTAGCGGTTTTCTTATTCTGGAAATGGAAAAAAGCGAAGAAA
>OGIV01000124.1_pt1 | contig 64951 bp, 52 predicted proteins | sample 1571861 | NCBI WGS metagenome assembly OGIV01 (sample SAMEA2582099, study PRJEB24529) | metagenome | biome: Human gut stool | place: China | collected 2011 | reverse complement strand
CAATAGTTGTATGCTAACATCGGTATCCAACAGATCCTTTAACAAAAAAACTTGCCAAAAATTTGGTCAATAACATAGAATGCCCCCCATTAGTGCTTGCGTTTAGTGGTAGCGTTTAGTGCTTGCGCTTGGCGGTTGCGTTTGATGCTTGCGTTTGACGGTTACGTTTAGTGGTTGCCTTGGGTGCCTAACTCCGTTCGCATGCCTACGTTTTACCAGACAGCCACAGACAACAATAAACGGTAATAGAGACGATGGTGGCAAAACTGCCAATCATCGACTCTATTACCGTTGATACAAACTTTTTGAATACCTACTAAATCAGCGGCATGCCCAGTTCGCGACACTCCTTACGCATGCTTTCGGGCCAGATGCTGGCCTGGATTTCGCCAATGTGTGCCTTGTGCAGCAATACCATGCACAAACGGCTCTGACCAATACCACCACCTATTGACAGGGGCAATTCGTCGTTGAGCAAACGCTGGTGGAAATACAACTTTTCGCGTTCCTCCTCACCTTCAATTTCGAGCTGGCGCAACAGGGCGGCCTTGTCCACACGCACACCCATTGACGAGAGCTCGAATGAACGTTCAAGCACGGGGTACCATATCAGTATGTCACCATTGAGTCCGGCATAACCATCTTCAGACACGGTAGACCAATCGTCGTAGTCCGGGGCACGTCCGTCGTGCTTTTTACCATCTGACAGTTTACCACCAATGCCTATCACAAACACTGCGCCATACTTTTTGCAAATGGCGTCCTCACGTTCCTTGGGCGTCATGTCGGGATACATCTGCAGCAAATCCTCGCTGTGAACAAAGTGAATCTTTTGGGGTAGGAATGGTTTGATGCTGTCGTAAGTTTCGCACACCAGATATTCGGTGCGACGAATGGCGGCATAGATGCGCTCTACCACGTCCTTTAAGAAGGCGATGGTGCGGTCCTCCTTGTTGATGACGGCCTCCCAGTCCCATTGGTCAACATAGAGCGAGTGCAGATTGTCAAGCTCCTCATCGGCACGTATGGCGTTCATGTCGGTATAAATGCCGTGTCCTGTGGGAATTTTGTAGTCGGCAAGTGTAAGTCTCTTCCACTTGGCAAGCGAGTGCACCACCTCGGCCTTACGGTCGCCAAGGTCTTTGATGGGAAACGTCACCGGACGCTCAATGCCGTTCAAATCGTCGTTGATGCCAAGGCCCTGCATCACAAACAAGGGGGCGGTGACACGACGCAAACGCAATTCGGTTGACAAGTTTTGCTGAAAAAAGTCCTTTATGAGTTTGATGCCTTGCTCGGTTTTGTGCATATCGAGAAGGGCTTTGTAGTTTTTTGGGTGTATGAGCTGACTCATTTCTTATTATATAATGTATTGGTTGCATAGGAATATGTGCACCCGGCATGCCGCAATGCACTATTTGGTAGCGCAAATGTACGAAATAATTTCTATACGATAAATATTTTACGCGATACTTTACGTTTTGTGATGTTATATGACATATTTTGTAGCATATAGTTACATCAAACACCATTGTTCGGGTTCTCATGTCACATTAAGGGCATACTTGCCTTGAATAAGGATATTTGCCATAGGTGCAACACTTTTGCGAAATTGTGTAACAACTGGCATCACAATAGTGCCTACCTTTGCACCATAGACCAACACACACTAATAATATGTACAGACTGACCAAACGACATACACTGCCGATGCTGGCCCTGTCGACAAGTATTGCAGTTCAGGCACAAGATGCGCTTAACGATTCGATAGCCCCCACCCCCGAACGCGAGCTCAGCCAGGCACAAGTGACAGGGAAGCGCAAAAGCGTGTCGCGCATGAGCGGTGCCGAAAATGGCTTTACGCTGTCGCGCACAGAACTGTTCAAGGCTGCTTGCTGCAATCTGGGCGAGAGTTTTACCACCAACCCTTCGGTGGACGTGAGTTACAGCGATGCCGCCACTGGGGCCAAACAAATAAAGTTGCTCGGACTGGCTGGCAGCTATGTGCAAATGCTGAGCGAGAACATTCCCGACTTTAGAGGAGCCGCTGCGCCTTATGCTTTGGGCTACGTGCCGGGACCTTGGATGCAGAGCATACAGGTGTCGAAGGGCAGTGCCTCAGTAAAGAACGGCTATGAGAGCATTACGGGACAGATTAACGTGGAATATAAAAAGCCGCAATCTGACCCCTCGATGGAGGTTAACCTGTATGGCGACACCAAGAGCCGCATTGAGGCTAACTTTGACGGCAATGTGCATTTTAAGCAAAAGAAACTCAGCACGGGCGTGCTGGCGCACTATGAGAATAACTTTGGCCACCACGACGAAAACCACGACGGCTTTCTTGACAAGCCGAATGTGCGTCAAGGCAACTTGATGAACCGTTGGGCATGGGTGGGCGACCGCTACATTTTTCAAGCTGCCGTGGGCGGCCTTAACGAAAAGCGCGAAGGGGGCCAAACCAAACACGCTGCACACGAGGGCAGCGAACGCTACGGCATTGACATGGAGACGACACGCCTCACGGCTTTTGCCAAGAATGCCTTTATTATAAATAAAGCGCATGGCACCAATCTGGCGCTGATACTTTCGGGCAGTTACCACGATGCTGACGCCACATACGGACACCGCACCTATGATGTGCGGCAAAAGAATGGCTATGCCTCGCTGCTGTTTGAAACGGACTTTACCGAAGCACACAAGCTGTCGGCCGGATTGAGCCTCAACCACGACTACTACAACCAGCACTACCGTCTGACGCATAACACGGAACTGGCACCGCAACGGCTTGACGAACATGAGACGACACCGGGCGCCTATGCGCAATACACCTTTACACCTAACGAGCAATGGGTGGTGATGGGCGGTTTGCGTGTGGATCACAGCTCGATGTACGGCACCTTTGTCACCCCCCGTTTTCATATTAAATACGCCCCCAACCACGTGCTCAGTATGCGGTTGTCGGCGGGCAAGGGGTACCGCACCGTTCACGCCTTGGGCGAGTTCAACTATCTGCTGGCAAGCAACCGCCAACTGGTTGTGGGCCATCTGAAGCAAGAGGCGGCATGGAACTATGGTGCGAGCCTCAACTTGAAGGTGCCTGTGGGCGGACACATTCTCGACCTCAGTGCCGAGTACTACTACACGCACTTTGACGAACAGGTGGTGGTTGACTACGATACCGATGTGCAGCACATCTATCTGCACAACCTTGAAGGGCACCGCAGCTACTCACATACCATGCAGGTGGAGGCTACCTATACGCTGCTGCGCAACTTGACACTAACTGCGGCCTACCGCTACAACCTGGTGCGCCAGTACACTGGCGGCCAAGTGCAGGAGAAGCCTTTTACCAACCGCTACAAGGGACTGCTCACCGTATCGTACAAAACGCCGCTCGAACTGTGGCAGTTTGACGTGACGGCGCAGCTCAATGGCGGCGGCCGCCTGCTGGCCAATGGTGTGGAGGGGGCGACGACCTCTTTCCCGGCTTATGCCAGCTTGAATGCGCAGATTACGCGCTGGTTCCGCCACTTCAGCATTTATGTGGGTGGCGAAAACCTTACTAACTACAAGCAGCGCAACCCCATTTTACACGCCGAACACCCGTGGAGCGACAAGTTTGACGCCACTCAGGTGTGGGGACCGGTGCATGGTGCCATGGCTTACGCCGGTGTGAGAATAAATTATTAACCCGTTAACCAAGACTTTCATCAACGCTATATATATAAGTATACATTATGTCTGTTATCACCCAAACATATCCTGTAAAGGGCATGAGCTGTGCCTCGTGCTCGGCACACGTTGACAAAGCACTGCGCTCGGTGGCGGGCGTGGCCGAGGTCAATGTCAGTCTGGCCATGAATGTGGCCAAAGTTACTTACGACAATGCGCAATGCACACCCACCGACCTGCAACAGGCGGTTGAACGCATGGGGTTTGAACTGGTGGTGGAGGAGGCCGAAACCGAGGGCGGTGGCGGCGATGATAGCTGCCAGACGGCAGGCACACAAGCTGTGGACAAAGCCGCCGAAGCCGAAATGGGCAAACTGCAGCAAACCAAGCGTTTGGCCTATGGCGCTGTGCTGACGGCCGTTCCGCTACTGGTGCTGAGCTTGATGCCTGGTTTGTTCAGCGGACAAGAGGTGGCACTGTTCTTCCTTGCAAGTTTCTCGCTTTGGAAGTTCGGACGGGCTTTCTATGCCCCGGCATGGCGGTTGCTTAAACATGGCACGTCGAACATGGACACCTTGGTGGCGCTGAGCATTACCGTGTCATACGTGTACAGTTTCTTCAATCTGTTTTTTCCACAATGGTTTACAGCACACGGCATGAAGCCTCATCTCTACTTTGACAGTGTGGGGGTTATTACGGCTTTCATTCTGCTTGGACGTATGCTCGAGGCACGTGCCAAGCACAGCACGACCAATGCCATACGCAAGCTGATGGGACTCCAGCCCAAACAGGTTATTACCATCATGCCCAACGGCACTGAGCGCACCAAAAGTATTGGTGATGTGAAGCCCGGCGATGTGCTGATGGCACGTCCCGGTGAGCGCATTGCTGTGGACGGCGTGGTGACGGAAGGCACTTCGACTGTGGACGAAAGCATGCTGAGCGGCGAACCAATACCTGTGGGCAAGGCGCTTGGCGAACGTGTCATGGCTGGCACCATCAACAAGAATGGCACTTTGCGCTACCGCGCCGAAAAGGCTGCCACCGACACATTGCTTGCTCACATTGTGCGCATGGTGCAAAATGCTCAAAACAGCAAGGTGCCCGTGCAGGCGCTGGTCGACCGCATTGCGGCGGTGTTTGTGCCTGCCATCATTGGCATTGCACTACTTAGCCTGGCGGCATGGCTGGTGTTGTCGCCCGACAATGGGCTGACGCATGGTTTGATAGCCATGGTGTCGGTATTGGTCATAGCTTGTCCGTGCTCGTTGGGACTTGCCACACCTACTGCCATCATTGTGGGCATGGGACGAGGGGCCAACAATGGCATTTTAATTAAGGACGCCACTTGCCTTGAAACGGCCCGCCGCATCGACTGCGTGCTGCTCGACAAAACAGGCACCCTCACCATAGGGCACCCCGAGGTGGTGGACACTCATTTTGCACAAGACAATGAAAGATTGGCGGCCGTGCTATGCGCATTGGAGCACCGGTCTGAACACCCTTTGGCCGAGGCCATTTGCCAACATTTCAAAGGGGCGGAGCCGCTGGAGGTGACCCACTTTGCGGCTCTGCCGGGCAACGGCGTTGAAGGAGTGGTTGGCAGCCAACATTTTTTAATAGGCAGCACAGCGCTGATGCAGGACAAAAAACGTATCTTTACCACCGCACAACGCAATGTGATTGACAGCTGGCTGCACAAGGCTTATACCATTGTGGCCATGGCCGATGAACAGCATGTGGTGGCGCTGGTAGCCCTGAATGATGAGCTTAAAAGCACATCGGCCAAGGCTGTGAGCGAACTGAAGGCTTTGGGCATAAGCACATACATGCTCACTGGCGACAACGAAGCCACCGCCGCTGCTGTAGCCGCCCAAGTGGGGACCGACCATTACGTGGCACGTATGCTGCCTGCCGACAAGGCTGACTTTGTGAAAGGCTTGCAAACTGCCGGACACCAGGTGGCCATGGTGGGCGATGGTATTAACGATAGTGCTGCCCTGGCACAGGCCGACTTGAGTGTGGCTATGGGACGAGGCAGCGACATTGCCATCGACACGGCTATGATGACGCTGCTCACATCGGACCTCATGCGTCTGCCCCAGGCTATCAGACTGTCGAACCGCACAGTGCGCACCATCAAGGAGAATTTGTTTTGGGCTTTCTTCTACAACGTTGTAAGCGTGCCCATTGCTGCCGGGGTGCTATACCCCTTGTGCGGTTTCATGCTCAACCCCATGATTGCCGGCGCGGCCATGGCTCTGAGCAGTGTGAGCGTGGTGGCGAACTCTCTGCGTAACGGCATGGGGAAACTATAATGCGACTTAAAAACCCGTCGACGCCCAATCGACGCATCAGAATTGATTACAAACCTTTAATACACAACTGGACAATGAAGAAGTTTTTGACCTTTATCATGATGCTGGTTGTCAGCACTTCGCTGGCTCTGGCCAAGGACATCGAAACAGTGGTATTCACCACTCAGCCCCAAATGCACTGCAGCAACTGCGAGGCTAAGATAAAGAAGGCTTTGCGCTTTGAGAAAGGCGTGAAGGATATTGTGACCAATGTGCCACAGCAAACGGTTACAGTCAAGTATGACGAGGACAAAACAACCGTGGCCAAACTCATCAAGGCGCTTGAGAAGATTGGCTACTACGTGCGAGTGGTGGCTGCATCGGACGATGATGTGCGCTGCAAATACAACGTGAAATGCTACAAGCGGCCTACCTGCAACAAGGACAAGCGGTGCTACAAAAGCAAATGCGGCAAGGCGAGCAAATGCGACAAGGCAAGCAAATGCGGCAAGGCTAAGGGCTGCGACAAGGCTAAGAACTGCTGCGACAAATAGCATTGGCTGATTATATTTATTGACACCAGAGGCCCTCACACTGCACAATTTATATTGTCAGTGTGAGGGCCTCTGCTTCAAGGTCAGCAGTTACTTGACCATTCTGATGACTACTTGTATTGCCAATGTGCTTATCACATATATTGCCACGATTGAAGCCAACACTGCCAATATAAACAAGGGCGTAGAGGGTATGACGTCGGCCAAATGGCGGATATAGGCATAGTATTCCTTACGCACCAATATGTTTTGATGCACCAAATAGGCTGCGAAACTACCGCTTGCCAACCAGTTGACGAGGCGGCTTTGCAATCTGACACGTGAGAAGAATAACAACATGGCACCTGCGGCAACAATGGTGACGGGATTGGTGTAGGCTACCACAAAGGGTACAAACGCGCCCATAAACGTTTGGCTCATCATACCTGCGCCCCACCCCACCAGGCCCATTGTGCCCATTAGCACAACATACAGAGCCATGAAACGCCAACGGGGCCAATGCTGCAACCGCGCCGCACCATACAGGCGCAAATAGCGGCCTAACAGATAGAGGCCGACGAATGACACAGCTGAATAGCCCTTTTGCAAATCGGCAAACACAAAGGAGCAAGGTATCGTTATGACATAGAACACCAATAAGAAACGGCGCAGCGCAGCCTCATCGCTCTTTTCGACAAAGGCATTAAGCATTGGCGTAAGGAGGTAAAGCACTAAATAACTGCACACAAACCAATAGCTCCATATAGGACGTACATAGTCCATCACGCCAGCTGGCTGCGGCAAACCGGCCAACCATACATACAGGATAAGCACAATGGTGACGTACACAGGCTGTATGGCCAGGCGCACAGCCCCCTTTGTGCGGAATGTGGTGCCGAACCAACCCGTTATCAGCACAAATATGTTGACACACGCCACGGTGTACACTTCGGTCATGGTCAGCCCGAGCCAACGCAGGGGCTCTGCCTGAAGCCAAACCGTACGCGGATAGCCAAACGAGGCATAACCGGTGTGCAGCACCATCACCATGAGCATGGCCACTATGCGCAACAGTTCCATGTTAGACTGACGCGCCAAACGTATTTCACTCATTTCCTTATTGCGTCAAGCTATGCTTATCAGTTCTACGTCAAATATCAATGTCGAATTGCCCGGTATGTCGCCATCGGTGCGACTGCCATAAGCCAGTTGCGAGGGTATGTATATGGTCCAGCGGTCGCCGGGGCGCATCTGGCTCAGTGCAATTTGCCAGCCATCAATCACCTCGTACAGACGGAAGGCGGCGGGAATGCCGTCGCGACGCGAATCATCGAACACACGCCCGTTTATCAGCCGACCGGTATAATGCACACACACCACGCTGCGTAGGTCGGGGCGGCGCCCTTGGGGATTGCCGCTCTTTTGTATTTCGTAAAGCACGCCCTTGGGCAGTTCGTGCACGCCCTCTTGTTGCTTCTTGTCAACCAAGAAAGCCTCGTTCTTCAGTTTATAGTCAGTCTTCTTACTCATAATAATGTGATTGTTATGGCTGCAAAGTTACGCAATGTTTCATCAACACTCGTTCTCCATGCGGTCAATGTAACTTTCATACTCTGCAAAGTTACGCAATGTTTCATCAACACACCATAATTACCACAAACAAAAGGCGCAACCAACTTGCCATATCTGGCAAATGGTTGCGCCATAAGTAGGTGTTCGAAAATGCTATTAGAAACGTCCGCCCATACCGCCGCCCGGGCCACCCATCGGGCGCATGGGCATGCCGCCGGGGCCACGCATATCGGGCGGGCCCGGACGATCACTCTTGTCATCGCCCTTCTTGCTGTTGCCACCGGGGAATATGTTCAGCTTGTAGATGAAGTGCACCATAAAGTATGAGTTGATGGCATTGTTCCACGAGTCGGTGCGCTGTGTGGCACTAATCATGCGGCTCACGTTGCTCTGCTGCTGCAATATGTCGTAGAACTGAATGCTCAATGTGGCAGCCTTGTTCTTGAGGAACGACTGTGCTATTTGTGCATTCCACAGCAGTTCGTTGGTGTTCATCGAGGCATCAGAGTAACCACGACGTGAACTCATGCGAATATCGGTTGAGAAGCTCAACCCAAAGCTGAGGTTGACATTGGCATTGGCACCATAAGCAAAGTTCCAAGTGTCCATATTGGCATTTTGCTGCACCGAGGCACGTGCATGTTGATAGTTGAGTTTGCCAAGCAAACCCACATCGAACCAGGTTGAACGGTATGAGAGGTTGAGGTTTTCGTCCACGCCAAGCGTTTTGGTCGTATTCTTTTGCGAGGCAGCCTGCTCAAACACCTTGCTGTATCCCTCATAGGTCTGCTCCGTCACAATCAGGTCATTCGGTTTGGTGCTGACATAGCCCACCGCATTCTGATAGCTCACACTTGTAAAGGTGTTGATGTTGAACAACTTTTGCTTGCCGATGGCCGAATTGAACATAAACATGCCACGGCCGTCCCAGTTGCCACTGATGTTTTCGGGTCGGAAATAGCTCACACCGGTCTTGGCATCATACACCATACGGTTAGAGATAGAGTTCTTTGTCTGCGTGGCATCTACACCCACCATCATGCCTTGCTGGCGGTCGGCATTATAGCCATTGTAATTGATGCGCAGCGAATTGTTCCACGAGGGTTTCAAGCCCGGGTTACCCATCGATATGCTCAAGGGGTTGGAGTTGTCAACCACAGCCAGCAGGTCGGTCATTGAGGGCTGTGATGACGAGCCGCGGTAACGTATTTCCAAGCGGTTGGTCTTTGAAAAGTTATAGCGCAAGCGCACAGACGGCGACACATTGAACACATTGCGGGTCACCACCGTGTCAACCTGGCTCGGACGGTTATAGGCCATTTTGGTATGCTCCGGATTAAAGTCTACGCCGGCATTAAAGCGCACCGCACTTGAGTTGTAACGTATGCCGAGGGTGGCTGTATGGTCGGTGTATTTGTAGGTAGCATACTGCGAGTTGTTTTCGTCGCGCACTTTGTTCAGTATCTCGTCCGAAGTGGGCAGCGAGCCAAGTGACGGGCGCACACTTTCGTCAGTACTGCCAAAGCTGGCATCGTAGTCGCTCAACCCCGGGAAATCTGTTGTGTTCAACTCGTTCAAATTGTAACGCGAGCGGTCGCTCTTGTTATATTTGTAGCTGTACTGATAGCGGGCCTCGGCAAACCAATTCTTGCCCAAAGGCTCCACATAGCCCAAGCGTGCGCTCACGTTGTAGTTGCGCCCAGGGGTTGTGCTGTACTGGTTAAGATAGCTGTTGGTCTGGCCTGATGCCGGGTTGTATGCAATGTTTGAAATAGCGTACGAATGGCTCTCGCTCTTGGTATAACCGCCACTGGCACGCAACGACACGTTACGTCCGTTGCTCGACAAGCGGCGCACGAGGTTCAAGTTGGCGCTTACATTGTGCGACTTGCTGTCACCCATTGACAGGCGATTGTTGGTGTTGACCATGATGGCCGCCAGTTCGGGATTGCGCTCGGCATAGTTACTGGCAAAGATGCTGTCGAGCGGACTCACCATGCCGTCAAGGTCGTAGGGATTGCTGTTGAAAGTGGCCGAGCGCGAACTACCGCTGTTGCGCGACTCCGAGTAGCTGTAACTGGGTCGGAAATTGATGTTGGTCATCGAGTCGGGACTCCACTCCAAGCGCAAACGGCTCATCACGCTGGTGCTGTGCGAACCGCTGAAACTGCTGCTGTTGCCAAACGACGAATTGCTGCCCGAGGTAAGGAACGTTTCAGAGTTTGTTGTGCTCAGCGCATCGGTGCCCGTGTGGCTGTAAAGGGCAAATCCGCCCAGTTCCAAGCGGCCGGCCTCACGTTTTTTTTTGCCATTCTCCCACGAGAAGTCGACACCTACGCGCTTGGTGGCCGTCAAACCACCGCCACCGCCGCCAAAGCCACGCGGCCCGCCAAAGCCCATGTCGTTGGTGTTGTTGAGCGAAGCAAAGGTTGACACACGCGTCTTGTCGGTAAAGCGGGTACCAAAGAAACGGGTTGAATAGCGGTCATGATTGCCGTATGCCACGTCCAAGTTCGACACCCACGACTCGTTAAGCTCGCGTTTGGTAGAGATGTCCAACACGGTTGTCTCCTCACCGTCGTCTATGCCAGTTTGTTCGGTGTAATCACTCTTCTTGTCATAAGCCTTGATTTTGCTCACCAATTCGGTGGGCAAGTTCTTCATGGCAGTTTTGGTATCGCCCTTGAAGAAGTCCTTGCCATTTATCAAGAACTCCTGCACGGTTTTACCGTTCCACTTTATGGTGCCATCGTCGCTCACCTCCACGCCCGGCAACTGCTTGACGAGCGACTCGAGCGTTGAACCCGCGGGCACACGATAGGCCGAAGCCGAGAACATGGTAGTGTCGCCCTTTTGTTCCACGCGTGACGCGGTGGCGGTTACAGTAGCCGAGCCAAGCACCTTGTCGTTCGATGTCAGGAGCAGCGTGCCCAGCCCCACAGAATCGGCCTCAGCCGTCAGTTCCACATTACGCGTAAGGGGCTTAAAACCCACATACGACAATTTTACGATGTACTTACCAGCCTCTTTAGGCTCAAAGCGGAACATGCCGTTCTCGTCGGTGGTGGCTGCCGTTACAGCTGTACTGTCTGAGCGCAGTAGCACCGCGGTGGCAAAGTCGACAGCATTCTTCGACCTTGACTCGACTGCCGTACCTGTCACAACATAGCGTTGTGCCATCGCCCCAGCGGCCATCACAAACGATAGCATGAAGAGTAATAACTTGTGTTTCATATAAGTGTGTTGTATTGTTTTATTGCAATGTTAGCAGCAGGCGTTCGCCCGTCCCATTCGGTGCGCCACAATGAGCGGCACACGTAATTGAGATGCAAAGTTGGTACAAAGGTTTAACACATCAGTCTTATAATACCTTAAAAATCGACGAAACCACTCATTCTGTCGACGAAAGCGCGCCACACACTTGCGCATTACGACAAATGTCATTACTTTTGTTGTACACGCTTACATATATAAAACAACGAAACGAGCACTACCATGATAAAATTAGCCAATCACATCAAGCGCATCGAAATATCGAGCCTGTGGAGCGGACACAAGCACATTGTGTGGGACTTGCGCCCCGACGTCAATGTGCTGAGCGGACACAATGGAGCGGGCAAAAGCACCATTCTCAACCGCCTCATACAGCATCTGCGCTCCGTGCCTACCACCGGCGACATACAGGGCAACACACGCTTGGGGGTAAAGATAGAGTTCGACCCGAGCGATGCCACCGGCATTCACTACGACGTCATACGCAGTTTTGACCGCAAAATGCTCTCGTCCGAGCCTATTGGTGCACTTAACGATGCCCGTATCGTCACCGAGCTCGACTGGCAGCTCTACCTGGTGCAGCGCCGCTACCTTGACTACCAGGTTAATGTGGGCAACCGCATGATTGCCCTGCTCACAAGCGGCGACCCCGAGGCACGCGACAAAGCGGCCATTGCGGCTAACCTTAAAACGCGTTTTCTTGACATTGTGGACGAACTGTTTGCCGAGACGGGAAAACGCATTGACCGTCAAAGCAACGAGCTGCAGTTCATACAATACGACGAGAAACTGCCGCCCTATTTACTGTCGAGCGGCGAAAAGCAAATACTGCTCATTCTGCTCACCGTGCTCACCGAGGACCAGCAGCACTATGTGTTGTTTATGGACGAGCCCGAAGCCAGTCTGCACTTTGAGTGGCAAAAACACCTCATCGGCCTTGTGCGCGAGCTCAACCCCAATGCACAGATTGTGCTCACCACCCACTCGCCAGCCCTCATCATGGACGGCTGGGAGGACGCCGTGACCGAAGTGGGCGACATTACCGTCTAAGTTCTCTCTCCCTTATCAACCCAAAAGTCCTTCACCGTGAAACGCTTGAAAGATAACATCAACTCCTCATACGTGTCGGCCATGAACCGCCTTGGCGGGCGTCATGCCCGCGAGCGCATAGTGGCCTACGTTGAGAGCTACGACGATGTGTTTTTTTGGAGCAACCTGCTGCGCCCGCTCGAAACGGACAAGTATTACTTTGAGGTGATGCTGCCGTCGCGCACCTCGTTGTGCAAAGGCAAAAAGATAGCCTTGGCCAACGAGCTTGGCCCGCGTTTGGGCAAATGTATGATTGCCTGTGTTGATGCCGACTACGACTATCTGATGCAAGGTGCCACCCTGGCCTCGGCCGAGGTGTGCAACAACCCATACGTGTTCCACACCTACGTCTATGCCATCGAAAACTACCAGTGCTACGCACCTGCCATGCAGCAGGTGTGCGTCATGGCCACACTCAACGACCACCACTTGTTCGACTTCGAGAGCTTTATGCGCCAATACTCACAAACCATCTGGCCGCTCTTTGTGTGGAACGTCTGGTGCTACCGCTACGGCACCTACAAGCAATTCTCCATGCTCGACTTCTACCACATCGTACAGCTCGGCAAACTCAACTTTTACCACCCCGAACAGACGCTCGAAAAGTTGCGCCACCTTGTCAATGCCAAAATAGCCCGTCTGCAACGCCAGTTTCCGCAGGGGCGCTCCACCTACAAACCGCTGCGCAACGAGCTGCTGCGCCTGGGACTGACGCCCGAAACCACCTACCTGTACATGCGCGGACACGACCTGTGCGACGGGGTGGCCGTGCCACTGCTTAACATGGTGTGCGAACAGTTGCGACGCGAGCGTGAGCGCGAAATACGCCGTCTGGCCGAGCACAATGTGCAAATGCAAAATGAGCTGTCGGCCTACCAAAATGCCACAGCGGCCATTGAGGAGATGCTGCGCAAACACACCACCTACACCGAATGCCCGCAATACAAACGGGTGCAAACCGACATTAAAGACTTTATTGACTCTCTCCATCCCCAAACCGATACTACAGCACAACCTGCACCCCCAGCCTCATGATACTGCACATTAAGAACATGGTCTGCCCCCGTTGCATCATGGCCGTCACCAGCACACTGTCACAACTCGGCCTCACGCCCGATAGCGTGTCGTTGGGCGAGGCACACATAGCCGAGACCCCCGACCAATCGCAATTAGAGCAAATACGCCAGGCATTGATAGCCATAGGTTTTGACCTGGTCGAAAACAAGTCCGACCTGTTGATACAGCGCATCAAGCAATCGGTAATGACCTACGTCCGCCACGACAAGTGCACAAGCCAGCCATTGTCCGAATGGCTGGCCACAACCATACATACCGACTACCCCACCCTGAGCCGCACCTTTGCTGCCGCCGAGGGGCGCACCATCGAAAAGTACCACCTGTTGCAACGCATGGAGTATGTTAAGGAACTGATAACCTATGGCGATTTGAGCATAAAGGAGATAGCTTGGCGCACAGGGTTTTCGAGCGTGGCACATCTCTCGCGCCAGTTCAAGCAACTCACGGGCATGACGCCAACAGCCTATAAAGCCTGCGGACATCACGAACGTCAGCCACTCGACGCGCTATAAGGTAAACAAGCCATGGTTAACCAACTCACCCAATTTGTGCGCCGCCACACCAAGCTGTTAGCAGCACTGGCCCTCATCACCTGCGCCGTGCTGCTTTATTGCGTCAACCCCGTTGGCCACACTTTTGTGCCCAAATGCACATTCAAGCTAATCACCGGTTACGACTGCCCGGGCTGTGGCGCACAACGTGCCATTCACGCCCTGCTGCATGGCCGGTTGTCCGAAGCCTTGAGCTACAACTACTTCATGGTTTATTCTGTGCCATACCTTATGGTGGTGCTGTACACCGAATATGCCGTCAAGGGCAAACGCCAATGGCGGTTGCGCCGCATATTCGAGGGCAAAACGGCCATCACGCTCTACATTGTGCTGTTCATAGCATGGGGCATTGTGCGAAATGTGCTTTAATGTATTGCTGTCTGGCTAAACGCTAGCATCAAACGCTAGCTCTAATGGGGGCGACGCGTCTTGCGTCGGGCATTAAGGCAAAGGCTCGCAGACAAACGTGTTATTAGCGCTGTCTGCGAGCCTTTATTTAGTGTATGAAATTGTCCCGACGCGGGACGCGTCGCCCCCATTAGAGCTAGCGTTTAGAGCTTGAATGTGTAACCCACGTCAGATCCATCAGCCTAATCAATGCGATGCACCATCTCGCGGAAGATCTCAGCCATAAGCGGCTGCACCGCATTGGCAGCACGCTGCACCTCCTCGTGGCTCACCTCCACAATCTGGCCCTCAATGCCCAAGTCGGTAATGATGCTGATGCCGAAAGTGCGAATGCCACAGTGGTGGGCCACAATCACCTCGGGCACAGTTGACATGCCCACGGCATCGGCACCAAAGGTGTGGTACATCTTATACTCGGCCGGCGTTTCAAAGGTCGGGCCCTGGGTGGCAAGGTACACACCCTCCACCGTGCGAATGCCCTTTTCCTTGGCAATGCTGCGCGCCATGTCGAGCAATTTGTGGTCGTAGGCTTCGTGCATGTCGGGGAAACGCGGCCCCGTAGGGAAGTTTGGCCCATGCAGCGGGTGCTCGGGCATAAAGTTGATGTGGTCGGTAATAAGCATGAGGTCGCCAATCTTGAAGTCAGGATTCATGCCACCGGCAGCATTGCTCACAAAGAGGGTTTTGATGCCCAATTCATACATCACACGCACAGGGAAGGTTACCTGCTTCATGTTGTAACCCTCGTAGTAGTGGAAACGACCTTGCAGGGCCATCACATTTTTGTCGCCCAAACGGCCAAATATCAGTTTGCCGCTGTGTCCCTCAACCGTACTTACCGGGAAATTAGGAATATCCTTGTAAGCAAACTCATCTACTATCTCGATTTCTTCGGCAAGGTGTCCCAACCCCGTGCCAAGAATAATGGCAGTGTGCGGACGCATTTGCGTGTGGACTTTAATCCACGCAGCAGTTTCTTTAATTTGCTCTAACATAATCAAGTATTGTTTGGTTGAACAATTTATCGTCAGTACATGCCGGCTCAATGTCCACCACAATGGGCTGCACCAGCAAACTGTCAACTAATGGTTGCGGCAGGCTATGCGCTATTTGCCGCAGGCGCTCCACATCTTTCTGCGTGGTCACCGCCAGCTGGCAGTTGTTAGTGTGCCACAAACGCGACAGCCATTTGGCATCGGCCGGCGTAAACGTATGATGATCGCGAAATTCGGCCAAAGTCACCTCCGCCCCCATTTGTGCCAGATACTGCTTCAGCGGTGCCGGATTGGCTATGCCGGCCACCAGCAGCACGCGTTTAGAGGCCAAATCCTCGGGCTCAACGTTTGAACCATCGAGGCGCTGCAACACGCCATAACGCACCTGGCTGTAAAACAAGCGTTGCCCTTGTGCCACGCCCAATGGCGGACGTTCATTTTCGGCACACTTGGTCACCACTATCAACTGGGCACGGCGGGCAGCACAGGCCGGTTCGCGCAAGCGTCCCCATGGCAGCAAATGGTCGTGGGTGTAAAGGCGGTTGGCGCACGTCAGCAGTATGTTAAGCCCGGCCCTGACCTGGCGGTGCTGATAGGCATCGTCAAGCACTATGACGTCGGGCGGCGTGCCGAGCTTGAGCAGTTGGGCTATGCCATACACGCGTTTTTCGCATACGGCCACAGTAGCAAAGGGGCAGTTGTGCAATATTTGGTAAGGCTCGTCGCCAATGTCGGCAGCCCCGTGCCGGGTGGCATCGGCCAGTATGTAGCCCTTTGTGTGGCGTCCATAACCGCGCGAGAGCATGGCCACGCGATAGCCATTGTGGTGCAGCAAACGCAGCAAATACTCCACATGGGGGGTCTTGCCCGTACCGCCCACGGCCAGATTGCCCACACAGATGACGGGCACACCGAAACCTTGCGATGCAAGCACCCCATGGTCGTAAAGCCATGCACGCGTCACAGCCACCGCCCCCCAAATGAGTGAAAGCGGTGCCGTGACAAGGGGCAATATGTAAGATAACAGTTTGATAAGGTTACGCGTTTATGGGGTGTTCAAAATGGGTTTACTTCACGCGTTGGCGGAATTAGTAAACAAGTTGACGGGTTAACGGGTAAGTTTGCCATACTTTTTGAGCTTCTTACCATTACTCAAGTTTCGGATTTAACATGGGCGGGCTGAAAGCCCAATGGAACACATAGCCCAGGGCAAGCGAAGCGACACCCTGGGTATCACGCGTTAGAGCAGTCACGCCCTGTAAGGGCAAAAGCCTTAATCCTTTATGTTATTCTTGCTTGACAGCCGATTTAGCGATCTTAAAGCGGAACATCGTATGTATATTTTATTCAACACCTACACCATGTCTTAAAGCTTTTGCCCTTACAGGGCGCGACTGCTCCAACACGCGATACCCAGGGTGTCGCTTCGCTTGCCCTGGGCTATGTGCTCCATTGGGCTTTCAGCCCGCCCTTGCTAAATCCAGAACTCGAGTTATGACTTTAACATTATAAATAGTGTATAGCATACTTACCTGTCAACCCGTTAACCCGAAAACCCGCCAACGGATTTTACTTCACATTCGGCACATAGAACATGCGTGCCTGTACGCAGCTCTTTGCATCGAAGCTGCGCAAACCGCCCACAAAGCGCAGAGGCTGGTAGTACTCGCCAAGGGCCGTTTGCAGTTTCTCTTCCATGTAGTCGCGCTTTACGGTGCTGTCGAGGAACTGGTCAATCCACGACGACTTTTGCGGACACGAGGTGAGGTAGTACGACTTCAAGCCGGCACGCTGGGCAGCCACGGCAATGGCATCGTCGAGTGTGCCAAGTTTGTCAACCAACTTGATGCCGAGCGCCTGTGAACCAGTCCATACGCGGCCTTGGGCAATGCGGTCAACCTGCATCGGGGTCATGTGACGGCCAGCTGCCACACGGCTCAAAAAGAGTCGGTAACCGCGATTTACGTAGCCCTGCATGGCAGCAGCCTCGTCGGCATTAAAGCCACGCCCCATGGCACCAAAGTCCGACGCCTTGTTTGTCTTGACCACATCGAAGTGCAGACCCAGTTTTTCGGTCAGCAAGCCGCTGGCGTCGGGTATCATGCCAAATATGCCTATACTGCCAGTAAGGGTGGTAGGTTCGGCCACAATGTAGTCGGCACCGCACGACATGTAATAACCGCCCGAAGCCGCCATGCCGCTCATCGACACCACCACGGGTTTCTTTTGTTTGAGCAACTGGATAGCACGCCACATTTGCTCCGAAGCATAGGCACTGCCGCCACCCGAATTGATGCGCAACACCACAGCCTTCACCTTGTCGTCGTTGGCCAGTTTGTCAAGGTCGGCCACCACTTTGCTGCCCACAATTTGCGACATTTCGCCCGACAAGTTGGTGCGCGCGGCCTCGTCTACAATGTCGCCCTCGGCATAGTACACGGCTATGGCTCCATCGCCCGAGGTGGGCGCCACATCGAGTTTGGCCAACTGTGCCGGGTCGATAAAATTCACCTTGTCCTGCTTGCTGCAAGCACGCAACACCTGGCGCACTCCGTCGTCATAAGTCAATGAGTCTACCAGACGGGTGGCCACATACTGCTTGGGGTCGGCAAAGGTGGTGTAGCGGTCGGCATAGGCATTGAGGCTGTCCACCGCCAAGCGGCGCGAAGCTGCCACGTCCTTGCACACCTGTTGCCAGATGCTGCCCACAAACGACTGTACCTGCTCGCGGTTGGCATCGCTCATGCCAGTCAGTATAAACGGTTCAACGGCACTCTTGTAGGTGCCCACCTTGAACACTTGCATCTTTACACCCACCTTTTTGAGCAAGTCGGTGTAAAATATGGGTTGCGAGGCTATGCCATGCCAATCTATCATGCCGCTCGGATTGACAAACAGCTTGTCGGCGGTCGATGCCAAATAGTAGCTGCCCTGGGTGTAGCTGTCGGCATAGGCTACAATAAACTTTTTGCTTTGTTTGAAGTCCATCAAGGCATGACGCAGTTCCTGCAATGTGGCATAGTCGGTGCTCAGCACCCCGCCCTCAAGGTAGATGCCGCTGATGCGCTCGTCGGTTTTGGCCACCTTGATGGCCTTTAATATGTCGTCAAGGCCCTGGTTGTCGGCCGCATCGTTGCCCAAATATTTGGCAAACGGATTGTCGTTTGAACGCTCGGTGATGGTGCCGCTCAAGCTGATGCGCAGCACTGTGCCGTCCTTGATGGTGGGCTTGCTGTCACTGCTGGCTGCTATAACGCCCATCACAATGAAGCTCAGCACCAAGGTGAACACGCTAATGCAGGCTATACCAACAATAGTGGCTAAAACGTACTTCAGAAATTGTTTCATAATTTGTGGTTGTTTTGTTGTTCGTTACTGCACAATTTGACGCAGCTGTTTGTGCTTTTACTACAACACTTCATAATATTTATTTTGCACCCACCCTCACGCGCGCACGCGTCAGACCGTTTCCACATCTTTTACTTGCATCTTACACTAATTGTGCGTTACGGCATGATTTTCAACACATTACGCAGTGTATGATATACTCAAAGCTACCTACACTCACGTGCACTAATTGCACATGCACTTGCACCAACCTGCACGACGCGCATGGGGCAGATTTTTCGGTAGTTTGATGCGGCAATTTCAGTAACGGGAGGGCGTATTTTCTGTTGCGGGAGGGCGGCATTTCTGTCGGAGAAAACGGTTGCACGGCCTGCTATTACTGGTTTTGCGCCCCGTTATGTAGGCAGCTACACTGAGTGCAAGTAGTGTGTAGGCAAGGTTTTACTTATCCTACACTGCGCAATTACCTCATTATCAGTGCGTTACACCCAAATAGTGTAAGATGGCAGATAAACTTCGTTTTCCTTTTTTACAGAGGTGCCGGCATACGTACGCCCCAGTTTTCAAGCTGATTTTGACTGACGCTGAACGGGCGTGCCGTTGTGTCTGTTAAAAGTCAATGTCCACCTCCACCGGACAATGGTCGGAGCCAAACACCTCGTTGTGAATGTTGGCATCGGTGAGTTGTGGCTGCAAGCGGTTTGACACCAGGAAGTAGTCGATGCGCCACCCGGCATTCTTTTCGCGGGCACGGAATCGGTACGACCACCAGGAGTACACGCCCTCAAGCGTGGGGTTGAAATAGCGGAAGGTGTCGGTAAAACCGGCCTGCAGCAGTTGGGTGAATTTGGCACGCTCCTCGTCGGTAAAACCGGCATTCTTGCGATTGGTTTTGGGATTTTTCAAGTCTATCTCCTCATGTGCCACATTCAAGTCGCCACATACCACCACGGGCTTCTTGGCGTCGAGCGACAGCAAATATTGGCGGAAGGCATCGTCCCACGTCATGCGGTAGTCGAGCCGGCGCAGGCCGTCCTGCGAGTTGGGGGTGTACACGGTAACAAGGTAGAACTGCGGCATTTCGAGGGTGATGACACGGCCTTCGTGGTCGTGCTCCTCAATACCAAGGCCATAAGTCACGCTCAATGGCTTGTGACGCGTAAAAATGGCTGTGCCCGAATAGCCTTTCTTTTCGGCCGAATTCCAATACGACTCATAGCCCTCAAACGCCATGTCGAGCTGATGAGGCTGCATCTTTGTCTCTTGCAGACAAAAAAAGTCGGCATCGAGCGCTGCAAAACTCTCTCTAAAGCCCTTGCCATCGCAGGCACGCAGGCCGTTTACATTCCACGATATGAATTTCATTGACTTGTGTTTGCTTGTTCTAATCGGTTGGCGGATCTCTTGGTTAACGAGGTAACGGGTTAACAAAGAAATCCGTCAACGGGGTCTATTATGTTCTGCGAAGATAGCAACTTATATTGATACCAAATGCAGTCTCACTTTTTTTTCTTAAATTTGCAACGCAATTTTATTACGCATTCTCTGCAAACTGTCATCATGAAACATATACTGCTGCTGGCTTTTGCCCTCGTGGCCTCAATGGCTGCAATGGCACAGCCTAAAATAGAATTTGACCATACAACTCAGGAACTTGGCACACTGCTTTGGCATGTGCCGCAAACTGCCACCTTCAAGGTGATAAACAAGGGCACTCAGGACTTGCTCATAACCAACGTGCGCACCGACTGCGGCTGCACCAATGCCGAATGGACTACCACGGCCATAGGGCCTGGCAGCACGGGCTACATCAAGGCCACCTACAATGCCGAGATGCTGGGCCACTTTAACAAGGGGCTGGCCGTGTACACCAATCTTGACCAACAACCGCACTACTTGTCGCTGATGGGCGTGGTGTCGATGACTAACGCCGAGGCTACCACCGAATATCCCTACAAAGTGGGCGAATACTACTTGAGCACGGACGATGTGGAGTTTGATGACGTGAACCGCGGCGACTCGCCCACCTATGTGTTGTCTATTCTCAACTCAAGCAAAAAGTCGTTCCGACCCGAACTGATGCACTTGCCAAAATATCTGACGGCACAAGCCGACCCGGCTGTAATTCGCCCCGGACGTGTGGGACGCATATTGCTCACGCTCAACAGCAACGAACTGCACACCATGGGACTGACGCAAACAAGCATCTACCTGAGCCGCTTTATGGGCGACCGCGTGAGCAAGGAAACGGAAATAAACGTGTCGGCCACACTGCTGCCCGACTTTTTCGACACGCCCACGCAACACGCCCTTGCACCCGTGGCTCAGCTTGACAGCACACACCTCACCCTCGGCCCGTTGGGCAAGAAGAAAAAGGTGACCGGACAGGTAATGCTGACCAATACGGGCAAAACACCGTTGGTTATCAGCGCCTTGCAGGTGTATAACCCTGGCATCAGCGTGAGTTTGAACAAACGCCGCATCGACCCGGGCCACACCGAGAAAATGAAGATTACTATCAGCACCAACACATCATACTTCAAAGGCCGCCGTCGCGTGCTGCTTATCACCAACGACCCCGACCACCCGAAAATCGTGATTGACGTGACGGTGAAGAAGTAAGCCGGCAAGTAACCACCGGCTCCCGCTCCCGTGCCGAGGACACAACGCACTACACGTTTTATATATACAAGCTGAACTAACACAGACACATTTTGCTACGATTTATCATGTTCTTCGTGACAGTATGCCAGGCGGTATGCTGCCACGCTATAATGACGTATACCGCAGACAACAGCGCGAAAAGCCTTAACACGTCGGGCGACCCACGCCCCGTAACTCTTTACATCACTACCATCGATGGCGAAGAACCGACCTTCGAAATAGTTTACCCACCCGAGGGGGGCACAGGTGTGGGCATTTGCAACCGTACCAAAGTGATGGGACGAATGGTTATAACTACTGGCACTGACACGCTCTACGATAGCGGCGAATGGGCCGAGGGCACATCGGGAATGTCCATCAAGGTGCGCGGCAACACATCGGCAGCCTCAGCCAAGGAGCAACTGCCTTACAAAATAAAGTTGGTAAAAAAGGCCGACCTGCTGATGCGGGGCAGCAAAGTATACAAACATAAGGATTGGGTGCTGCTGCGCGGCACATGGCATTCGAATGTGTTTGCCAACCAACAAACGTGTATTTTGCCACTGGTTGGCACTGAAGTAAGCCGCGCCACGGGGGCAGAATGGGCGCCCGAGGGTAACTTTGTGCAGGTATACTTGAACGGGAAATACCGTGGCATATACTATCTTATTGAGGCCATCACACGTGGTGACGGACGCATACAGGTGGACGATAGTGGCTTTATAGCCGAGAACGACGCCTATTGGTGGAATGCCGACGATGCTTAGTTCAAAACCTCACGCCAGGAGAGCTCTATGGGCTGGACTTTCAAGTACCCCGACTTGGACGATATAACTGACGAACAAAGGGACGAGATTGCAAACTGTATTGAGGCTTTTGAGGACTCGCTATACAACAACCGCCCCTTGGACAGTATTGCCGACTTGCACTCTTTTGCGCGATGGGTGCTGGCACACGACTATCTGGGCACGAAGGACGCCTGGGGCAGCAACATGTATATGTACCGCCAAAACCTTGACCCGCTGCACCCCGAAACGTCAAAACTGAAAATGGCTACGCCGTGGGATTTTGACTCTTCGTTTACCACGCCCGACGACGAATGGAGCGTGCCGCACTATGCCATTTGCTTTTACTACAACATGTTGTTTACGCGCCCCGATTTTGTGCAAGCCTACGTTGACGTATGGAACGAGGTGCACAACAGCATTTACGCCGAGGTGGCCAACCGCCTTCGTGCTTTTGAACAACGCAACACTACTGCATTCGAAACCATACGACTGACTTGCAATACGCAGCAGAACATCAATTTGCAAGTACAGAACAGTCTGCACACCCAGGTGGAGGAAACGCTGCAACACCTGGCCACACGCGTAGCCACTGTAGACAGCTTGATGGCTTATTACACCTGGTGGCTCACGGGGGTGGGTGATTGTCCCACCAGCGCCCCTGCCACAAGCAGAGCCATCTACAATACGACCGGTCAAAAGTTTACTACCACCACCCCACTCCATCAGTTGCCAGCAGGGGTTTACATCGAAGTTGGCTCCGACGGACGGGCGCGTAAAGTCATAAAGAAGTAATTTTTTGGGCTACCGCTTGGATATTTCACAAAATGTTCCTACCTTTGCACTACCAAAATCGGAAAGTAGCGCAGTTGGTAGCGCACTACGTTCGGGACGTAGGGGTCGGGCGTTCGAGTCGCCTCTTTCCGACAGAAGAGAGAGGATATATTTTATATTCTCTCTCTTTTTGTGCAAAGCCTCATAAGCGAAATGCCACCTCTTTCCGACTGAAGATAGAGGATATATTTTATATTCTCTCTTTTTTTGCGAAACCTCATAAGCGAAATGTCGCCACTTTCGTATATTGCCGTCTTGTAAAACGTAAACATGCGAACGGACAGCAATAGAATATCATACTATTCTCATCGTTTTTACGCATAAGACAGAGGTTGACCATTCAGATACGAGACAATTAGAGCGGGAATATCGCTTTATATGTAAAGTTTCATAGCTTTCCTTTTCGTCTTTCATGAAAACTTTTTAACTTAGTACCTATTAAGTAGATATTCAAAATAGTCTATAATCATATTCCACCCTAAATCGTAAGGTAATGCGTTATATAGGAAGTAAAGCTCTGATGCTTGGTAATATACTGGACGTAAGCAATCAATGTACACAAAACGTCCGAATTGTCACGGATATATTTGCGGGTACGGGTACTGTTTCTCGATGCTACAAAGAACATGGCTATTCTGTATTATCAAATGACATTCTCTATTTCTCCTATGTGCTTAACAAAGGCGTATTAGAGATGAATGCCCCTATATCCGTTCATTTACGTGAAATCATTGCCCACCTGAACAATCTTTCTGTTGAGAATTGTCATTGGTTTAACACTGACACCGCTTTTATATATCAGAATTATTCACCACATGACACGTGTGAGAGAATGTATTTTCAGCGCAACAATGCACTTAAGATAGACTTGATTAGACAAGAAATAGAAAGATTGAGAAAAGAAATTGAAGATGCTGAATATTTCTATTTATTATCTCTCCTTCTTAATGCCGTTCCCTATGTTTCAAATATCACGGGCACCTATGGCGCTTATCTAAAATATTGGGACAAGAGGACTTATAAGGAATTGACTCTGGAAGAAATTGACATTCAACCAAGCAGTGTTGTTTGTAGTTGCTATAATCATGATGCTTTAAGCTTCGCACATCAAATGGAATGTGATTTAGCATATTTAGACCCACCATATAATGGAAGACAATATCTGTCAAACTATCATATTCTTGAAACGATTGCAAGGTATGATGCCCCCCAAATAAAAGGCATCACGGGCGTTCGTATTGATCCCGGAAAGATGTCAGACTTCTGCAAGAAAGGTCGTGCGGCGACAGCATTCAGACAACTGCTTAACACATTGAATTGCAAATACGTTCTATTATCATATAATAACGAAGGATTATTGAATACTGACGAAATGTCACAAATAGTTCGAGATGCTGGCAAGGCCAACACTTTTAGGCTTTTTGAATATGGTTACAGACGGTATAAGAACAAAATACCCAACAATACAGATGGACTAAAGGAACAACTCTATTTTATTGAAAAGTAACATGATAAAATCTCCATTGAACTACATAGGAGGTAAATATAAGCTATTACCTCAAATACTCCCCCTGTTTCCCGAACATATCAATACTTTTGTTGATTTGTTTGCAGGAGGCCTTAACGTGTCTATCAATGTAGAAGCTCACCATGTAATATGCAATGACATAAACCATTATGTCATTGAGCTTTTTGAATATTTCCAACATTGTACAATAGATGAATTGCTGGACAACATTCACAACGTGATCAACGAATATGAACTAACAAAGCAAAATAAAGCTGGATATTATGCCCTTCGTGAAGAATTTAATAGAACACATTCTTCGTTGCTCTTGTTTTTACTCGTTTGCTATGGCTTTAATCACCAATTCAGGTTTAACAACAATGGAGATTTCAACAATCCATTCGGAAACAATAGGAGTTCGTATAACACAAACACCGAAAAGAACCTAAGACTATTTCATGAAGCCATTAAAGATTTTGAATTTCGCATTGGCAATTTCAGGCATATCGACTTGGAATTTATGACTCCAGGAGATTTACTCTATGCAGATCCGCCATACTTAATTTCTTGCGGATCCTATAACGATGGCAAAAGAGGCTTTGAGGGCTGGAACTGCAATGATGATTTAGCCTTGTTTGAGAAACTTGACTATCTAAATCAACGAGGAGTCTATTTTGCCTTATCTAACGTGACAAAACATAAAGGAGAAATGAACGGAACTCTTATTAAATGGGCAGACAATTATAATGTTCATTATGTAAACGCAGACTATTCGAACTCGAATTATCAAGCGACAAAAAGTGAAACTATTGAAGTGTTGATAACAAATTACTGATAATATGGCAAATAGGACCTTTGGGTGGATTCAAAACCCTTCTTCAACCGACACGTTAAGGAACATACTTGGAATATTTGTACCTGGATCGGATTTTCACACCTTCATGGTTAGCGAGAGACTACCATTGTTGGCAAGCGCAGGGCTCTTTAAGACTCCTGGATTATACATGGATTTTCAAAAAATACTGAGACGCAACAAGTCTATTGCGTATGATATACTTAAAGGGCAAGGAGCTGGTGGCGAAAGTCGTTCGAAGGCAAAATGCTCTGGTCTTGCACAAGCTGCGGTTACAGGTCAGCAATTTAAGGATTATGTTGTTGATGGGAAGAATATTCGTATAAAAAAGCCTTATACGGACGACTGGACTGCTGATGGTTTCCTCAGGTGGGCTGTATCATTAGGATTTCTTGATTACAACTATGCAGATGACACCTGTTGTATTACGGAATCCGGAGTTTCGCTTGTTATGGCAAAGACGCCTAAAGAAAAGAATACTATCTTGGGACGGGCATACTTGTCCTACCCTCCTGTATGCCGAGTTTTGGGACTCTTAGCTTCGAAAGGACATCTGACCAAATTCGAAATAGGCTCCCAACTTGGATTCACCGACGAAGCAGGTTTTACATCATTTCCTCAAAACATTTGGGTTCAAGCATACGAGGAGGCTTCGGACGACAAAGAGAAGAAGACATTACGCTCAGACACTGAAGGATCGTCTGATAAATATGCACGCATGATATGCGGCTGGTTGGAAGCTATTGGTTGGGTAAACAAGAAGCCCAAAACCGTGAAAGAGAACATAGGGGCTAAAAGTTACACCTGTATCATCACCTCTGCTTTTGAAATAACAGACTTGGGAATTGCCAATTATAACAAAGCATTAGGCAAATCAAAAGATCCAAGAATTTCTAAATTCGTATACAGAGAAATGCTTGCAAGTAAAGCCTCTGATGCGAATTATCTGAGAATGCGACGCTCTATAATATTGATGTATCTTGAAAATCATACGCCAAGAACATTAGACGAAATTAAAACATACCTTGCCTCTAAAAACATTAAAGAAGATCTGACAACCATTAAAGATGACATGATTGGACTTATTAATATCGGCATGGATATAGAGTATGATGGTAGTTGCTACATACTTAATGATAATATTGAGAAGCTGACCCCATATCAAGAGCAAATTGCTAAAGACATTACAGATGCTGTCACTGTAAAAAACAGGGCACGCCTTCGACTCCACAATATTGATCATAAATACTTGACACTTATTGATTATGCGTTCTCTGGCAAAGACAAATGTATTGATTTTGAAGTCTATACAATTGACTTACTTGTTAATGAGTTGGCATTTAATGGGGTTCATCTTGGAGGGACCAGAAAGCCGGACGGCATTTTCTACCATAACAATAATGGAGTTATAATCGACAACAAAGCATACTCTAAAGGATTTACTATTTCAAGAGGGATGGCTGATGAAATGACAAGATATGTTCAAGAAAACAATGACAGAAATCCTGAGCGTAACCCCAATCAATGGTGGCTCAACTTTAGTGATAATGTTAACCATTTCAATTTCGTGTTTATTTCGTCACTCTTCAAGGGAAATATAGAGCTTATGCTTAACAACATCAAGCAAAGTACTGGGGTGGAAGGCTGTGCATTGACCGTCGAAAACCTTCTCTATTTTGCTGATGCTATAAAAGGTGGTGATATGCACAAAGATGCATTTATTGACCAATTCGGAGCTGGAAAAGAAATTGTTTGTACTATCTACCGAACATAAAACCAAATGGAAGATTTTTGTCTTATACAAGGTGACTGCATGACCAATATTTCTCAAATCACAGGTCAAGTTGACATGATTTTTGCAGACCCTCCATATTTCCTTTCAACTGGAAATGGGACTGTAAGAATCGGGAACAGGTTCCACAGCTTTGACAAAGGGGATTGGGACAGAGTGCGATCAAAAGAAGAAATCTATCAGTTTAACTACAAATGGCTCTCGCTTTGCAGAGAAAAATTAAAGGATTCTGGAACGATCTGGGTATGTGGCACATATCATAATATCTACGAAGTAGCAAACTGCATGAAAGATTTGGGATATAAAATTCTGAATATGATAGTATGGAAAAAGTCTGACCCACCAAAAACCTTAACTGACCAAAGATTTAATTTTTCTGCTGAGTATATCATTTGGGCAAGGAAGTGTGAGAATGTCCGCCATTACTTCAACTATGAATTGATGGAAGCCTTAAACAATGGCGTGCACATGCCCGATGTGTGGACTTTACCCGCTACTGGTATTTGGGAAAAGAACTGCGGCAAACACCCGACCCAAAAACCTCTTCGTTTATTGTACAGAATCATACTTGCTTCTACACGAAAGGGAGAAACGATTCTTGACCCATTTTCCGGAAGCTGTACTACGGGCATTGCTGCAAATCTTTTAGGTAGAAAGTTCATCGGCATTGAGCAAGATGAGAAATTCATAGCATTGGGCAGAAGAAGGAAATTGGAGATCCAAGACGAAATGGTTGCAGCAAAAATGCTCAAACGCATGTCGGAAAATCCCCAAGAAATTCAAGTTCTTGTAAATCATGCACACGCAGAACTACTGAACATTATGATTGAAAAGGGAATATGCTATATGCGTGCTGGAAATGCAAAAGGTTCTATTCTTGTAACTCCAGGATTTGAACGTATGGGATATGTATTGCTCCATACTAACGGGGGAAACTGCCATATGTTCAAACTTAAGAAAAAAGGCTGTTTCCAAATATGGACGAAAGAGACATTAGAAGAAAATGGCTTCCACCCTGAACACGCAGCATATTATATGGTTCTACATTTCGACAACAAAAAGGAAATAAACTTTTCAAAGTCTCCTAAGTTACGACAAGGAATAAACACTTACCGCTCAAAGATCAGACCTCTGAGTGATTTCATCGGATTAGAGTAGCCTATCATACACCACTGCTAATATCATTCATTTGGCAAAGTCGCCCACTCATGGCTTTTATTCATTTTGAGTGTATAAAAAAATAGGCAACAACTTACAATAAGAAAGAATATGGCAGAACATAAAATTATTGCCAATAACGGTTCGTCTATAGTTCTATACACAACTGAAGGGGGCAACACCCAACTTGAAGTAAAATTAGAGAATGATTCTGTTTGGCTCAACAGAGAGCAAATTGCTCAACTTTATGAAAGAGACTACAAAACAATAGCAAAGCATATCAATAATGCATTGAGAGAAGAACTTGAAGGCGAGCCGGTAGTCGCAAAATTTGCGACACCCAAGAAATATGGCAGGAAAGAGGGACTTACTCAAATGCAGGAAATCAATAAGTTGTTCTGACATGAAGGACTTTGCCGCAATAGATTTTGAAACGGCTAACAACGAGCGCAGTTCGGTTTGCTCGGTTGGCATCGTTGTAGTGCGTGACGGTGAGATAGTGGATAAGTTTTACTCGCTCATCAAGCCCGAACCTGAATATTATAACTACTGGTGCAGTAAGGTGCACGGCCTTTGCGCTGCCGATACTGAAGATGCGCCAATATTTCCTGAGGTGTGGAAACGGATAGAGCCCAAAATAACGGGGCTTCCTCTCGTGGCCCACAACAAGGCTTTTGACGAAAGTTGTCTGAAGGCTGTATTCCGCGTGTATCAGATGGATTATCCTGACTACGAGTTTCACTGCACTTGCATCGCCTCGCGTAAAGTTTGGCCCAAAGGGCATCATACCCTCGACATTATTGCCGCACGATGTGGTTATGACATTACAAACCACCATCACGCTTTGGCCGACGCCGAAGCTTGTGCTGCCATCGCGATGGCTATTTTGTAACAAATATTGCTGTCCGGGAAAGCGTAAACACGCTAACGGACTCAAACACTAAACGCTACCTCTAATGGGGGGCGACGCGTCCCGCGTCGGGATAAATGCAATGCTCATACACTGAATAAAGGCTCACAGACAGCTAATTTTACACGCTTGTCTGTGAGCCTTTGCCTTATTATCCCGACGCGGGACGCGTCGCCCCCATTAGAGGTAGCGTTGAGTCCGTTCGCATGTTTACGTTTACCAGGCTGCAATAATTTGAAATGGGAAACCACAAAGCGCATGGCGATGACTACGGATATAAGTCATCATATACGCCACACATTATTTGCCAAACAATGCCTTGAGCAAAGCGCGACCTATTTTACGCTCCACACCAGCACGTGTGGTTGGAATGCCCGTTGTGCGGGCGAACTGTTGTTTGGCACGGGTGATGCCCAATGCGCGCTTGAGCGAGAAACTCAAACCTGGAATGCGTGTGTTTGTCATAATTGGGAGTTTTTATAGCGTTGGACCTATTTACTTGTTAATCGAAATCTCTACCAGATACATCACTTTATTAACGTGGGATTATCCAATGAGTTCAATTTGTTATTCTTAGTGCAAAGTTAAGCTGGCGGCGTGCCGTTTACACACATTCTGCAATATTATATGCAAAACCATAATTTTGCGCATTAAGCCACGATGCAATATTGCAACACGCCTTCCACTGCCCACTCGTCAGGTGGCACACACGACAAACCTGTCTATATGGCTGCAATGTGCTGCCACTCCTCATCTTGGAGCAGTGGCACAAGTTCGCCGTCTTCGTTCGAACAATAGAACATGGTTGCAGGCAAGTCGATGGTATAATTGCCCAACAGCTCATTACGCACAATGCAATAGCTGTCTACGTGGTATAGCAAATTGCCAAGGGCCTTGATCTGCTTTTTTAGTAACGCCAGCATGGGGCCACGCGTACTGTAATCGCAAATGTTGGGTGCTTTGGACAGCGTGCCGCCAAACTTGGCATATATCATGCGATACTTCTGCATCAAGCGGTCCATGTGACGGTTAAACTTGTCCAAAGACTTTTGGCCACCGGTCGGCGGCGTAAAGTTGATACCACCATTGGCGGCCTCGAGCATAAACAGTGCATAGAGGGCCTTTTCGCGACGGTGTATTTTCTCTATTTTGGCATCAGCATCCGGAAAGCGTATGTGCCCGTTCACAGTGTCAATCACCACCGTGCTTTTGATGCCGCGGCGCAGCATGAGCAAATCGAACAACTGACGATAAAACCCCTTGTACACAAAATGGCCAGGGGTATTGTGCCAATAGTTCAATCTCATATTACTGAAATGCTGTGCAAAAGTGGCAAGCAGCTTGTTTATATCACTTACAATATTCTTTCCCAACTCAAGCAGCATGAAGTTTGAATAGCTCCTGCCTTCAACCTCCGACTCGCCCACCTTCACCATCAGCGATGGCGCAATCATCAACATTTGCTTCACGCCGAGTTTGGCAGAGAGCAAATCGCGGCAGAATTCGGGTGTAGTGAGGTGGCACAAGCGCTGCTGCACATTTTGCGCACGCTCGTTGCTGACTGAGGGGTAAAGGAATTTGATGGTCTGAAACAACACTTCGGGCTGAATGCTGTCATATTGCAGGCGGGGGATATACACAAAGTCAAACCCCGCCAAACGTATTTTGCTTGCCAACTCGTCGTAATGCGCCTCTATGCAGCTGTTGACGTGCGCGTCATACTGACACTCTACGTACAGTATCTGGGTGTCATCAAATTGCATATAATCATTGTTCACCGACAGCATGCTCACCGACTCGTTATTTTCATTCTCCAAGCAATAACGCAGGGCCAATATGAGCAGGGCCTCAGCACGGGCACAATAATTGTCGGACATGGCCACCTCAGTAAAGTCCGTTATAAGTTGTTGGCGCAATGCCGCATCTGACTGCAACAATATGTGCAACGCATTGGCAAATGTCAGCTTTTCGGCCATACACTCGTCGTCGGGCGCTATGTGATAGCGCGCACGCATTTTTTCTAAATAGCTTATTTCCTTGCAGTCTATTATGCCGTCAGCCTTTATCAAGTCGGCCACCACACGCATCAAACTCGCTTTCTCGTTTTTCGTCATAATCTCATAGCATTAGCATTACGGCATTATTTTCGTTCCGTAACGCGAATATAGTTAAAAGCATTTTACGCCCCACCGATTACACACGCATTAACACAATATTTATAAAATCACGCATATATTGCCGCAACATGGCATCTCGCGAAATTGTAATTTTCAGCATGCTGCCGCAGTGGTTGGGGCTACACTTCTTAATGACAAAAACACCAAGATTGTTAACAAGCAAACGCAAAATATTTTGGTCTGGCGCAATTAGAACGTTGCAACAACAAATTCGAAAACTTTGGACATTACAGCCTCAACATTGCAAAATACAAGATAACGCAGACATTGCTGCTTAACTTTGCCAACGAAAACAAACAAAACATAAGCAACTATGAGAACTCCCGAAGACCAAAAGCGCGAAGATTTTATCAAGCATTTCAAGGAACTCAACAAAGACAAGGATACGACAAAGCTCTTTTTCGACCTCACAGCCGACGAAGCCAAGGCCCTGCTCATGACTTCGGCGCACTACCACAATTTTGAAATGCCCGAATACTTCAACTTTGACAATGTGCTCAATCATGTACAGAATACGGTGGGCAACCGTCCCTACACCGAGTGCCTGCACCAATCGATTGACATAAACAGTTGCAACGGGGTTAATATCGACATATTGCTCAACAAAGACGGACACTACGCAGTACGCCCCCTCACGCTGTGCAACCCGTACCTCTACTACTTTATGGTACGCACACTCTGCACGCCTGAGGCTTGGCAAAGCATCTCACAGAACTTAAACGCTTGCCAAGTGCCACACATCATGGCGGGCGGACTGCCTGTGGTGCCGGCTGAAGTGGAGAAGTTTCACAACAGCACCATCATATTTAACTGGTGGCGAAACATGGAGCAACGCAGCCTCGAATTGGCGGTTGACTACCGATATATGTTTGTAACCGATATTACCAACTGCTATGGCTCTATCAATCCGCAAACTATAGATTGGGCTCTTTCGCGCCGCAACACACAAAAGGCCACCGACAGCAATCATGCGCTCGCCAACGACATTATCAAACTGCTGCACGGCATGCAGCATGGCCACAACGCTGGCATTCCGCAAGGCAGCACGTTGTTTGACATATTGGCCGAGATTGTGCTGTCATACGCCGACTTGCTGCTGCACGAGGCATTGGAGCGCGAGGGCATTACGCAGGGGTATGAGGTGCTGCGCTACCGCGATGATTACCGCATATTCTGCAATAATAGTAACCAGCTCGAACGTATTTCATACATATTGCAGCAGGTGCTTGAAAGCCTTGGTTTGCGCATGAACACCGACAAGACACGCATTACCGACGACGTGGTGACAAACAGCATCAAACCCGACAAACTGTACATATTGGAGCATGCGCCCGTTATCGACGGCAAGCAGCACAACCTGCAAAAGCACTTGCTCTACGTCCTGCAGTTTGCGCGCAAATTCCCCAATTCCGGACAGTTGCGCTCGCTATTGTGCCGCATACACAAAAGGGTGATGAACGGCGATTATGGTGAGAAACTCACCCATGTGCTTACCGTAAACCTTATGGATGAAGATTCCACCACATCGAAAAAGGCGGAGGATTATTTACCCGACATCATTACAATCATTGGCAACGCTGACGCGATGGCTGCCATTGCCTTGCAAATTGCCATCGAAAACATGCCCGTAGCCCATTATGCTTTGCGCATTATCGGTGACATTGTGAGTTATACGCAGGCACGCAAAATGGCCGCTTTTGAGAACCACGACGACTTGCTGCTGCGCATTCGCCAGCGCTTAATCAACATGCCTAACGCAGACTATCTCAAACTGTGGTTGCAGAGTCTGACAAACAAACTGGATAAAGCCAACAACACGCCTTCGCCCTACGACACACCCCTGTGCCGCCTGGTTGCCGGTCTACAAACCGAACTGTGGAATAACAGTTGGCTCGTCCCCGCACTCGCCAGCAGTCTGCCTGTACAATCTGTCGTTAACAAGGATGCCATACCTCAGGAGAGTAAAATAACAATCAACGAAAACAGCACCAACTTCTACGATGCGATAGAAGATGCGCTTAATAGTTTGTAAGTTGACAACTTGACATATACATACCGAGGATACTAAAAAATGAGAGTGAAACGCTCGCACTATAATAGGCGAAGCGTTTCACTCTCACTTGTTTGTTAGTAGCTTTCAAAGGCTTTTCATTGCATTACTCGTCCAGCATTTCCAATGTAAGCTCGCACCGGCACCCCGCATAAAAGGTGTCAAGCACCTGTTCAAACACATCGCCAGGACTAATGGCGTCAAAGAGCGTCATACACGATTGCACCTTCTGTGCATCTATCCCACCGAGTATTTGCTCTACCGGCGTGCCAGCGTGCTGCAACAGGGCACGGCTTATCTCTGTCAGCCGCTTGCGCAATGTGCGATTGGCCAAATAAGCTCGGGCCTCAACCTCCGACGCTATACCGTAATAACGCGACATTCGGCTGTAACCAAGTCCGCGCATCTGCGGAAATATGTACCACACCCAATGCGACTGCTTGCAACCCTGCACAATCTCGGCCAAAGCCTTTTCGTACTGGCCACCGTCCTGTGCCTCAATAAATCTGTTTACATCATCTTCCATATTCTTGCCAGATAAAAAAGGTCCGGAGCAGTGTGCTATACCGCACCTACTGCTCCGGAACCATCATATACTAAATATCATCAAAAATTAACCGTACCCAAGTTGCGGTCAACCAGCATGCCGTCCTTGGCAGTGAGGTTGAACTTGCCAGCCTTCTTGGCCTTGAACTTGATCACAAACAGGTTGTGGTCGCCCTCGTCAAGCAAGAAGTTGTTGCCACGGTTCACAAACGTGGGGAAGAGTTCCTTCTGACCATTGGTGTGCAGGCGGTCGTAGGTGAGGTTCACCATATCCTTCATGTTGAGCAGTTCAACACCTGCATACTCCAATTCGCTTGTGCTGTAAGGCAAAGCAAAGCTCAAGGCATTGACATAGTGCAAGCCCTTGCCGCTCACCGTTACCTCAACCATGTCGCCTGCGGCGAAGGTCTTCTTGTTAGGTGTGAGCACCAACTTGCCAGCCACCTTGTCGTTTGAGTTGCGCACACCGCCATCAAGTTCGGTTGCCACACACGAGATGTCGTAGGCATCAATCAAGCCATTCTTGTTGATGTCACCTGCACTCACATAGTCAAAGTCGCTATCGCCCTTGCGCAAGCCCGTATAGTTCATGTACGAGGTCAAGTCGTTCTCGTCAATGCGCTTATCGTGGTTGATATCGCCCTGGTAGAAGCTTTCAGAGCCTGCCACCTTGAAGATGTACATCTGGCTGCCCGAAGCAAAGTTGCCCACAGCCTTGTCAAGGTGCATCTTCACATAGCGTGCCTCAGGATTACCGGCAAAGCTGAATGTCTTGTGGTCAGCATTCTGTGCCCACTCAAACTTGACGGGGGCGCTCCATGTCTGGCGGTCGGTACTGTATGAGAAACTACCAGCGAGCAATGTGCCATTGCCTGCGTCCTCACGCGGAATGTATTCCAAGCGGTCGAGCTTGTTCACTGAGCGCAAGTCAATGGTAATGTCGGCAGGCACGCCCTCGCCCTTGCCCCACTTAGTGTGCCAGGGGCTCTTCTCGTCAAAGTCGAACATCTTGTCAATGCCCTGGCCCGGCTGGTCCTCAGCAGAGTTCTGAGCCTTGATGCCCTTGATGGCGAACTCGAGCGGGTTGCTCTTTGTAGTGGCCGAAGCATTGCTCCAGTCTGAATAACCGTCCTTGTTCACAGCACGCACCTTGAAGGCGTATGCCGTTTCGGGGTCAAGGCCATCGATTGTAAACGCGTTGTCGCGTATGGTTGAGTAGAGCATGCCGTTATACTCTATTTCGTAAAAGTCGGCATTCTCCTGCTTGTTCCACGACGGTGTAAGGCTGAACACGCCCACATTGTTCTCGGCAAATTCCACCTTCGGAGCCGAAAGCGCGCCAGAGTGTGTGCGCAGACGGTCGGCCGGATTAAACTCAAAGCCGTCTACCTTCACGTCTATCAAGTTGGCAGTTACATCAGTCTTGCCAATCTTCACGAGCAGCTGCGGGTTCTTTATTATTTCCTTCTTGGCCATCTCGCTACCGGGGGTAGCAAAACGGTTGAGGTTAGGTTTCTCGTTATAGTAGTACACATCGGTGCCCTTTTCAAAGTCGGCAAGCGAGGTCACCTTTGTCAGTTTCACACCCTTCTTGCCCACCTTGGCAGTCACGCTCTTGGGCGCCTTGCTCACATTGATGCGGAGCTCGGTCTCCTTTTGCGGTTCAAAGCCCTCAAACTTGCCGTAGGTAGGATTGATAGTCACCACAAGTTTGCCCTTGCCATTGGCATAGGTCGACACCGCGGTACGTGTACACTGGCCACTCAGGTACTCCTGTGTCTCACCATCGTCATCATACTGGCTGAAACCATTTGTGCCAGCTGCCGTAGAATATATTTCGTAAGCACGGTAGTCCTTGCGTATCTGCGACGGGTTGTTGTTGGGGTTGGCCATCGGAATAATGGCATCGGCCTTCACAAACACGGGCAACTTCCACAGCGGTGCATCGTAAGTGTTGATAATGCGTCCACCCTCGTACACATCGCCATTGTAATAGTCCACCCAACGGCCCTCGGGCAAATAAATGCCATTGCGTATGTCGTTGCCGTCCTTGTCCATCTTCGTTTCCTTATATATAGGTGCTACAAGGAATGACGGGCCATACATAAACTGATACTGCGTGTCGCTGCCCAACGTGTAGTCGTTAGGATAGTCAAGGAACATGGCACGTATCATGGGCTTGCCGTCCACAGCCTGGCGGGCTATGGTGTAGGTGTAGGGCAACAGTTCGCTCTTCAGTTTGAGGTATGAGCGGTTGATGCTTGTTGCGGGTTCGCCTAACACCTCGGGATATTTGGGGTTAGCGCCCCAGCCGTCCATGTTCAGCTCCATGGGGGTAAAGGTCTTCCACTGGAACTCACGCACATTTACGGGCACATTCTTACCGCCAAAAATACCATCTACGTCTGACGTGATGTTGGGCTGGCCCGAAAGGCCCGAGCCGATAAATGTGGGGATATGGAAACGTATGTATTCCCAATCACCGCCAGTTTGGTCACCACTCCAGATGCCTGCATAGCGCTGCGTGCCGGCCCAGCCGTCGAGTGAGATGATGAACGGACGGGCATTCGAGCCATAATAAGGCATCACCTGCGCCACATCGGCCACACCATTCAAGCCAAATGAATAGCCATAGCCTACCCACGCCACATCGGTTTTGAGCACACGCACACCAGCATCGCGCACTTCCTTCACAATGTCGCGTTGCAGCAGAGGCTCAATGCCCTCTTTGGGGTGAAGGTCGCTCTGTGTCCAAAGGCCAATGTGCACACCCTTCGAACGGGCGTAGTCGCCAAAGTCCTTCAGGTTTTGTATGTTGCCATCGAGCGACGATGTCTGACCATAGCCCGCACCATAACCATCGTTGGGCAAGAACCAGCCAAGGGGCATATCGTTATTGATGTAGCGGTCGATAGCTGCACGTGCCGAGAACTGATAATTGTTCTTCTCACCATTAAGGCTCTCCTTCACACCGCCATTATCCTTTTGGCTCTCGTTGTAGCGCTTGCCGTCCTCGTAGAGCATGAAGCCGTTGTCGGCCTCCTTCCAGTAGTCGCGGTTGTAAGCATTGAGGTGACCTTCGTAAAAACCGAACTTGGGCAGCAGCACCGGGTTACCCGTGAGCTGGTAAAAGTCGTTGAGCAGGTCTACCGGTTGCTTGTCCACCATAATAAAGGCGTCGAGGTAGTCTTCCTGATGCGACAAAATAACCTTACCCTCCTCGGTGGCGCCAAAGTCGTAGCGGCCGGGCTTGAAGGTGTTCCACATCACACCATAGCCACCCGTGCTCCAATAGAAAGGCGTGGGCGATGCCACACCGCCATCTACCCAGTTGTTGGTGTTTTCGATGGCAATGCTCTTGCCCTTGTGGCTGAAGCGTCCGTTCTGCACACCGCCACCATAAAAGTACTCGCCCGATTGTGCCTTGAGCGTCAATGTGGTACTGTTCTTGTCAAACGACACAGGTGCCACGCTCTCCACCACCGTTTCGCCACTCTTGGTGTCTACCACGGTCATCAAGCCAGTCTGCTTGTCAAAGCGCACAGCAATGCGCGGTGTCGAAATTACCACACCGTTGCTCTCGTTGCGCAAGTCTACACTCTGTGTTGAGCGGCGTGCGTTCTCCACCAATATCTTTGCAGGAGGAGTGGCCTGCGGGTCGCGTACCACACCACCGTTGTCGTCGCGGAAGAGGCGGAATATGTTGTCGCCATAAAAATCTACTGTCAGTTGCTTGCCATCAGCATAAGTCACCTCAACCGTGGTCGGATTTATTTTAGCCACATTCTTAATAGGGTTGCTTGAGGCTGCAGCAGTTTGTGTCACAGCACTGTTCTGCACCAACCCCGAAGCCAAAGGCAGAGCCTGCACGCCGTTGGGCGTGATGGTCAGTCCTGCCACAGCCAAAGGCAGAGCCATCACAAGTGTGGCGCATTTGCAGCCACGCTTGTTCTGAGTATTTCTTTTCATAATTTTGATGAGTATTATTGGTATTATGCGCCAAAGTTACGTATTATTTAGCAAATATGTGCGCACGCGCCTGTTTTATCACACACATCACACGTGTTATTCATAATCGTTGCATTTTTATGCCACGCAAAAAAAGAGCAGCACAAACATTTCTGCTTGTGCTGCTCTTTTGAGTTGGGGTATCCGGACTCGAACCAGAAAAGGCAGGACCAGAATCTGCAGTGTTACCATTACACCATACCCCAATGTTATTAACACCTCCACCCTACCCGGGCAAGAGAATGCTAAATAAATTTGTTGGGGTACCCGGACTCGAACCAGGAAAGGCAGGACCAGAATCTGCAGTGTTACCATTACACCATACCCCAATCAAACATAAAAAATGGAGTATACCGGGAAGCATTGCTCTCGAATACGGGTGCAAAAGTAGCACTTTATTACAAACCCGCCAAATTTTGCGGCGTTTTTTTTCTAACAATCTGCCCAACGGCTCTCCAGGACAAGCCGTTATGAGTCGATGTCCGAAATTAGTTCGATATAAAATGGTGCCGCATTTCCGCCAATGGGCAAACTAATTTTCCTTTTCACATAGCCCATGAGTTATGGAATCTGCCGCTGACGCGGAGAACATAAGAGCAAAAGTGCGGCAAAGGTAGCACGAAGACTTTGTACCCATCAAAAAAAGCATACGACTTGTACGCAAATATTTGTTTCCTCCCCGTCAACCCTCTTATAAATGAATGTGTGTACTTTTTCTGCCATCTTACACTTTTTGCACGTAACAAGTTGATATTCAGAGGTTCCAAGTGTGTAAGATGATTTCAAAACATCTTACACTCCCCTGCACACATCTTACACACCACGCCCCGTTGCCTTGCAATCGGTTTTGTTGTACGCGGTGGGGGTTACGCCATAGGGACGTAGAAAAATTTGTCAGAGCAACAGACTTTTCTACTCCCCTATGCCGTAATATCGCCCTCCCGTAATTGTATCGTGTGGCAGCGTGTGGCGTGTGTAGGTTGTGCTGGTTGCGTGCAGGTGGAATTTGCAGCATGTTACACTGAGCAATATATTGATAATCAATGAGTTGCAACGTATTTGTGTAAGATGTAAGATACTCGGTGTATAAGTTTTTGTAGTATAGTAAAACCATTCTGATATTATAACACATGCTCACGGATCAGAATGGTTTCACCGGACAGCATTATTTTTCATTACACGCCATTCAATGGCACAAAAAGTAATGAAAGCAGGAAATTGGTGCAGTATCCCCACCGTTGGGCAAACCAACTTTCCCTCTCACATAGTTCACCACACAACAAGTACAAACTACACAATATGCTAAAAATAGTCATGCAGCACGTACACTTTATCAATATAATGCTTAAATTTGCGCCAATATTAAACTGAGCCACTGGCAGAACCAGCTCTGGCAAGCCTGCACTTGCCATTCCGTCTGCCGGCACAACTAAACACAGAGTAATATGCAGAATATTGATTGGGCCAACCTCAAGTTTGGTTACATGCCCACCGACTACAATGTGCGCTGCTACTACCGCAACGGCAAATGGGGAGAGATTGAAGTAAGCTCTTCCGAAATCATCAACATACACATGGCTGCCACTGCCTTGCACTACGGCCAGGAAGCCTTCGAGGGCATGAAAGCCTTCCGCTGCCCCGACGGCAAAATCCGCGCTTTCCGCATCAAAGACAATGCTGAGCGCCTGCAAAGCACTTGCCGCGGCATATTGATGCCCGAACTGCCTACCGAACTCTTCGAGGCTATGGTCAAGAAGGTGGTCAAACTCAACGAGCGTTTTGTACCGCCCTACGAGAGCGGCGCCTCGCTCTACATACGTCCGCTGCTCATCGGCACAGGCGCACAAGTGGGCGTTCACCCCGCCAACGAATATCTGTTCGTCATCTTTGTCAGCCCGGTAGGCCCCTACTTCAAGGGCGGATTTGCCACAAACGACTACGTTATCATACGTGAGTACGACCGCGCTGCACCACTCGGAACTGGACGCTACAAGGTGGGTGGTAACTATGCCGCAAGTCTTGCTGCCAACAAAATGGCTCACGACGCCGGCTATGCCTCTGAATTTTACCTCGATGCCAAGGAAAAGAAGTACATCGACGAATGCGGCGCTGCCAACTTCTTCGGCATCAAGGACGGCAAGTACATCACGCCCAAGTCATCATCTATACTGCCCTCCATCACCAACCGCAGCTTGCAACAACTGGCCAAGGACCTCGGCATGGAGGTGGAAGTGCGCCCCATACCCGAAGAGGAACTTTCTACCTTCGAGGAGGCCGGCGCTTGTGGCACAGCCGCTGTAATCAGTCCGATACGCAAAATTGACGACCTCGAAAACCACAAGAGCTACGTCATTTCAAAGGACGGCAAACCGGGCCCATGGAGCGAAAAACTCTACACGCACCTGCGCGCCATTCAGTATGGCACAGAACCTGACGTGCACGGCTGGACTACCGTTATTGAATAAAAAGACACATATTCCCCTTGGGGCAAACACCACACATGATGAAGAGAATAACACATCTGCTGCTTGCCTTGTTCACCCTGTCGGTGCTTGGCGGCCTTGTGGCCTGCAACGGCGACAAGAAAAAACTTGAAGACAAGGAGAAGGAATTGGCCGAACTGCGCCAACTGGCCGAACTCGACAAAAAGGAAATGGAAAACCAATATGCCGAGTTTGCCAGCCAATATGGCGAGCTGAAAAAAGGCATCAAGGACGACTCCCTTGTCAACCGGCTCAACCAGGAGCAGGCACGTGCCGAAGCTCTGCTCAAGGAATTGCAAAACACAAAGGCCAACAGCTCGGCCGAAATTCTGCGTCTGAAACGCGAACTGGCCACTGTGCGTGCCGTACTGCGCGACTACATTCGCCAGGTCGACTCACTGCAGCAAGCCAACCATGCCCTTATTGGCGAACGTGACATGGCACGTGCCGACGCTGAACGCGTGCGCATGGAGAACTCCAACATTCAGGCCGAAAATTCACACCTCAACGAACGTGTGGCCATAGCGGCACAGCTCGACGCCACGGGCATCAGCATCACACCGCTGAAAAAGAACGGCAAAAGCGCTAAAAAGAGCAAGGACATTGCCCGCTTTGCCGTGTCGTTCACCATCACACGCAACGTGACTGCCTCGGCTGGCAACCGCACCGTCTACGTCCGTCTGCTCAAGCCTGGTCAGCAAGTAGTCAACCAAAGCGGCACCTTCCACTACGAAAACCGCGCCATTGGCTACTCTGCCGCCAAAACCATCGAGTATACCGGACAGGAGGTACACGTCACACTCTACGTGCCTGTCAGCGAGTTCCTCAGCGGCGGCGCCTACTCTGCCTACATCTTTGCCGACGGACAGATGATTGGCTCTGGCAGCACTTCGCTTGCTAAATAAGTTTTATCCCAGCGTCATCACGCTACTCTACTATCAAAGGCTCATGCGCTGAAACGGCACATGAGCCTTTTATACAAGGAATAAATCCGTCAGAGACGGGACCCTCGGTTAACAAAGCCATAGGTTAACAAACAAATATGTTATGCACGACTCTTTGCGTTCTACACAAAGTGACAAGTAACGTAAAAACTTAACCAACTTACCAATCAACCAATTCCACTAACGCGCAAAAACAAACATATCATGACACCAAATATCACCCCCGTACTGTTGCTTACAGGCTATCTGGGCAGTGGCAAAACCACCCTGCTCAACCGCATACTTTCTAACAAGAAAGGCATCAAATTTGCCGTCATTGTCAACGACATTGGCGAGGTAAACATCGACGCAAGCCTCATAGCACAAGGCGGCATTGTGGGCGAAGGTGACGACAGCCTTGTACCCCTGCAAAACGGTTGCATCTGCTGCACACTCAAAATGGACCTCGTGCAGCAACTCAGCGACATTGTGGCACAACAGCGCTTTGACTACATCGTAATCGAGGCCAGCGGCATCTGCGAACCGGCCCCCATAGCTCAAACCATCTGTGCCTACCCCAGTATGTACCCCAACCTGGCCACCAAGGGCATTGCCAAACTCGACTCCGTGGTGACCGTAGTAGATGCCTTGCGCCTGCGCGACGAATTTGCTGGCGGCAACGATCTCAACAAGAAGGACATGGCCGAGGACGACCTTGCAAGTCTGGTTATTCAGCAAGTAGAGTTCTGCAACATGATTTTGCTCAACAAGGCATCTGAGGTCAGCGCACAGGAACTTGACCACATCAAAGCCATTCTGCGCGAGTTGCAGCCCAAGGCCGAAATCATCACTTGCGACTACTGCGATGTAGACCTCGACCGCCTGATCAATACCAACGACTTCGATTTTGAACGCGTAGCTACTTCGGCGCGCTGGATCGAGGCTGTCGAAGGCAATGACGACGATGACGAGCACAAACATCACGACCACGAGCATCACGAGCATGAGCACGAACACGGACATCACCATCACCACCACGACCATGAGCACTGCCACGGCCTTGAGAACGAGGAAGAGGGCGAAGCACTCGAATACGGAATTGGCACCTTTGTATACAAGCGTCGCCGTCCCTTCAACATGGTAGAGTTCGACCAGCTCATAGCGCGTCTGTGGCCCAAGAGTGTGATTCGTTGCAAGGGCATTTGCTACTTTGGCACAGAGCGCGACATGTGTTATGTATTTGAGCAGGCTGGCAAACAAGTGTCGCTCAGCCAGGCCGGACAATGGTATGCCACCATGCCTGCCGAGGAGTTTGAGCAGTTTAAGGCACAGAACCCCTCGGTCATGAACGACTGGGACGACACCTACGGCGACCGTATGCAAAAGCTCGTATTCATTGGTCAGAACATGGACCGCGAAGCCATCGAAACCTTGCTCGATGCCTGCCTCGAACCGGCTGACTAAATTAGAACAAAATCCCCTCCGAAAAACAGAGGGCAGAAAACTTTAATTACCAATAATCAATGATTTAGCAAAGGGTAAACGAACATGGAAAGTTCGTTTACCCTTTTTATTTGTATGCATTCTACTTATTTCGATTGTCGCACCCACACATAGATGCGACGAATACGCAAGATGGAGTAAGCAAATTCAAATTCATAAAGGTTCGATTAAAGCATTCTTGCGTCTCCATAACTGATAAGGCGTTTCCCATTTTCAATTCCATAAAGGTCCGATTAAAGCACATTTTTCAATATCCGTATGGTCAGAGTTCTGTAGTTTCAATTCCATAAAGGTCCGATTAAAGCGTAAACTTGCTGGCTTTGATGGCTCATACAACGACCTGTTTCAATTCCATAAAGGTCCGATTAAAGCCAGTCTGTACGGATATGAGCAGGTCGGGGTTGTTGTTTCAATTCCATAAAGGTCCGATTAAAGCGTAAGCACGGCCGCCCTTTGTGGGCTGATCCTTTGTTTCAATTCCATAAAGGTCCGATTAAAGCATTATGCCGACCCCAAAAAGCGTGCTTATCGTGCTAGTTTCAATTCCATAAAGGTCCGATTAAAGCCAAGACTATCAGTGGAAGCACGAGCCTTGTCTATAGTTTCAATTCCATAAAGGTCCGATTAAAGCAGCGAGCCCATACTTTATCATTACCGCTTGCAGTTGTTTCAATTCCATAAAGGTCCGATTAAAGCTCAGTTGACTACAATTTGTAATCATCTGCTTGTGTGTTTCAATTCCATAAAGGTCCGATTAAAGCATGCCGTTTCACAATCCTATCGAACAATACATTAGGTTTCAATTCCATAAAGGTCCGATTAAAGCCCTCGTTTGCTTTTCGGTGATCTGTTTAATGCCCCGTTTCAATTCCATAAAGGTCCGATTAAAGCCCTACTCATCAGCAACGTGCTTACCATGGTACTCAGTTTCAATTCCATAAAGGTCCGATTAAAGCCCTTGCTATTATACCAGCCGCCGAAGGCATCGACCTCGTTTCAATTCCATAAAGGTCCGATTAAAGCTTACTTGTTACTTGTTATTTGCCGTTAGTATGTGCTGTTTCAATTCCATAAAGGTCCGATTAAAGCGATGTGGGCAGTACGGTGTTTTTCCTTGTCCGTCGTTTCAATTCCATAAAGGTCCGATTAAAGCAAAGATGAGACATTTACGTTAAAATGTGCCTCAATCGTTTCAATTCCATAAAGGTCCGATTAAAGCATTTGCTAACCTTAAGCCCTCTGAAACTCCTACCGGTTTCAATTCCATAAAGGTCCGATTAAAGCGCTGACAGATATGTTGCAAATCAGACTCAACGACATAGTTTCAATTCCATAAAGGTCCGATTAAAGCCAATACTTGGGCTTCTTATGTTATGGACGCTGCTTTGTTTCAATTCCATAAAGGTCCGATTAAAGCCTTACGCATATTCACTGCTTGTTCCTTAGTTAATGTTTCAATTCCATAAAGGTCCGATTAAAGCAAGATAATGAATACTTCTATATTGATTTTAATACGTTTCAATTCCATAAAGGTCCGATTAAAGCAGCAGCATGCGAAGCGTCTGCAGCACCATATGCGGGTTTCAATTCCATAAAGGTCCGATTAAAGCTGGTATGGGTGGTAAATGGTATAACCCCAATACTGTTTCAATTCCATAAAGGTCCGATTAAAGCTTTGTATTTGTGAAAAGGCATTATAAGGATTAATACGTTTCAATTCCATAAAGGTCCGATTAAAGCCCAGCCCGTAGTATCAGAGCCAAACAACTTAGAAAGTTTCAATTCCATAAAGGTCCGATTAAAGCTTGGTATGGGTGGTAAATGGTACAACCCCAATACTGTTTCAATTCCATAAAGGTCCGATTAAAGCCCGTGCTTCGGATTTGGCTACTGCCAAACAGACTCCTGTTTCAATTCCATAAAGGTCCGATTAAAGCGAGGTGCAGTAAAATTATTCAACATCAATATTCAGTGTTTCAATTCCATAAAGGTCCGATTAAAGCCATGATGTGGTTCGAGTTCGACACCATCAAAGAAGTTTCAATTCCATAAAGGTCCGATTAAAGCGCTTTGCAAGTTAGGGAGTAAAAAAAATGCCCTTGGGTTTCAATTCCATAAAGGTCCGATTAAAGCCACTTGCAAAAATGGTTGCCGAACTTGTAAAATGGTTTCAATTCCATAAAGGTCCGATTAAAGCCTTTTCCCTCGTGTAGGGGTTTTAGGCCGTGCCTTAGTTTCAATTCCATAAAGGTCCGATTAAAGCCTTTGTATTTGTGAAAAGGCATTAAAAGGGTTAATACGTTTCAATTCCATAAAGGTCCGATTAAAGCCCCAAAATTCCTTTTGCTCCTTTTTATCCTTATACTGTTTCAATTCCATAAAGGTCCGATTAAAGCGCCAGCAACAGCGTGTGATGCATCGGCAGAACCATGTTTCAATTCCATAAAGGTCCGATTAAAGCAACGCGACAAGTTATTTCGGGTTCAGATTTTGACAAGTTTCAATTCCATAAAGGTCCGATTAAAGCATTCTCAGATTTTGCTTTGCCTGAATATGATAAACTGTTTCAATTCCATAAAGGTCCGATTAAAGCACCTTGAGATTTAAGCGCATAGTATTGTGAATTGTGTTTCAATTCCATAAAGGTCCGATTAAAGCACAAGTAAAAAAATTACCAATAGAATTAGAGCCAATGTTTCAATTCCATAAAGGTCCGATTAAAGCAAGCGTTGGGATATGATTTACATATATTCCTCAAAGGTTTCAATTCCATAAAGGTCCGATTAAAGCCTGCCGCGTACATGCTGCCGATACACTTTCTAATCTGTTTCAATTCCATAAAGGTCCGATTAAAGCCGCCGTGATGGACTGTGCCGACACGGCTATGCTTAGTTTCAATTCCATAAAGGTCCGATTAAAGCACATCATGATTTTCAAAAAATGCGACTGGAGTGAGTTTCAATTCCATAAAGGTCCGATTAAAGCCCATTGCATTTTTCGGTAAGATTCCTTTATATACAAGGGCTATCATAATTCAAAGGTACAAAAATAGTTCAAGAAAATATGTCGATGTGGAATAATATTCTTTTACAGGCTATACGACAACCCCATTATTCATTGATGTTTCATTATGTCAAAGAACTATTTTGAGAGTTTTTACAGAAAATCAGAAACAAGAAAATATACATCGACAACTTATCATAGGAAATTGTCTGTTGACATTCTTTCTTTTCCTAAGATTTGCTTGTTCATGTTATACCCCAACTTGTTCGTAAAAATAATTATACTGTCTTCAGCCTCATCGATGACGTTTTTCATCTTGATTTTCAACTCTCGCAGTTTGGTTTCCGATAGTTCTCCTTCCAATACAGAGTTCTGAATCCAACAGAGATATTGACGACATAACTTCAGCATTTTCCCTACTCTTTTTTCTCCTACATCATATACAACGATTACATACATAAGCTACCAATACATTTTGAATGGTTTATAATCTTCTATACCCAACAAGTCTTTCATTAACTTATAGCACTCCAGCTTGATGAGATGTTTGTAACTGACATTCCTGCCCAAAGAGCGATGGCGGAAAGTTTCGTCATACCGTTCTTCCATAGCCTTCACGAATATTTTTTTGCCTTTTTCGTTCAACAGACATTTATTCAACTTCTTATCAAAATGCTGACACCCCAAGGCATGCTTGTTGAGCACCTTGAATATAACCCTATCAACGATAATAGGCTTAAATATCTCAGAGATGTCGAGACACAAAGAATAACGCCTTTCCCCTGGAGTATGCAGGAAACTAATAGTTGGATTGAGTTGAGTCTGATGGATGGCCTTGAGAGTTTCTGTATAACACATCATATTGCCAAAGGAGATGAGAGCGTTCACTTCATTCTCTGGAGGCTGCTTGGTTCTTGACCCCATATTAAAATCATCGAGAATAATGTCGAATGCAGCATAATATGCCTGACGGATATTTCCCTCGACCCCCATAATCTCGTCCACATTCTTGGCATCATCAAGAGTTTTCGTTAATCGCTTGATGGTATCGATGAGTTCCTGTAGATCTTTGCCTCGACGGTTATAGTAATTTAGATTCATAACCATGTTCCATGCCGCTCCTTGTATGAACTTACGAGCCAAATTCACTCTTTTATTCTTGTTCTGATAAGCAGAAACTTGAGCCAGCAAGGCTTTGCCAGAGAGCAAACTTTCGCGAGGCATAAAGCTACCCGTATAATTCTCGTAGTAATCAAAGAAATGCACAGGTATTCCCCTTTGTCCTAAGAAATTGAAAAGAGCACTATTAGCTCTGAGACTTCCAAAGGCATACAACTCTGCAACATCCTCTATAGGAATGTATCGAGGTTGTTGCATGACTTCGTCCTTATCTTCGTTCACAAAGATTGGCGTAAACTTCAAGGTGTTGTCCCTACGCTCCATGATGCCGGGATTAAACAAATAGAAATTCCTTTTCATCCTTATTCCTCCTCAGGTTCATCTATGTAACAAAAATCGAAGTAGCTGCAATTTTTGCAGATACCTTTCTTTACTCGTGGCGGGCATGTCTCTTGCGAAATAATGTTTGAAATATCCTTTGTTATCTCTTGAATTTCCTCCCTATCGACATCAGAAAGAAGAACTTTTTGCGTCTTGCGCAAAAGCGGATATTCCAGGACACCACTCACTCCAACAATGCCATGTTGTTCAAACACGTACATATAGTATTTCAATTGCCATTCATGAGCTTTGTCAGCCTTATTGGATTTCTTAATCTCATGAATAACCTTGTTCTTCGCGTCATAGTAATCCACCTTAATGCCATCAATCTCTACTTCCTCGTACCTAGAGTTTCTTTGCGGATAACAATTTTCATGCACCAGTTTTCCCTCATAAACCAAATCGGACTCCTGCTCCATGTTAATACCATTGGAAAAGAGCCAAAGTTTGCGATGACACAACTGGTAATAATTGAAATGAGTGCCTGTTACTATCATAAGTAAAGATTAAGATGGAGGCTCTCACCTATGCAGAAAGAGCCTCCACATATAGTAGCTATAGCTGATTCTCGTAATCGAAAGTCAGCATACGATTAACAAGATCTTGCTTGGCTTTATCCAAAGCATCGGCGCTCTCTGTTTCAGTTACAATATAACTTGCACATGGCAGCGTGACGTAAGTTGCAGCTCCTGCGTGCTCATCGATGATGGGTTTAGCCTTTGGTTTCGAATCATTGTCACCATCAATGAGCTTGGCACGAATGGCGGCAGCCAATGTGTTAGCATTATCGCTGATAGCAATGGCTAGTGTTTCCATCAAGCTGAATGTTCTTGCTTGATTGGACGTTATATGCCAGTCAATCAAAGCGTCTGCGATGGCAGGAATTATTTTCTCTCGCTGTTCCTTTGGCATCAACAAGCATTCTCCAAATACCGTATTAACAACTTTCCAGCCATCATTCTTTAACGTCTCAACCATATCGGAAGTTATCTCGGGTTCCAACTGGTTAGTTGGAACACAGAATAAGCGGCGTAAGTCGATTGCAACATCATAGACAAACAGACCCGTTGCACGAGTATTGTCTGGAATCCATTTACGATAAAGGCTTCTATCACTGCCATTCAAGAAAATACTTACTTGCTCATCAGTAAGAACATTTCCATTTGCATCTCTTACAACTACCTTGTGCACATTCGGCCTGTCAGAACGATCAAAGGAAATGTTCTCTTTAGGAACTGAAGCCAAAAGAGGGTGAAGCGGTGTCATGGCCGAAATACTGAAAGGGCTTCTGCGTTTAACAGCCTTTTCCTTTCCACCTTTAGGAGTTCTCATCCAACCGCCCAACAATTGGTCGACATAATGTGGGTCGCATGATGAAAGGACCTCACCCTCCTTGAGTGCTCCTTTTTTATCAACGTCAAAATAAAACTCTGTGGGAGAAGGCTCAACGTTGAGAACCTCATTAAGCTTACCCATGATTGAACGCTTTACTTGTTGTCCACTGGAGTATGGTACTTTTACATTGAACTGTGGGTCATAGTAAGATTTCTGACCGTCTTCCACACAGAACACTGTAAATGCTGCATGCTTGCAACCACGCAAATAAATGAAAGAATTCTTATTCATAGTTTTCTATATTAATTGTTATTATAAAGTCTTGTACTGAAATCGCAAAAGAGTCAAAAAGTATGGCACATTATCTGTTGGCATACTGTGAACTTCTTTTACAATATCCTTGAACTCATTTGTCTTTCCAATAAATGGAATGACCTCTGTTGCTGCCGCTATGAATTGCTTCTTATTTGAAGCACCAAGCATCGTCTCCACCAAATTTTTGCGTTTGGTGCTGATCGACTTGTCTTTGTCTGTAGAGGCTTCGTTCAGCAACTCAGCCAACTCTTGGGACTTATCCCACAAATCTTCGTTATTCAACATAGCTAATATCCAAATTTTATATACATTAAAGTTGATTGTTTCTGTTTCATCCTTCGGTGCTTTGGGTTGCTTTGGGGCTTTGTCGCCTTTAGGGTACACATAATCCCTAAGCCCTTTTGGCTCCATGGCTTTGATGCCAATGACTCCTGCAGTACATGCTGTTCTAAAGCCAAAAGCTGTATTCCACAAGGATTCTGCGTTTCTTACTTGGGTCGTACCAAACAGTTTCTCATACAAATGGATAGGACGGCGAATTTGACCAAGGTCAAAAGGTATAAAACCTATCGTAGTGTTAGTTTGCCCTATGCTATAAATATAGCCTAAGATTTGAGCATTTTTGTACTTCCTTGAAACTCCAATAAGTACCTTTATCCATGTTTGGGTGTCAATACTTTGGACTCCATCTTTATTGGCAACATATGGATTATATCCTGCCAGTGGTTGCTCGTCATCATAAATTCTTGTATCGTAATAATGTGATAGCCATTGTCCGTTCCATGTATTGATTTGGTTGCCTTTTAACATGGAAGTTTCATTGAGGCACTTGCGATAAAGTTTCCAGCCCTTATATATATCAAGAAGAATGCCCTTGTGACTAAATAAAATAGAAAAGCCTCCTTGTACACCAACCCCAAGAGCATCTCCGATCCATGAAGCAAAGATATTTTCCTTTTCATGTGGCAATACTACATTGGTCACTTGTCCAGACGTAGTTGCAGCTGTGTCTAACGAAGGGAAGCCTCTCGCAATGCTCGCATCAGCTTCGCTATCTTCGATTTTCTTCAACAGTTTGTCAAAACGAGTTTTTCGTTGTTCTGGAGTTTCATAATCTTTTTTCCCTTTTATCATGTCATCCCAACTTAGCTTAGGATTTTCCAAAGGAGAGTTGCCTGCAGTCATCATGTACTTGTTTTGATCGAAAAACAAGGGATAGAACTGCTCTATGAAGAAAGTTCGGGCATCATAGTGGGTGCCATATTCCTCATTGTAGGCTTCCAGAAACATTTTGCCTATTGCTGATGTAATCATATACTATAGAATTTCAAATGTTTGATAATATTCTGTCTTACAATAATCCGGCAACAATCCTTTTTCGTGATCATAACCTTTGTCAGGTATGACAAAAGGACGTGTTCCCACATTAAGTTGGTCAAGATTCCTATGGGCTATGGAATGGTAGCTCACTGGAATTTCCATTTCCACACGTTCCATTCCTGTTCCTTGCAGGTATCTTTCCTTATCCTTTTCGGTAATGCAAACTGCCGAGTTGATGTCGAGCGTCTCGAGCAGCGCTGATCTTGCTTGGTGGCAAAGTGCCTTCAATTGCCATTTTCCATGCAAAAATGCCACCCCCGTATAGTCAATATTTTGAAACATCACTTTAGGATACACCTTGTCTATCATCTCTTGAATGTGTTCTTCTTCCATAACTTGCCCATTATCTGGCAAGACCTCAAACGTTCCTTTTAACACGTCCAAGCTGTAGGGCAAGGCTTCCTTTTCATTCTCCGGGGGCGAAATAACATAGATGGGCTTATAATGCCCTATGGTTTCCAGACTACGCTTTCTGTTGATGCGTCCGAAACGTTGTACAAGAGCATCAATTGGAGCACATTCTGTAACCATCACATCGAAGCTGATGTCAAGGCTTACCTCAACGACCTGTGTTGACACAACTATGCATGGTGTATCCTCCAGTATATTGAAATCTGTACGCAAATCTGTTTCCAGCCTTGCTCTGTCATTCCGTTTATACCTACTATGAATGAGCATCTTTCTAATATCCGGGTAGAGTTCGCCTATCTCTTCATAAAACTCTTGCGCCCTTTTCACCTGGTTGCATACAATGAGCAGTTTAGAATGTTTCTTTACCGCTGAGGATATCACACCAAAAGCATCTTCACGACTGGCCAACTTGTAGATTTGGTGGCGATTAAAAGATGCGAGAGTATTAGGGGAAAGCTTCACCTCATATACCTCCCCCGGCCCTCCCAGCAACTCCAATATCCTTTTATATAATTCAGTTGGCATGGTCGCTGTTCCTACATGTACTCTACAATCCAAAGCTATCAAAATTTCGATAATGCGCAGCACTATAGATTGTATAGCATCAGAATATGTATGTATTTCATCCAGAATTACATCACACCCTCGCAAGTCCATAGCCATTGCCTCGTAGCCTTTGATACCAAAAACAATAGAAGCCATTTGGTGAGGTGTCAAGATTTTGACCGATGCACCCACATGCCGTTGCATAATGCTTTCTTCTACCTTTCCGCCTTTCACCTTTAGGTTGGAAGCTGCATGCTGAAGATAGACTTGCGCATTGGTATCAGACAAGTCAGCCTTGATTCTATCATACATCGCATTAATTGATGCTTGAAAGGGCAGGGTATAAAATACACGTCCTTGACAACGACGCAACAAGAAATCAGTCTTTCCCGCTCCAGTCGGCGCTGTAACCAGAGTGTGCTTTTTCTTACTTTCCGCAGAAATCATGGACAATGGATAGAGCTGACTTTGTCTGTTGTAAAAAGACAGGTCTGGCTTGATGAACAATTTGTTCAAAGGCATCTCCGACTCTGTTTCCATAGCCGAAGCCATATGGTCGGAAGCCATCAGCAGTCCTCTCCATTTCGAGCAGTCTGACTTGCGGTTACAACAGTAATCTACAACATATTCATAGTTGTCTTCAGCTTCGTCAATAGATATCTTATGAGTTTTCAGCCCAAGGCTTTCCAATATTTCCAAAGCAATGGGACTCCATTCTTCAAATCCCTTCGAATGCTCTTCAAAACAATTAGTATTGTCATCCAAATCCAAAATGCCAAGTTCCCTTACATCCTTGTACATGGACTTATGATGAGCTACTACCATATCTATTACAGCATTTCGATGTGCTTCTTTGATTAGCGAAAGGAAAAACAGAGAAGCTATCTCATGACGGAACACAGAACCAGGCTTTTTCTTATAGGAAGGAGCCAGCGACTTTTGGAACAAAGGACTTACTTTTCCGATGTCATGAAGCAATGCTCCCTCAATGGCAATGTGTTCGTCAAGCCCAGCATGATTGGCCACAACAGCAGCTATATCAGCTACATTCTTCAGGTGCTGAAACAAACATATACGCCCATTTCGTTCTCCCTTTGCCAATATTTCTTGATGGATATTCATAGACTACACTTTTATCATAGCGTCTGCCCATTGTATTCCAACCAACCATACATGGGCTTACTCTTGTCAAAACGATTATAGCCCACCAAAAAAGATTGATCGGAATTGCCAAAGCACAACTCAAAGCCTGGCAATTGCTTGAATTCTTCTTCTGTCAGTTTAAGTATCTCTGCATCAGGTAAGAGCATATCCTCATTCCTGCACACGCATACATGCTGCTGAGATGCAATAAGGGCATCTTCTTCACTTTCAAAAGCTATGCAGAGCACGGGGTGAAGGAGAACGGAACGCCGCAAAATGGAGCGGGTTCTTATGAATGTCCTGTTTTTGTATTCCCAACCTCTTGCCTGCGTCACTTCTTGTTGAGAGTCCATTGCCTCATATCTGAGTTTATGTCTAACGATCTTGTGTATCCCTGGAGTATTCAATAATTCGGGAAATAGCTTTTTCTCTATACCTTCTATTATAGAAGGAGTGAGAAATTGCTGGCTAAATGTCTCTCCGTCTCTAACAGCAGTCCATGGTTTTATAAAGCCAAACGGGCCTTTATATGTTACGATATACATAGTCATTATCTTTTATGATTAGTAAATTGCACCAAATCCAATACCCGTAGAATTGCCAAGGCCCACGTTCCAAGCAAAAAGTTTTGTCTCGGGCTTCGCTTTAATGATAACAGGACATATACTGGCTTTGTTTCCGATACCGTGATAGCGTACCAGTTTCAATTTCTTCTTATTATAAGAAGTATCAAATCTTATATCCAATGTATCATCTTCCAGTCCTGCTTCTCGCATTTTTGAAAGCAAAGTATCCTTTAAGTATTGATTAGCTTCGGCATCGCTATAATTGAATTGCTTAATGCTGCCATCAGCCAATTTTCGTTTGATAAGAATTGGACTTGCACAGTTAAACAAATCGCAGTCATTCAGTTGTGGATCATTGTCAATGCTGACGCCAGATACTACTAAACCACAAAACATCTCTGGTTCTTGAAGTATTGACTTGACTATTTGTTTGACTATTTGTTCGTCATAGAAACTGATGAACATCGTTGCGCCATTCCTAAATTGCAATGCATTGTCTTTCATTCTTCCTCCGTTAAGCCAAGAGAAAGAATACAACGATATTTTGTCATGAATGGAATTGTTGCCTATCCATTTATGAATCGTCCCAACCAACTTCTGCTGATATTCAAAAGGAACTGGCTTCGTATTAGGCGTTAGTTCTAAATGTATTCTCATAATTCTTCAATTTATCATTTACTTAATATATTAAAAGCAAACCTGACTTACCCTATTTGCAATGGTTACTTGTGCATCACCACTTCACGTTCATAATAGCGAGAACGGTGTACCACTACACAATAAAAGCAAAGATGGGCCTACTGCTGGCGGTTCAAAGGCAATGAACTTATATTTTTTCTTTCATTCGCTATTCTCGAATCTATCCTTCTCTCTCTGCCAATCGTTTCAGGAATTTTGTAGTCTCCCCACCCTGTCTCCATGCGGTTCTTTTTAATTCGCTCGTTGTACCACCAATTGTAGTGCTCATCGGATATCATCTGCAAATCCTTGGCCTCGTGCACTTGGGCGGAAACCGACACACCATACACCTCCTTGAGGTCTATCAGTTCTTCAAGTGTGAGCTGCGCGCGTTTGGGGCCTCCCATCTCGTCGATGAACGTGTCCTTCGGGAACAAGAAAAAACCGGCAAACATATTGCATAGCTTCTCTATTTGTTTCGGCTCCATATCTTTCGGAAAGGTGAGGAGCAAATGGGCCAGCTCGTGTGCCGCAGTAAAGCGGAGGCGGTCTGTGGTGGTCTTACCAGGACATGGGTCTATCACGATGAGTGGATGCACTTTGTCGGCCCACGTGCTCACGCCCCACACATCGCCAGGAAGTTCTGTTATCAAAACTTTGATGCCTTTTCGCTCCAACAGTCGCAATATACATGGCAAGGGGCCGTCACCACAGTGCCATTCCTGCCGAAGAAAGTTTGCCATGCGTATGACGTCTTTCAATTCTGAGACTGGAGTCTTCGGAATTGGATTCGTAAAAGAAGTGGAAATGCCTGCTTTCTTTTCCTTGTCAAGATATTGCTCTGCCCAAAAGGAGAGCTTGGCTTCTAAAGCAACAAGTTCCACTTCTGTCAGTTGGTTACCTGAGGTAGTACGAAGCATTGGCAGGTCAATCTTAAGACTGGTGCCATTGAAGTAATCCATGCTGATGTTGAGAGCCTTGGCCAAGGAAACCTGTGCTTTATGCTTCGGGTGCATTATGCCTCTCTCATAGCGGGATATGCTCTGCTTGGTAATGGCACCACCCGCGCGCTCCACAAGTTTGTCCATGCTGAAGCCCATCATCAAACGCGCTTCTTTCAGCCTTATCGGAAAATTATCTTTCACCATATATTCTTATATCTCGTTTTGTTTACAAACATAGTGATAAAAAATTACATTTGTCACGTTTCGCACATAAAATCATATACTAAAGCCGAAAAAACATATTTATGCGCCCTAAAACAGGGTTGTTCTGTTAATGCGTGCTCCCGCTGAAGGTATTAACTGAACAATTCAAAATATGTGCAATTTAGCTTACAATGCTACAATAGCTCTATATACCGAATATCTTACATCTTACACAAATGCGTTACAACTCATTGGCTATCAACATCTTACGCAGTGTAAGATACTGTCAAATTCACCTACACACAACCTACACACCCCTCATACTGCCACACGGCACAAGCACGGGAGGAGGATATTACGACATAGGGGAACAGAAAAGTCTGTTGCTCCGACAGATTCTCCTACGTCCCTATGGTGTAAACCCCGCCGCATACGTCCAAATCGACTGCGAGGCAGCGGGGTAAGGTGTGTAAGATGTGTGCAGGGGTGTGTAAGATACTTTGGAATCATCTTACACTCTTGAAACCTCTGTATATCAGCTTATTACGCACAAAAAGTGTAAGATGGCAGTAAAAACACACGCACTCTTTTACATGAGGGATGACGGGGAGGGGGCAAATATTTGTGTACGAACTGTACGCCGTGCACGACTGGTCTACGGCGCGCTGCACTTCTTTGGTGGCCGCCGCTGCCGCCGTCACAAGGTGCTCCTTGCCGTCGAGCGTGAGGTGCAGACTGAATGTTATGTCGTTTTATCCCATCTTTTTACTATATACAATTATATTTGCCTATATTTGCGGCATGTGTTTTAATATCCTGCGATTATGAGCAAATTTCCAAAACGAATAGACGCGCGGCTCGAAATCAAAATAACCGAGAGCCCCGAAACTGACCCTAAGCGCATAGCTCTTGAGCGACGCATGAACCGGGCTGGAGCGGTGTGCGTGTTATCCTTGATAGCCCTTTTTGTCCCCATTACAATCCTTTACAATGTGTATATCTGCGACTTTTTGATATACTTAAGCACGGCGCTATTTGTAGTGGCTGTCATATCAGGGTCTATTTCGTGGTCGGCGCGCCAAGCGCTTGATGGCGACTGGACTATGCCATGGTGGATGGGGAGCAGCGATAATTAACTACCCCCCACCAGCGCAGCAAACCGCGCCCGTGCCTCCTCCTTTGTGGGTTGAGGTGCGGGCGCGGTTTCGTTTTTACCGCGTGCCTTGGTGTCCCATGGCAGGGGCAGCAGAATTTTACCATTGCCATGCAGTCTTTTTCTGTAATGAGGTATCTTAATATAGAAATTGCATACTCATGCCCTAAACATGGATATAGAAGAACTGATAGAACGAATAAAAGAAGGAGACAATGTAGCTCTGGGAACATTATATGAAACATACGCTCCGATGATGAGAAATGTATGTGTCAACATAACCAATGAGGACGAGGACATAGTGAATGACCTCGTCCAAATGGCGTTTATTCGTGCTTATTATTCTATCTTCCAACTCCGAGATGCTTCAAAGTTCGGAGAGTGGGTGGCTACAATTACGAAAAATGTGGCTTTGAAACATCTGGCACAGAAACGAAAGATGCCACTGGTTCCTTTTTCGAGTACTATGGAAGAGGAAATGGACAATGGTCGTGCCGTATCTTCCGATTCGCTATTGGCTGAGAAGGATTTGCTTGAGTTGATAGACCAGTTGCCTAAAGGATATGGACGAGTGTTTAGAATGTCGGTTATTGAAGGCTATTCGCATCAAGAAATAGCCGAAAGATTGGGCATTGAACCACATAGTTCTTCTTCTCAACTATCAAGGGCTAAGGCCATGTTGCGCAAGATTATCAACAGGAGGGGTATGGGGCTTGTTATATTGGTGTTGGCATGCACTCCTCTTGGCATATATTGGCTCATAAACAAAGGTAGGGACAATGTACAAAAGGCCAATATAGCCAGTGAAAAGAGATACCCAATCAGGCAAGCAGGAAAGAAAGAGCCTCACAATGCAGTGAATGTGGTTTCTGCGAATTCTGTTGCAGAAGTACGCCGCAACAGATGCGGTGTTTCAACGATTATGCCACCTGTAGAAATTCTATCTAAGGATAGTGCATATACTCCTATGGATTCCGTATCGCATAAGTTAGTGGCGGTGGAAAATAATGATAGCATTTTACCTGATACATTCAAACTGCCTTGCATAGAAACAGGACATCACCTTGCTGCAAACAGGCAAACGGGTAAAAAGCACCAATGGCAGTTGCTTGCAACTGGTTCTTTTGGCTCGGATTTTGCTCAGAATGCTTATAGAATGTTTGTGGGTAGCACAGATGACGATATTACTGACGGGCCTCACCCCTCTGATCCTAAAACATTCACAACTTGGGAGGAATATTATCAATATCTGCAGCGGACTGGGCATGACTATATGTCGGAGGAGGAAAAGGCTCTCATGGAAATAGCCAAGAACAACAAGGGTAAGATAGAGGAGCATGAACACCACAGCAAGCCAATTACCTTTGGACTTTCTGTAACAAAATCATTCGGTAAGAGCTGGAACCTGGAAACAGGCTTGCAGTATTCTCTGTTGAAGTCCGACTTCACGTTAGGCGAAGGTGCGTATTACCTCTATCGGGACCAACAGGTGCATTACTTGGGAATACCTTTGCAGGTGTCGTATAAATGGATTGATGTCAAGAATTGGTCTGTTTACTCTTCGTTGGGCGGTGCCCTACATATACCTATATATGGTAAAACAAGCGAAAGATATATTGTAGGGAACGTTACACCATATACGAACGATTGGCACGTCACGCCTTCGCTGCAATGGAGCATTGGCACAAGTATTGGAGTGCAATATAAATTTGCTCCTAAGTGGGGTGTCTACATAGAACCTTCGTTTAACTGGTATGTGCCAAACGGCAGCTCCATCCATACAACTTGGACTGAAAATCCGTTCTCTTTCACTATACCTTTCGGCATCAGGTTTACATGGTAATGCAGTCTTTTGAACTTTTGTCGCCTCTTATTGACAGAAGCACAAACGTTTCAAAAGACAAAATGTACAATACAACAGACTACCTGCGCAATGGGGTTCTATACCTCAACAATATTCTTCGTCCTCGGCATAAGAAGCTGAGCACACTGATGATTTATTCCACAACAAAATGCCAATCGCGCTGCAAGCATTGCTCTATTTGGCAAAAGCCTGAAGAGCATTTGTCGTTACACGACATTCAGAAGATTATGGCAAGCCGATGTATCACCAAAAACACTGTTGTGGGATTGGAAGGCGGAGAGTTTATTCTCCACCCTGAAGCCACTGACATCATGGAGTGGTTTATGCACCACCACCCTAACTACACGTTATTGTCCAATTGCCTCAACCCAAAGAAGGTTATTGATGCTGTGCGTAGATACCGTCCCCGCCATCTGTATGTGTCGTTGGACGGTGACAAAGATACATACAAAGCAATGAGAGGTTGCAATGGTCATGACAAGGTGGTAGAAGTGGTTGGGACCTTGAAAGATGAGGTTCCCGTTTCTTTGATGTTCTGCCTTTCTCCATGGAACACCTTCAAGGATATGGACTATGTGATACGTGTGGCAAGGAAATACGAGGTAGATATCCGCATCGGCATTTATGGAACGATGGATTTCTTCAATACTACAGCCGATTTGCTCCAAGCTGACATGAGCAACTTCATACAAAGCATTCCTGCCAATATTCATGAGACAGAAGAGAATTTCGACTTTGTAGCTTTGTATGAGGAGTGGAGAAACGGCCATCTGAAACTGCGATGCCAAAGCATATTCAGCGAACTGGTCATTCATTCTAATGGCGATGTGCCGTTGTGCCAAAACCTGGGCGTAAAACTCGGCAATATACATGAGAACTCTTTGGACGAGATATTTAACTCTCGCCAAGCCGTCCATGTACAGTGCCAGCATTCCAAGAGCTGCAATGCCTGCTGGATTAACTTCCATCGCAAGTATGACATCATCTTGTTGCGCAACTTCGAGAAAGTCTTTACCAAGAGAATGATAGAATGGTTCTACGGCAAATATCAATGGACAAGCAATCAAGACGTGACCTACAAACAATACATGAAACGGATTATCAGAAGATGAGATACACAAAGCAATTAATCGACCGCTACAAGCACTCTCGAAGCACCAGTCTTTTAAGGCACAATTATCTCGGCAAATACGCATTTGTCGGAATAGGCAATCATAGCATGAATAATCTGTATCCTGTGCTTGCCTTCCTGCATGTGCCCTTGAAATACATTTGCTGCAAGTCCGCTAATAAATTGCCTTTGATAGAAAACGCTTACCCTGGTGTGCATGCCACCACTTCCTTGCAGGAAATACTGGCTGACAAAGATGTTAAAGGCGTTTTTGTCTCAGCTGCTCCACAAGCGCATTTTGCAATAGCCACAGAAGTGCTGAAGAGCGGCAAGGCACTATTCATCGAAAAGCCCCCTTGTCAAAGCTTGGAAGAGTTGGCACGGCTGATGGATTTGCAAAAGGAGCATGACACCATAGTGGAAGTAGGACTACAAAAGCGGAACTCGCCAATCATGCGCATTTTGCAGAAGGAGTTGAAAAAGAGCAAAGGTGCTGTATGCTATAATCTTAAATATCTTACAGGTGCCTATCCTGAAGGTGATGCTTTGCTCGACCTCTTTATCCACCCATTAGATTGCATGACATATCTATTTGGCGAAGGCCAAGTAAAATCTGCAGTAAATGTTGAAAATCATACCCTGATGCTCATTCTTGAGCACCATTGTGCCACAGGCATTCTTGAACTGTCGACGGGTTATTCTTGGAGTGATGCAAAAGAACACTGGACCATAAACACAGACAGAGGGGTTTATGAGATGGATCAATTCGACAACTTAACTTTTCGGCACAAATCAAAAATAATAATGGGAATCCCTATGGAAAAAGTGTTTCCGTGTGGAAAAACAACCGTCAGTCTGTTTGAAAGGAACAACTTTATACCTTTGCAAGTGAATAACCAAATTGTGTCTCAAGGCTATTACGACACGATAAAGGGGTTTGTAGATGCCGTGGAGGGGAAGAAAACATGTGCATTATCTTCATTGGAACACCTGACTCACACCTACTCTTTGATAGAGAACATACGAACACTGATATAACAACGACAGAATTATCTTTTGACCTTTAACGATTAAAGTCCCAACCGCATATATACTATATGCTGATGGGACTTGTTGTTTTGATTATATGGTTGCGGCGTTTCACAGCGCATCATGGCGCAAAGGCACCCAACTCAAACAGTATGTTTACGCTACTATACGGAAAAAGCAGTTACGACGTTCGTAACTGCTTCATTTTCAATGTGGACCAGCTTGGGCTTGAACCTAGGACCTCCAGATTATGAGTCTCGCAAAGTGATATTCCATGAGATTTTGTTATTTGTAATTACTCCTGATTATCAGTACTTTACAAAATTATCATCTTCTTTGAATCTCAAAAAATGCCCCTAACTGAAATAGTTTGTTTACGCAGAAAATATTGCACAATAGCACCAGACCCTTAGTGGATATATATTCTCTGGTTCCTGCATACTCTAAGGGGAGTGCTGTCCGCGAAACCTATCAATGGTTTTATTGGCTCAGTAGATACAATATTCTTTGGGAACTAATTTTGTGTTCAACTCATTTTATGGACTCCAATACAACAAATGTACTCCTTGGAAATTGCGAAACATAGGCTAACATGTTAAAATTGCCAACGGGAAATCACCAAATTCTTTCCAATGTTTGCAAAACTGGAAAGTATTTGATATCTTTGCGCAAAAAATCAATAGTATGGTAATTGAAAGAACTCCAGAAATAAATAAGGAAGATTTATTTGAAGCTATAATATCTCCTCCAAATATACAAATCGAAGAGATTGTGGAAAAAATCAATAATTCCTTCGATTATTGGGATACTGTAAAATACAAAAAGTGCCCTGCCGGATATACACCTACGCGACTATGGACTTTTGTCAAAGCCTCCAGACTAAAAAGTATGGTGAAAGTATGGGAGAAATACGGCGTGAATTTGAGTTTGACAAATGTGATGCAGAGAATGTGTCATGAATTTGACATGTTTTGGGGAGGAAGTTGGGGAGCAGACTCAACTATTGATTCCAAAAATAAGGAACAATATCTTGTTAGCTCGTTAATGGAAGAAGCCATATATTCCAGTCAAATGGAAGGAGCCGCAACAACAAGAAAGGTCGCCAAAGAAATGCTTAAGAAGAAAATGACTCCGAGAGACAAATCCCAACAAATGATTCATAATAACTATCAAACAATTCAATTTATTGTTGACCATAAAGATGAACCTTTGTCCGAAGGGTTGTTATTGCAGATACATCGTCTAATGACAGAGAAAACCATGCAGAATCCTGATGACGCAGGACGTTTTAGGAATAATAATGACGTTGTGGTAGAGAATGGTATCACGCATGAAATTGTCCATACTCCGCCTTCCTATACGGAAATTCCTCAGTTTGTAGATGATCTCTGTGAGTTTTTTAATGAGAAAAATAACAAACAATTTATTCATCCTATCATTCGTGGAATAACTATCCATTTCATGATATCCTATGTCCATCCTTTTCCTGATGGTAATGGACGTACTGCTAGAGCTATGTTTTATTGGTACATGTTAAGACAAGGATACTGGTTGACAGAATACCTCTCCATCTCAAGAGTTATTGCCAAATCAAAAAAATCCTATGAAAAAGCGTTCTTATACACAGAGGCTGATGACATGGATATTGGTTACTTTGTTTCGTACAATCTAAGAGTGTTGGAACAATCTTTTAAGCAATTACAAGATTATATCAAGAGAAAACAAAACGAAAAAAAAGCAGCATATATATATTTGCGCATGGGTGATTTCAATGAACGTCAAGCACAAATTATTAAATTATATGCGGATGATCCTAAAGCATTAATAACGATAAAAGATCTGCAGATAAAATTTGGAATTAGCCCAACCACTGCAAAAAGCGACATAATTGGCTTGCTGAAAAAAAATATTATAACAGAGATCGCATTAAACAAAGTGAAAAGGGCTTATATTAGAGGAGAAGGGTTAGACTCTTTGCTATCCCAATGATATATCTTATGGGCAATCATTGTATCAAATTCTCTCCAGTTTTGCAAACACTGGAAAGGATCTGATATTTTTGAATGCTTTGAATTATGCAAACCCATTTCACCAGTATGAAGTGCCAATTTGGCATTTCAAGATTGTATGGTTGCTGAGTATCAAAGAGAATCATTGCGTAAACACACCTAACTCAAACAGTTTGTTTACGCAATTATACAAAAAAGCAGTTACGACGTTCGTAACTGCTTCATTTTCAATGTGGACCAGCTAGGACTCACGGATTGTTTTTAGTTGTGTAGATATAGCGCAATAGACTGTTGATTATCAAGCACATTAAAAATTAGATTGCGCAATATATCACAACTAATCGCAACAAATAGCACGCAATTTCGCACGCATTTCTTTTAGGTGCGTGCGATTTCTTTCACGTCTGTCGTAATCGCTACTGGGCGCAAAGATAATGCTTGTCAGGCGTTTTTCTGACAAATAATATGTTTTGCAACATATTTTGCAAAAATAATTTGATTTTTGCTTGCGTTTTTCAAATAAAGGCTGTATCTTTGCAACGTGATTAAGAAATAAAGTTACAAACAACTAAAAACAAAACAAAAATGAAATACTTCGCAGATTTTACTGCAAACAACGGTTCAACAACAATCTCAGAGCCATACGAATACACAAATAAGGCCACAGCTATCAAAGATATAAAAAGTATTGTGAGGGGCGAACATTTCCACCAACCCTACAATAGCTCTAAGTACATGGTCTGGGACAGCGAAGGCAAAATAATCGCCTCTGGCTATATTAATGACAATGGGTGGTGGTCAATAAACGAGGACGAAATTGGTACAAACATAAACGATAACTTGTAATGCTAACATCAAACCTTAAAGCGAAAGAGGCACTCTACGAGGTAGTAGAGCCACGATATTTTGAGAATGCCGAGTCTATATCAGAACAAGATGACCAAGGAGCTATTTACGAGTTCCTTTTGAAACTTGGCTCAGAGAACTACACTGAGTGGCTTAAAAGCCACGAGAATGATTACTACTTCGAAGTAGTACGTGTGGACCGCTATTATTACGCGGTAGCATACGAAGATTATACACAGCCCGCATGGGCAGTCGAAATAGAACCAGTCAAATAACAAAAAGCCCCACCGTCACGGGGTGGGGCTTACCACAAGATTTAACTCTCGACTCTTTATCTACAATAGTAGAAATTATGCTCATTAGAGCGTTTCAATCCACAACCCTATCAAGGGTTGACGGTGCAAATATAAGCATAATTTCTACAAGTTGTATGATTTGATTAAAAAATCAGCACATGTACAAAATAATAAGGACGATTGACCGCTACCCTCACGTAGTGATGGAAATGGTCAATATAACTACGGGAGAGAGGTTCTACTGGGCACTCGGTTCATACCAAGAAGAACTATTGTGTGAAGAATATCACGTCAAGGACCTGAAAGGCGTTCTTCTTGACGAGCTGCCAAAAAACGGAGGGCGTTTCGATTACAACGACATAAATCGCATTTAATATGGCATACTTAAATAAGGCACAATACGACCACCGCAGAGAGTCCGCGGCCGCTCGCAATCTTACAAACGAAGAAATTGCGGTTGAACATGGCATGAGCGAAGAGCAAGCAGGACTCATCTCCAAGCTCTGCGCAATTCGCCATAACTTTCATTGCAATATGGATAGTCTTACGAAGAGTAGTGAAGACAATTCAACCTTTGATGAGATTGAGAACATAGAAGACGCAATCAACGAGAGCGGACTTCCGCAACTGAATGTTGCAAGCATACTGCTCGACATTGACGACCTTGATGGACTTATCTACGAATATGGCGATGACGTACCCGACCACGATAGCCAAGAGTTTCAAGATTGGTATAATGTTAATTATGCTCGCATCTACAGCGAGCTTGAAGAAGTGAATAAAAGCATCGAAAAATACCTAGCTAACATAGACAACCAGTACGGAACACACTGGCGCCCTACTGGACAATTAAGAATAATGTAATATGGATAACCACCAAATGTTCTATTTCGGCACAAACGGGAGCCGTGATTATGTCCCCATTCCTGTTCGAGAGGGAGACATATTGCCAATTTACCCTGAACACGATGTGTGGGAAAAATTAGAATGCACCTTGTCCGATTGGGCTATGGGAGGTATTACTTTTTCCCTTGTCTATTTCCTCGGAAGAGAGTGGACAATGTATCTTAAGCCATCATCGATAGATGATGGCAGACGCGATAGTTTTACCTCCCTGTTCTTGGAGGGGACGCACACCATTGAAGAAATGAAGTCGTTTATAAAAAAAACTTCATTTTTGCAGCGTCAGTTTAGTAAGCCTATTGAACCAAATAGTGAACCAAATAGATTTAGAGTGTTGAACAAGGTTTGGGGCTAACTGTACGGCTGCCCGATGATGATGAAGATAAAGTAGTAAAATATATGGACGACAAAAAAACATGGGGCGGCAAACGCCCCAACGCAGGCCGCAAAAAAGTAGGTAATGCAGTATTATACTGCCGAATGCCACAAGAGGCAGTAGACGAAATCAAGACCTCTGCTCAGAAAGAAAACTTAGCGGTAGGTGACTACCTAATCAAGCAACTCGGACTCTAACAAAAAAAAGCGTGGCAGAAACCCTGTCACGCTTTTTTTTTATTCAAAACTCTCCATGTATATCCATATCTTATTGCAGGGCGCATCTTCATCTTCAAAGAAAAACGCATGACCAGTCTCTATAATCAAGTCTGGCGTCAACGTCTTGCACA
>OGIV01000122.1_pt1 | contig 65344 bp, 49 predicted proteins | sample 1571861 | NCBI WGS metagenome assembly OGIV01 (sample SAMEA2582099, study PRJEB24529) | metagenome | biome: Human gut stool | place: China | collected 2011 | reverse complement strand
TATTTGTGAGACTACCAACTTTTTTATGAACTATTTCTTATCCCGAACTGGGGTAGAGATTGCTCTTCGAGAAACCTCTTCCTATGCCTTTATGCAGGGTTGTTTTATTAGGGCTATCCATAGCGTTGCCTATATTTCATTTAACTAAAGTTTCCCGCCCCCAAATAACGGGGTGGAAACAACTGTTTCTCCATAAATATTGTATCTTTGTAATCGCAAAACCACAATGAAGCAAGGATTTAAAGAGTAACTGTTCTAGATGCAAAACTAAGTATTTTTTCCGAGTTGTCCAACACCTTAAACGTTAAAGATTGAAAAAACGTACCACACCGACCAAATTAATCTTGCATGCACCAAAGCATCACAGAAAACAACTTAAGACATACTCGAGGCTTGCCCCTATTAACGTTATAACCTTTAACGTTTTTGTTTCACCTCATGCGTCTTAATGTCCCATTCTTGATGTATCTACTGCCTTTACGTTCTTATTCTTGTAGTCACCAAACTTATAGACAACTGCAAAAGTGACAGATGCCCAGTTGTAGTTGATCTTCATTCGATAGTCTTGGTTGCCCTGCACAGAGCGGGTGTCGTATGGGTTGTTGAAGATGTTGTTGCCATTAAGGCACAATCCCCATTTACCGTCATGCGACGACCATTGCAGTTTGGCATTCATTCTGAAGATAGGACTTATGTCGTAGACTCCTTGTATAGCCTTTGTCTGATAGAAAGGATTAAGAATTAGACGCAAGTCTTGAGAGTTGCATAGTTTTACAGATGCAGTACCTCCAAGTATCACAGAGAGTTTCTTGCGATTGAATGGCAAGTCGAAGAAATTACTGCTCTTGTCGTGCTTGTAGGTTCCTACAGCAAACACATTGCCATTGAGCCATTTGCCAGCATTGAATATGACTGATGCCTGCAGTCCAAAGCTATTGGAATAGTCGAAGTTGGTTTCCTTCATTATCACTGCCATGCGGTCTGTGGTTTGATATGGCAACTGCACGAAATAGTCTGGCTTCAGACTTGCAAAAGCCATAAGCGTATAACGTCGCTTTATCTGCCACATCAGATTGACATTATAATAAGAGAAGGGTTTCAAATCGGGATTGCCATGTATCTCGGTGTAGGTGGACGAGTAGAACACATTGCTCATAGTGGACCAATAACTCGGGAACTCAGAGTTGGAACTGAATGATAGATTGAGCAGGTGGTTATCGTTGACGTTCCACAAAGCATTGAGCGTAGGATAGACGCGCCACTTATCCCAAATCGGCGAGTGGTATTGCTCGGCAGCAACAGATGCTTCAAGACTAATAGCCTTGTTTATCTGCTTGCTGAAACCTGCATATATGTTCCATATACGCTCGTTGAGGTCCACGCTGCTTGTCCCATCGGGCAAAACGCTCCCATCCTTGTCTATTGTGGTCTGATAACTCTTGTTGCTTGTGAATTGCCCTTTCACGCCATACGACAATCCCCAACAATTTGCCAAGGAATGGGTTTGGTCGGCTGTGAACATCCATTTGTTGATGGTCTGCTCACTGCCGCTTGTCAGGTTGCGTTCCGTTTCCGGCATGCTTTCATCCGTATGCATCGTGCCGTCGAGGGCTTGTTGCTGAGGTGTGCAATAGTAAGTGTACGAACCGCTAAGGGTTAGTCCGAAAGGAAGCGCGTAGTTAACATCCACATTGTGCAGATATTCATGACTATCACGATGCATTCCGCTTATGCTTGAACCTGTCGTGCGGCTGTTTGAGTTTGTCTTGTCCCATTGTCCCGTATAGGCTACGTCAAGACGATTGTTCTTGCTAAAGGTGTAATTCATCCCCAGTCGGTAGTCGTGTGTAATGCCAAACGACTTCTGCCCGGTTTCATCATTATAGTGTATACGATTGTTGCCAAGTGGATGATTGGCTATGCGTGAAGACTCACCGTATGAATTGCCATTAACTAATTTGTATTGTGCATCCAGCCCGAACTTGCCTCTTTGCATGGAAAGATATAAATCGCCAAACCCTTTGGCGTGTTTGGTTTGCACCAAGCCGCCAATAATCTGTCCCGATAGTTGATTGGTGCCGGCATAGTCTTTCGTAACTATGTTGATAGCCATACCACGCACATGATAGCGAGCGGGGGCAGACAGCATCACCTCGGCTTTTGCCAACTGTGCGGCTGGCATTGCCTTCAGACGCTCTGTCAGTTGTTCCTGCGTCAATGTGGTGGCTTGTCCGTTGATAATCAACGTTACTTCATTGCCAGAGAAGGATATGCTGCCTGTGGCATCGCTGACACCAGGTATGCGTGTCAATGCCTCGTAAGCGTTGTCGGCAGGCAATTGTTTTAAGAGTAGCGGCATATTGTACGATAGCATACCCCGCTCTGCCTTGACAATGGGGCGAGAACCTTTTACCATCACTTCCGGAAGATTGTGCAACATGGTCTCCATGGTGAGCGAATCCGTTTGCGTCAGAGTTTGAGCTTTCACGTTGGCAACAGAAAGCAGAAATAATCCTAAAAGAAAGATCATGTTGTCCATATTTTATCTTTCTAAATTATATTATTCTATGTTATTCAACAGTTCGAAAAACAATCCACAAACGAGAATGTTCTGCTATACGTATAGTAGTGTATTACCCTTTGTTAATCCTTTCCACCAATTCTATAGGTGAAGTAAACTAATAATTATTGATTTTCATCATCTTCTATGTTCATCCACTCAGTCAATATATAACGATAGTTCTTCCGCTCAGTATTATTTATTTCAAGATTATCTCCATAATAAGAATTTTCAAAGCCTGCTTCGTATTTCCAACTTCCAAGAGTAAACTTAAATAATGCTGGCAAATGCAAATCAATATCTATGGCGCGGATAGAGTCATTAATATGTTTTAGCTTAATCAAGCCTGGATTCCACATACCTAAGGACTTTTGGTTTCCTGTAATATAAACTTCTTGCTTGGCATCTTTTACCACAATCTCAATATGCTTACGATATACTTGTTTTGAAAGCGTAGTCGTATCGTTTGGAGCCAAAGATTTGATAGAGTCAATATAATCAAAATACCCTTGATAGGCATCATGAAGAGCCATAGGGAATGAGGTGAGATGGTTATAATTCAAATATGATTTCCTTTTCCATACAATGTTGCTCGGTAGTTGTTGGGTGTCAAGATAATGATACACCATTTCTCGTGCAGGTTTCCATGCTCTCCATCCATGAGACAGTCTTTCTTCTCCCGCATCGCTGAAAAAGAGATAGCATCGCTTGTTTACATCAAATTTATAATTGCAAAATTGCGAGGCAAGCATCAACCTATCATTGCCAAAAGTCAAATTTGGAGAAAGAAAAAAATAATCTGTAAATGGATTACCATTCATGAGACATTGCATCATAAAAGAAGCCCCCAAAGAATGCCCAACACCTAAGCTTCGTTCTGTAGTCCTATAATGACTACGGATATAAGGTATCAACTCATACTTAACAAAATCCATCAATTTCTCAGAATGTCCTCCATGTCCATCGTAGCTCTTGATGGTAGCGCTATCGTTTGGCAAGAAATCATCTTGGCGACTATACGTTTCTGTCTGTGGACTGCATATACCAACAACAATAAACCACTTATACTTATTCTGAAACAAAGGCCATGCACAAGCCATGAAAAACTGTTCCATTGTTTGTGCATCAGTTGTATAAACCACATCAAAGTCATTTGCATCAAAATAAGGATAGAAAGGAGGCAAATATACAAACACTTTACGCTTGAAATCAAAATATTTTGATTTCAGCATTAGGGTATCTATTTTTCCTGTTGTATATATGTCTTGTTCCAACCCCAAACCATAATCATTAGGAGTTCCTAACGCCTTTTCACTAAAGACATATCCATTTCTATATGTCGCAACAATCTCCTTGTTTAGATTGAGGATATACCCATTCTTGTAAGTACCCACTGCCTTTTCGTTGCTGTGGTCTTCAAATGATTTGCATGAGCAAAGCATGAGAACAATGGAAAATAAAAATACTATCCGTTTCATTAATAGTATACCTAAATTTCTTTTCACAAATCGTAATTTTTAATACTTATATTCTTAAAATATTGCGTATTGATTACTCTCTATTGATCCTTTCCACCAATTCATCTGGTGTAAGTATTTCCGTCTTTGAGAATCCGAACCACTTTTTGCCTAAGTCCTTAATGGATGCTCCTATGTGATATACATCATCGTCTATACAAAAACGGTAGAGAGCATTGCTACTCCCTGTTCTGTAAAAGCATACGAGCGAACTGTTGAGTGCTTCAAACTATTGAACCGGTCGCAATTTGCGACCAGTTCTCCTTCATCTTGATGTTCTATATTATCTGCCATATTGCTATCTTTACTTTCAAAATCACAAATTGTGACCTTAAACGTATTGTTACTTATTGTTGTATGCAAAGGTAGTGCTTTTAGCCTTTAAGGCACTATTGCACAACCCCTTTCTTTGAAAAGAACGTACAATCAATAGTATTATTGTGATGATTCACGGTCTGGACCCGCGCAAGCACCTCTTTGCAATGGTCGGTATTGACGATATACTTCATCACTGGCATATTGGGACATTCATAACACTACAGTATCTTCAACGCAATGGCGGCGCAAGCCTCAGCATCCGCCAGGGCGTGGTGGTGGTTGGTCAAATCATAGCCGCAGCGGGCGGCGATCACGTCGAGGTGGTGACGACCTTGGGGCCAGACTCGGCGCGAGGCAACGCAGGTGCAGTAGAACGGATAGTCGGGATAGTCCATCTGATAGACGCGGAAGACGGCTTTCAGACAGCTCTCGTCAAAAGCCTTGTTGTGGGCCACGAGGGGGAGGCCCGCTATCATGGGTTCTATCTGCCTCCAAACGTCCGGGAAGACGGGGGCGTTCTCCGTATCGGCGGCGCACAGGCCGTGCACCATGCTGCAACGGAAGGTATAATGCTCCGGCTCGGGCTTGATAAGCGAGTAGAACTTATCCACTATCTCACCGCCACGCACTATGACAAGGCCCACAGAGCAGACCGATGACCGCTCGTAGTTGGCTGTTTCAAAATCTATTGCTGCAAAATCTTTCATATTATGGGCTACTGATTATCATTATTGATTAGATTTACTACCACTTTCACCATCACATCTTTGTTTCATAGGTTTGATCTTGATCAGTAACCATATGTGCAAATTTTGCACATGTGATATTTTCATCCAATTCACCTTCCTTGAAAATGTTTCTTATATGGCGCGTTATTACAGTACGATCTCTTCCGAATAATTCAGCCATTTGGTTTTGAGTAAGCCACACGGTATCTTTCTCTAACTTTACTTCAAGTTGGGTGTTGCCATCATCAGTCGTATATAGAACGATAGACGAACCATTATTTGCAACAATTTTATTCTCAGTCATATTCATCCTTACTCCTTATATTGATTTCTCATTATCTTCCCAGCAATCTCCTTGCGGTGCCAGAGTGGTTCAAGTACTTCAAGATTATCACCATTCCAAAGCAGTTCCTGCTGGAAGTCGATTGTTGGTCTGACTTGCTATTCGAAAATGCTGTACCCATCAGTTGTTCTGTCTCTTGTTGTGACTCATGCAATGGTAAGTCGCGGAGATAGTTTGCCAGACCGGAGTTGACCTTGATTCTCACTTTCTCGATACCACACCCATCGCCAGGGATTACACCTACACAACCATCAAAGAATTCCTGTGGGGCGAACTCTTCTGGATATTCAAAGGTATGTCTATTGACAAGCCAAAGGTGTCAAAGATATTCCATTTCCATTTGTGGAATGTACGCTTCAACATCTCCTCTCCACCGCTCAGGTTTACATTATCCATCCTGCGGTGGTTCAGTTCCTCGAAGGAAATCTTATGTGCTCGATAGATGGTTTCAACAATCCACACAAGCTTATTTGTTTGATTTAGAGCCATGAATATATTACGTCTTTACATACATAACGTTTTAACTGCAAAGTTATTGCTTCGACGTGTCCTTTGCATTCATACCTGTATCATATTTAGTGTTCGCTAATTTATCCCGCCCCAGCCGACTTGTGGCGAGGGTAAAACTCACACGAGGTCGTCGATGACGCTGAGAACTCTCTTTTTGAGGGCCTCCAAGCCTGTTTTTGCGAAAACGAGACAAAGAATTCCCCTTAGGAACTTCATTACGTTTTTAGCGAAGAAGCAAGCTCCCATCCACGTATCAGCCGTATTCTCAAGTTTCGCCCGGACGCCGTTTGCCCGGCAAACCCTCTTGGATGTTCCAAACGTCGCCTCTATCTCGTTCCGTTCACATATGGCCCTCCTTTTCTCCTCGGCGTGCCTGTCGTTGTCCTCCTTGGGAGGCCGGCCCAGTGGGCGGTTGTAACACTCGAGCATGAACTGTGAATCCTAAAAGATCCTTATCGGTTTGGATATCTGACCACATAAATCTATTCTTTAGCGTTACGTTTCATAAAAGTAAATCTTGTCTTGAGGCATGGACGCAACGACAGATCGTATGTTCCCATTTGGAAGAAATTCCTGCTATCCTTGTTTGGATTCAGATTCTGATAGAAATGAAGTCCGCGTCCAAGTGTAATATCCCAGTTATTGCTTGTACGAATATATCGGTCATGCGAGTTTTCATCGAACTCATACTCAAAAGCCATAGAAACATCGTCCATGTCATCAAGCGTATTCTTTAATCTTTGGAGACTGTCGCTTATAAGAGTCGATTCTTCTGGAGTTTCTCCAGGTTTTGTCACAAGGCGGAAAACCTTACAATCACCAATTTTTACAAGTATTTCCACAAAACGAACAAGATTGGCCACCTGAAAGCCATGAGTCAAATATGGTTCCTCCAACATAACGATGGAAGCCCCTTTAAGGTATTCTGCGAAAAGGTCATCATATCCATATCCAGTATCACCATACTGAACATCAACCGTTTTTTCCTTCAGACTTCCGTCTTCAACCGTTTCACTTCCAGGAACAATATCAGACAGAACATGATTTGGAGTTATCTCAGGTTCAACATTAGCCGTTACAGGAGTTGTAACAACGTTATCATGGGCAGGTTCTGTGAGAACAGGCACATTAGCATCCTTACGAGGATTTTGTGTTGCTATACTATACTTGCTTTCCGGACAATACACAACCACCTTCTGTCCATCCTTATTAATATAGGACATATTGATACGAGCGTATTCCTCATCCGGCTTACGCTTATTCAACTGCTCCTTTACACGACGGCGACCTTCAATAGCATATTCTACAATTTCATCGAACTCTTCTGCTGTTGGTTGTCCTGTAGGAAACAACAACTTGATAAAACCAGAGATGGTTTTCTGAAGAGCACGGTTATCGCGTCCTTCAATGTTGTCACCCTTTTTTAGTCTTGAATTGACAACGCCAACATAGTCACTGTCGTGTACAAACAGATAATGAAGAGCTTCAGACATGTAGTCCGTAATTAAACCAAAGTTATTGTTGTAAGCACTATCATCAATCTTTGGAATCTCCCAACCTGGAATGTAGTTATAGATACGGTCAATTACTGCAAGGTCGAAAGCCTCAGGCAATGTAACAAGCAGGTCATGATCGTAACTGTTGACAATGCGAGGAATGTTCAAATCGAAATTGCCGACAAATGAAAAACTGGCATAACCGGTCACCTCACGTCCACGAGAGAAACGACCATTGGCCATATAGTCCTTCATGATTTGCACAGTATCCGCATCCTTGATTTTCATTTTAGCAACTTCATCGAAAGCAACATTATCCCAGAAGCCAACAGCTCCCACCTGCTTTCTCTGATTGTTGTACAGCAAAGTAGCGGTAGAAGCCTGGCCGCCAGACAACAAAGTAGAATATGGCGAGAATTCTGAATAGAAGTAAGATTTACCCGTACTTCGTCCACCCAGCTCTATACTATTGTAGTTACTCTGAACCAATGGCAAGAAGCGAGAAAGGATATGAAACTTAAGTCTGCGTCCATTCTTGTCTCCGTTAAGCTTACGAGAACGTTCCGCCAACCAGTTAGGATCAATACCGATGCTTCGAATCAAAACATCAATCCATTCATCAGTTGTAAACCTCTCACGTCCACGGAAGAACTTTTGTTCATCGAAATGAGCAATCTGAATTGGGCGCAAATCTTCAATAAAGAATGCATAATCATCCTCCTCGACCTCATTGTAGGCCAAGGTTACTTCTGCCCAAATTCCACTTTCAAGAAGCTTCTCATTCTGTTGATAGAAATTTGAGTTGATAGCGATGCGCTTAGAGGCAAAATTTTCCATCTCAGCCCAGTATCTCTTTTCGCGTTCAACGTACTTAACATGAATTTTATCGATGAATTTGTGACGTTTTTTCTGTTCAACAATTGCCTGAGCCTTGTTCGACTCATCTGGACGAACATAGCACTTCTCGATGGTCTGCAGCACAGCTTTCTTCCCCTCCTCAATTTCTTCCGGATCTTCACTTGCACAGTAACGTGACAAAAGAAATTCCAAAACAAAAGAAGGCACATTGACTGCACGTTTGATTTCATGCAGGAGGTCTTTTCTGACAACTTTTCCAGGAAAGGCTTCATTGAGTTTTATATCTAACACATCCATTGCTTATTCACTTTCAAAATTCAATCTTAGAACAGATAATGTTGCGTTTGTTTCTGCATCGAAAGCTGTCACCGTAATGGTGTGACCATTGTAGTCATCATCAATACTGATAGGTTGACGAATCTTGGCTGCATCTGCAGGTATATCCACAAGCTCCGTTACGTCGTTATAGAATTTTCCTTCAGGCCGACCAATAGAACTACCATTGTCGCCAACTACTGTAATTCTGATATTTACATCGTCAGCAAACAATTCTGAGAAAACTGTATTGACGTCAATAATAGGGCGATGCATATAAACAGTGCCTTCGGTCTTATCTTTATAGGTAAGAGAAACACTATACTGTTGTCTCGGCTTTTCTTCCTGCAGCTTGACCGTTATGATAGGAACAATATTTTCCTGCAGCGACAGTCCTTCATGATAATACACTTCTCCACGACGGAACACGGTGTAATCTTTAGCATATACGAGCTTCATAGCGCTAATATTTGCTCCGAATTGTGCCGGTGTAAAGGAGAGGGTATCAGGAGAATCATTCAGATTACCAGCAAGCATTCTTGATTCTTCGAGAACAATGTCGCTACCAGCAGGCTTCTGAATCTGATCACTTACACGGAAAGCTGGTTGGAGCATGAAACCATGATCAGCCACAATGACAGCCATATCAAATTTCAAGCGTTTGCAATCTTCAATAAGACGTGCCAGGCGAATCATTTCACGTTCCATTGCAGCCAGACCATTCAATTTGTCATTTTCGCCGGCTGTATCAATTCCTACACTACGGACTATAAGCAATCGTGTACTGTCGCTTACAACAGAAGCATTCCAGTCTTCCAGACGGACATCCTGAATCTCAACACCGGTTTTATTGCGCAGATAATCCACTCTGTCCTCTGGCGTGATTATTGCATCAACTCCGATTGAAGGCTGCAGTTTTCCTGACTTTTCTACCAGAGCAATATCGTCAAGATGGTTTGCCATGCAAAAACGGGTCACAGAAGGCAGGTATGAAATACGTGGGGAGAATTCCACTCGTTCGCGGTAGCTACGCTCAATCTGCTCCGAGAATTTCTTTCCCATCTCAAAGCGGAACGCATCAACCATTACAAATACGACCTTCTTGCCTTCCTCTAATGCAGGATATACTTTTTGTAAGCATCCTTGGTTCTTGAGTACGGGGAAATCCTTCATTTGGGTGATTGACCGCTGATAAATCTTCACAGCCCGTTCGGTAAACTCATGGTAGCGAGTGTTTACTATCCCGGTGAGTTCTTTTACCTGCTTTGGCATGTTGATTGCACCAAGCAAATCTGTGTGATACCTACGGAATGCGTAGTCAGCCATACAACCACTTTCAGCATACCAATCCACCAGTTCCTTCAGTGTACCGTCGGATTTGATGCCCTGATGAATGCATGCCATTAACGTTAGTGTATGCTCAGCTAACTTCCAGAACGTAGCGACCTCCAAATCTTCCTGACACCAAACATCCGAAAGATTCTTTTTACATAATACAGTGGCATCGTCTTGTTTTCCTTCTTTCAGGTAGGAAATGAAGCGGTCATACTCTACGCTATTTTCAAAACTGAATGTCACGCGATCGCCTAAATGCTTTGACTTTGCAAATACCTCCTGAAGGTTCAACTGCCCTGCTACTTTATTAGCCATGCGGACATAAGTTTCCCTGAGGTTTATCTGGTTTCTGAGTTTATCACAAATCAGATATACCTTCTCCTTCATTTGTTCGGGTGCCATTGCTACACTGGTCAGATTATCGGGTAATACCTCTGGCAAGTCAAATACAAACTCACTGAAGAGCAGATATGCCCACAATTTGAATTGCACATCCTTCAGGGTTACTCCATTTGAATCCAATCCTGGATATTGAGCAGTAGCAAAAACTTTCCATTCCTTGAGCCACTTCATATCAGCGCACTGGGTCTGAGACAGTAAGCCAACTGTCATCTCCGCGAAGCTTTTGCCTGCAGTCAACTGCTCAAGCTCAGGATATGCAGCACCATCGAGCAAGGCATTGATCATGTTGAATGATGTAGAACCTTGTTCGAACAGCTGGTCCAGTTCCTTCTGCTTGGCAGGAAGGAATGTCCTGCAAATGTTTTCATAGCCATCCTGTGGACCATAAGGAAATACCTGTCCACTCTTGAAAAATGACATAAAAGGCTCTTCCACCCAATCTCGGTTATTGGTTGGCATTGAACGCTTACGATATATTATCATTCTCGAATCTTTGTTCAACGAGAGCTCATTACACCAGAAACGAGATGCTGACAATCTTGCGTTTAGCAGTCCCTTTGTGGTATCGATCACCTTAATGCCCTTCTCCTTTGCCAAAGGCAGCAGGTCGTAATAGATACCATCCTTGTCATATATTGTTAACACAGGTGACTCTGGCTTCATCTTGGCCAGCCAGTGATCGAGTATGTATCCTTGTATGTCCATTGTATATTTAATTTAAACAGGATGAGAAACACATGCTATTGGTTCGTATCCATTGTTTGGATCAAAACAGTCCTTGGCCGTACCCGGAAACTTATCTATCAATTCCTTACGCACCTCAGGATGATCCTTGAACACGGTAAACCAGATTGACCAACAGCAACACTCCTTTATTGTATTGATCATATCGCGGAGATCATATTCACCATTCTCATACTTTGTTAAAAACATCTGAGCCTTGTCCCAGGTTTGTCTGCGTACATCACAACGAAAGTCTGTTTCCGAATCAGGATTATCCAACTTTACAAGGTCAATCAGAGCTTGTGCTCTTGACTGCGACTCAGAAGATAAAGCCGGATTCACTTCGACAACCCCCGCTTCTTTATACACTAAGCTTAAGTACGTATTATTACGGTGAGGGAGGTGAATATCTTTATATATTACATCATGATCGCCTTTCTTGTAATTACAGGTAGGGCATGAAAGCAAAAAATTGTCCCAAACAGTCTTTAGATGAACATATTTCTCCAACCCCTTAGGCTGTACATGCTCTGTCTGAAACGCAGCACCATTGGCAAAATAATTCTCGCAATATGAGCAATAATTGCCAAAATTGGCAAGAAGCACTTTGCGAGCCTTACCATATTCCTTATATTCGGATTTTATCGTGTGTACAGTGGTACCCATATCAAATATATCAGCGTAAAGCTCGATGCTATCGCCAGCGTTCTTTTTATCTAATGGTCTCATAACTTACCACGATTTAATTTCAAGAATGCCTCGTATGCCGGGTCATGTAACAATCCAGCCTCAAGCTCTAACTTGTTGAGTTTCTTCTTAACTTCTTCAGTTTCTGCCTCACCCGATTTGCCTGCTTTAACCAGTTCGAAGTATTTTTTAGCCAGTTCCTGTTTGGTCCTATATGTTTTGCTACGCAACATTCCCTGCATACCCATTTCACAGGCAAGAATTTCCTCAATGCCTCTATTGTTCGGAGAGATAGGAGCATTCTGACTATCGAGTGCTATCACATTCTGGCTATCCACACTCTGCACGATAAACGGAGAATGGGTAGATACAACAAACTGTATCTCAGGAAAAGCCTCTTGAAGGTCAGCCAACACATGCTGCTGCCAATGTGGATGCAGGTAAAGGTCAATCTCATCAATAAGCACAATGCCAGGGGTCTTCCTGACAGCATCCCGACCCATCCATCTGTTGAGCATTATACAACGGTAAGCAATCTCGGCGACCATATTTACCATAGCCTTAAAGCCGCTACTCATCATCTCATATTTCAGACGTGTGGATTCGTTGGCACCCACCACTTTTACGTCAGCCCAGAAACTTCTGTTGCCTTCTTCCCTTGCAATGTTTTTAATTCGGGCAGCAGTCTCTAACGCCTCCTCAAATGCGATGTCGGTTCCTTCCACTTCTGGCGATTTCTTGCCTTTGGAGTTAAAGTTATAATACCATGCTAAAGCGCTTTTGAAGTCAACTGTTTCTGCCAATGCACACTTATAGGCTTTAACCAAACGACTGATATTGGCTTTCTTATCCACCAATTTATAGTTATTGTCTATTCGGTCGGCTCCAAAAGCCAAGACCAACGGAAGCACGACATCAGTCTCCGAGTTTTCCTGTATTCTATAACCTTCCCATTTCTTCACCAGTTCTGCCAAGCCACCTGTATTGACGGTGGTTTTTCCCTTCATTTCTCTGCTCCATTCTATATCTTCCATTTCTTCGAACGGTTGACCCTCAACCTTACCTATTGTGGACATGGTTGCATGGACAGAAATAGTCGGATTTTCCTTAGTAGGATACAAAAAGTCTTCAATGGCTTCGCTGTAAATAAGCGGTCTGTCATCCACCTTGAAGTTCTTCTTGAAAGCATCTTCACTTGGCAATTGAGAAAGCGATTTTAGATAGGCGCCCAAGGCTATCTGGATAGCTTGTAGTAATGTGGTTTTACCCATGGTGTTGTTGCCTAACACCACATTCATTTTGGCATCCAACTCAAAGCGCCTCTCCTTGATGAAGCCTCTGAAGTTCTTTATGGTTATATCATTTATTCTCATGATGACAATGTATTTTCAAGTTAATCAAAATTCATTTCGGTCTGTATGGCATCGGCCTTTTTCTTTCTCGACTTCTTCTCCTTGGGCTTGTTCTCACAGATGTGTTCCAAGCCGTGGGTGAGCGCCATACACCAGTCTTTCTTTGCCTTTTGAGCGACTCGGGCTGGATACATGCTCATGGCAAGGTGGCTCCAGTCGTAGTCGCCTTTCTCCAACAGCTCCATGTTCTTCTCACATTCTGTCCGCCATAAGCGGCTGGCTGCAAGATGCTGAAAGGGGGCTGCCGTCACTGGCACGCCGTCGTCGTGGTTAGGCACATAGCCTGCTTCAATGATGCGGTTCAGCTTTTCCATCATGCCTTCCACCTGTTCTTGCTCTGCTCGCACCTGCGTTGCTTGCGTCTTGTCGTGGGTGGCAAGAGCTGCGTTCAGACGTGTGCGCAACAGTTCTCCCTTCTCACGCAACTGGATGATGAGCTGCGGCAAAGTGTTTTTGCTGAGCTTGGGATAATATATCCAGTAATCCACCGTGCCGTCTTCCGATGCAAGGAGCCAGTAGATAGGAGCCTTGCGGCGACTCTTGGTGTATCGCTTGAAGTGGTAGTCGAAGAAGCCAGTTGGCGATGAGAGGTAGGCTTGCAGACTCTTGCAGCCTATCAGCTGGCAAAGCTCATACTCCATATCGTCGGCACGGTTGCCCCACAGCCAGGCCATCACCTCACGCACATGACTTGCCAAACAGAGCGGACTCTCCTCCTCGTTGGTCATGATGCCATCGGACGGCACGGCGAGCTGAGTAGGGCATGGCTCTTCGCCTTGGCTTACCACAGGCATGAATGGCAGGGCATCGAACACGTCGCCAAACGCAGGGATGGCTTTTTCTCCCTTGGCGAATGCCGTGTTCCATCTGCCAAAAGCCATGCCTACCAATTCCATCACTATCTCCTGTGCCATCGTCTTCTTGTCTATCAAGTTCAGATGGCTGGCTCCGTCTATCGACAACAGCTCCTCGTATGGGCGGCAAGCCTTATAGTCGTTCAAGGTCTGTCGGAACTCGCTGCCACGGTCGATGTCAGCCAAGTCCATCCACAAGTCATCGTTTTCCTTGACGAGCTCGGTATATTTGGCATAATCGGCTGTCAACTGTTCTTGCATCTTATCAAGACTTGCCTCGATGCCGTCCTTTAAGTCCATCTGGGCTATCAAGCCATGATATTCCAGATTGGTCTCGTCCAAGCTGAACCACTTGCGCTTGATGTCAATGATGGCGTTGACGACACGCTCGATGTCGGATTGTCGGGTGGCGTAGTCGGGCATGGGGAGAAGGTTGACGTAACCAGCTTGTTTATGTTCACCACAATACGAGTTTATTGTATTTTGTGATGATATGGAATTAATAAAGCTACAAACAACAAAACAGTCTTTCTTTGAAATTTTAGGAATGGCTATTCCCTCGGATGTAAAAAAAGAACCACGCTTCAATATATGAGCATCGATTATCTCACCTCTTTTTCCAAAGCCAACTCCCTTTTGTTTTTGATATTCAAGATTTCTTATGTTGGTTTGATTGTCTGCTCTAATTACAGATTCATTCCAATAAACAATATCCCTATATGGCTTATAGAACAAAGAATAAAAACCACCATTATAATAATCAAAGAAAGTTTGAGATTTTTCTGTTTCATAAAAAAGTCGCGGATGTTTTGCTGCAACAAAGTCTGTACCTTTACGGGCAACAAAATTTCTTGATTCTAAATTCTTTAAGTAGAATAGACTTATTGTAATCTCATTCCAATCATACCCAATAACAGTATTCGGCAGAATATCAAACTCCACCGACTTCGCCACATAAGTCCACTTAACATCCTCACCTCTATTACAAGTTCTAATCAAAACAGAGAGTTGTTCGTCTTTTTCTTCAGGCTTTACATCCTGCACATCCATAAACACGCCCTCCACATCCGAGCAGAGTTTGTTAAGCACCAACGTGGAAGTTTCCACGCTCGCATCCAGCACACCCCAACCCGTATCGGCGCAAGCCGTGATAAAGCCGCAAAGATTACGGCGGCGGAATGCCTCGTAGCTCGACTTGATCATGACCGTACGGTCGAAGATAGCTCCCAACTTGCCCTCATCATCCAGCATCTCCTGCATACGGTCGAAGAAGGCGCAAACCAAGTTCTTGCTCCAAGCAGGATAGTTGTCGTTAAGATATTGCGAGGTATGCTCGCTTCCCTCACCGAACGGTGGGTTCATGACGATGCAATCGAATCGCTTCTGACACAATTCGATAAAGGCAAAGCCACGGGTGGCATCCTCCGAGAAGAGCGCATTCTCGTAGCCTTCCTCCTCGCTCAGTCGGGAAGAAAGATCCTGCAAGGCAGCCTGCAAACGCTCCGTAATTTCCTCAAAGAACTCATCCTTATGGTGGCGCAACTCACGGCGAGCCTCATTGGCTGCCATAACCTCAGCACGGCGCTCCTCAGAATCAAAGATTTTGGCATTACGGTTTTGGTTCACCTTGCTCCAGTTCTTGCGCAGGTATTCAATATCATCGCTGATTTCCTTCTCCATCTTAAAGAGCAATCCAGCCTCACCCACAAATTTCATCTTGTCCCAGATGGTGGTGAGCAGACGCTGCATAGGCTTGTCCAGCTCGTCCATCAAGCCATTGAGCAGACGTTTGTTGCCCGGCATAGCCTCTGCCAAAACCAGGTTGCTCTTGCGGATGAGAGGACGCTCAGCGGCAGGAATGCCCATCTCGCCATAGCTACGCTGGGCACGAAGCCAGAGGCTAAGCGCAGCAAGCTGAAGGGCACGAGGGTCAATCTCGCAACCAAAAATATTATTCTCAAGAATCAGTCTTGGCACTTCGCGATGGAACGATTCCCGGGTATGTATCTCGCGATACGGTATCAGCAGCTCTGGATGATTGTCCCAAGCATCCATATAGATATACTCATACACCTCGTAGAGATAGAGGCCAAAGTGCATGGAGCCACATGTAGGGTCGAGAGAGAGAATCTCGGTCGGCTCCTTGATGGCACGTTCCTCGATGGTTTCGTCTGGACGACGCACCATGTAGTGACATTTATCCTCACCTATTCGGCTTTGTCCTTTGGTCATCTCGTACCAGATTCTGCCAAGAGAGTTGTCGGTCAGGAATCGGACGATGTACTCCGGCGTAAAGAACTGGTTGCGCACAGCCATTTCACGGCTGTTGCGTGGCTTGTTGCTTTCCTCGCGCATCTTGCGACGCTCCTCCAGAGAGTTATAGTCCTGGAACATCCAGCCCAGCGTCTCATCCTCCATCCAGAAGTTGACAGTCATGCCATTCTGCTCGTCGTACCACTCGCTGAGTTGGGTGTCGTTGATGAGGTCGAGCAGTTTTAGCAATGTGTTCTCGTCGGGGAATACCAACCCATAAGGCGAGAAACGATCAAAGACGGCAGGAAGTTCAATACTAAGTTCGTCAAAGATGCTATGCAGATACCACTTGTAGCGATTGTATTTTGGCATAGCCGTTTGCTGGGCAATGGCATCATAGCTCTGAAAACCTACAGACTCATAGCCGGCTCTGACGCTCTCGAGAATCAGGTCACGTTCCTCACACATGCGAAGGGCGCAGAAGCGGTTAAGTTGGGTAAATGCCTGTTCAGCTATAAGCTGGCCCACAGCAAGGCGCTCCTTGTTAGTCTCTGTTTCCGGGAGGGCTGCAAGGAGGTGTTTCATACGTTCGCGAAGCATACGCGCGGTATGGACAATGTCGGTATCTTGATTAGCAAGTTGTTCCACTGGAATGGTGTGACCATCAGCCCAGATGCCATAGTACTGTTGAAGCAGCTCTGTTACGTTCTGCATCAACAGGTTCTTGGCTGAACTGACGAACCGTTCCAGCACTTTCTTTGCATTTTGAGAAATCATAACTATCTCGTGAATTGTATTATTCGTTTATATTGAGAACCACAGGGTTGTTATCATCAACCGTTGCCAGAAGTTTGGTCAACTCATCAATGATAGCTTGGAGGTCAGCCTTTGTTGTAATTCTCTTTTTGAACTTAACTTGACTTGCCTTAATGCCTGAATCTTGTACAGCGCTACCACCTTCACCATTTCCAGGCTCTTCTCCTCCACCAGGAGTGATAGGTGATTCTGGATCGGCAGGAGGAGTTACAACCACGGCTGGCGCATTTGACTTAGCCTGATTGCGCACACGATTCTTAATGGCATCTACATTGTTCATCTTGTAGCTGACAAAGGTATTAACCATCTCGCGCAGTCCATCAATAGTGTTGCTTCTGCAATCTATATTTAGGTTGTCCAACTGAGTGTCGATCTGAATCTTCTGAGAATCCGTAAGCTGGGGATATTCCGCCATTGCCTTAACCTCGTCACGGCAGTCGCCAAGAATACTATTGCCCTGTGTTTGGAATTCTACACAAGCCTGAGTGAGGAAACTGTCTATCTGGTTACGCAAGTCTGTAATCTCGGAAACAATTGAAGGAAGGTCTGCATTACCAATGTAGTCATTATAAACCTGTCCGACCTCCGTTACATGCTTTTTGAAGTCACTTAGCTGGGTAAGTTCTGGCAATGTAGAGGCTTGTTTGGAAAGGAGGTTGATATGCTTGAGCTGATCGATAAGTCCGGCCTGCTTGTTGCACTTCATAAAGTCCATTGCATACTTGAATGACTTAACGCAATCTTCATCCTTACCCAACAGATAAGCAGCTTCGCCGCCCTCACTATCCAGGATACGCTGACCATAATTAACGGCCAGCTGCATATTCTGTAGACCTGCTAAATGAAGACCGGTAAAGTCTGGGATAAGACTATTAAACCTTGGCTGGTAATACTTTATCCTGGCATAAGCTTCCTTGGCAATCTGATCCTTAACGGGAGCGATACGTGAACTGTTGAAGAGACTGGTAAGATTCTGAGCTGCTTTGAGCAATTCAGGTATTGTCAATGCTCCTTCCGTATTCAACGAAATGCTAATCTTGTTGAAGCTATTGTTTGCGGACATTGCATCAACCGCAGAATCACCGAATACAGTTATGTTTTTTCCAGCTACACGAATCTGAATGATACTTGCCTTAAGCATCAGAGCGACGATATAACGAATGGTATCCTTTGACCATCCGTAAGGATCACGTTCAAAATGATTGACCACGTCTTGGCCAGTAGCCTCATTACGCAGAGCAATGAAATCCTTTATCTCAGCGATAGCAGCATTTGAGGTGTCTATCGTTCCCTTGCTCGTATTGATAATACCGAAAGGATTGAGTGCTGCAGGGATGGTGGTAATGTCGCTGTATGAGGCCAACTTAGTCACACAGTCGCTCTTCATGTTGGTAGATGCTAAAGGATATTTTTCGAATACCTTTTCTGCAATCTGCTTCAGGGCAACTGTCTTATAAGTTTCCTCGTTCACCTGCTGAGGAGAACCACGGAAGATGATTTCACTATTTGCCATAGCTTCACGCAAAATCTGTGTGAGCTGACGCTTCTTTTCCTCTGCGTTATCTGACTGTGCTCGGAGGTATGCTTGAATCTCCTTGTTGGTCTCGTTTTGATGACGATTCTTGATATTCTGACTACGTACGATTTCCTGTAGGATAGCCTCCTTGTCTTTGCTTAGGGTACAGAGCCAGTACAATATACGAGAATTTTCCTGACGGGTACTCTCAGTCAGAAGATACTGGTGGGTTTCGTTGTATGATGCTCCATCCACGAATCTGACATTAATCTTTAGGCTTGTTGCCGTATGAATATTATATGGACGGTTGCGCTCTGTCAGTTCAACACCTGCAGTGATTGTTTTGCTCGAATATACATTTACCGAAGGTGCAGGAGAAAGCATATCTTGCAATTGCTTTTGGAGCACATCTGCCTTTTCGATATCACGGGGGATAATCTTATTTCTTTCCTCACGGATGCCAAGGATAGCATTAGTCATGAATTGGTACTTACCATCAACCTCCTGAAGTGTGAGCCCGTCAGACTGCATGATTTCATCAAGAATATCACGCACCTTGCTTTTATCAAAGTTACTTCCTACAAAATTGTAAAGGAGAGCACACAAATTGTCGAATGAGAGATTGAAATCATCCAAAAGCTGCATGACAGCAATGGTCTTACAGATTCTCACAGCAAGGGCATTGCCATTGAACATCTGTATGGCCTTATCGGCTGCAATAACAATCTCCTTGGATGAGTTCTTTTCCATGTCGGTACGCAACACGTCATAGAAGTGCTCTGGGCCAGCCATCTGACCGATGGTAGCATCAGCAAGATGGTTGTCTACCAGGATGTCACGGATCAGCCTGATGACAGAACGCAAGCCTACACCTCCAGTCCTGCTTGCCAGTTTCTGAAGCAAAGACAAAAGGATGTCTATATGAACCGGCAGGAATGGATAAAGATTGGCAAACGTCTCGTCAGTCAGCACCTGATTGTAAATGCTACGTTCCTGCAGGGTGAGATGTATGCTGTTCTTGAGTACACCCTCATTGTTTGAGAAGAGCTTCTTGAGGTATGACTGGCCCTCCTGCGATTTACCCAAGAGTCGTTTTGTGATAATCTCCTTGATATCATTAGCTTCGATATCGACCTTAACGGGGAAACGATCATTTAATGGATAAAAATAGGCAGAATTTAGTTGTGCATGCGGATTATCTTCTGTCAAAGTTTGTTGAGCGGTAGCAATAACCCATACGTCTCCACGGAATTCGTCTTTAAAGACCTGCATCATGCCCTGAACGTTGGTTATAAGTTCAACGTTAGAAGCTACATAATTGCCGATTTCATCAAGCACAAAGATAATCTTATCCTTACCCGTTTTCTCTTTGATAAGATTATATAAACGTGTGAAACGTTCTTTCTCGTTTAACGCGCTACTCAAGGTGATATCCTTATAGCTTGCACTGTCTGGGAAGTATGCTGGCAGCACACGTGGAGCCAGACTTGCAGCGATAAGATTTGCTGCAAGGTCATTAGATTCAACAGATTCCCATGTCTTATGTTTTTCAGTTTCTACCAACTTGCAGAATTCTTCATATTTGCCTTCGCTGTGCAGCATGTCAATGAAGCACATCACCTTCTGGTCGGTAGATTTAGTGATACCAAGCAATTTCAACGTTTCGTAATAAACAATATCGCTAACTGATGCAATCTTACCAGCTACAGACTGAGTTGTAAGGTCAATCATGACAACCTGAGGATTGTGACGTGCGATGATAGTCTTGTGCATAGCCGTGATAGCCGTATCCTGAATACGGCTCATCAAACGGTCACCAAAAACGACACCATCTATCAACAGGCTTCTGTCAAAAGAAAGACCTAAGTATTTGGCGAAAGAACTCTTACCTGATCCATAAAAACCAGACACCCAAATGCCCACTTCCTTACTTGAATTATCGAAGGCTTCCTGAAGATCCTGAATGACATTTTCATAGTTCTTATGAAGTTTTTCAGTCACCACATACTCACGGATTTCAGAGCTAAGGTCTTGTTCGGTCTTGGCTCCGAAAGTGACAACACTCTCAATGTCACGATTGAGTTTTTTAGAAGGATCAAATAAGTCCTGTATTTTATGCATAGCTCTGAATTTTAGAAGTTAATTGAACGATAGTTGCCGTCTTGATTATATACCCCAAGAAAAGATCGGGCTGTGCCTTGAGTCTCTCCAGGATATAAAACAAGCGTAGGAACCTGAATCTTATTGTAGATTTTGTTCTCTATTACACCCATCATATAGAATGGATGAAGCATTTCTACATCACGAAGTACAAGCAAAGATTGTGTATCTGAACTCAATTTGTTCTGAATATCAATAATGGCTTTTTCGAAATACTCATCATTGACTATTTTCTGCTTTATACTGTTATACATTTCAGCTTCATCAACAGAAGGATCTGTCCAGATGTCGCGATAATCGTGATTGCTTATGAACTTATCAATCAAATCGCCCATTGATACACTATGAACAATGAACCCATAGTAATCGGCTTTAGGGCGAAGGAATGTATCTACGATGTTACGCAAAATAATTGCATCCTCTGGCTGATATACCAGATAGACGATAGGTGCACTTCCTCGTGCGTCTGTTTTGCTCGGCTGTTTCAGATATTGAAGCGCCTTTTCTATTTTATCTTCATAACGTTCCATTGATAAATTCCTCCATTGATTTATATTTCCACGAAATAGTCATTAAATCACCTGTACATTGAGCAATATAGCCTCCCTTCAAATTGAGTTCCATTATTCGTTCCCCAACCTGATATTTATCAAGACCAAACAATTGCCAATCTTCATGATTCCAAATGGCAACGTCGGACAGACCCTCGAAGTGAAGTTCATGCATAAGGTACAGAATGGTAAAATCTGCAACTTCATAAGGCAGAATGTCTCCTCTGCGGTTTACAAAGCCGAAATCTACGAGTACAGTCTTTATATAACTTGAATTTCGAGCCTTTACCGAGTCACTCCATTTAGCCAGACCTTTATCTACCAAGTCGTCTACGAATTGCTTAATACAACCTGCTGGAAGAGTTGTTTTATTCGTGGCTTTATATTCATTAAGATATTGGACAATGAAATCATACATCACAGCATTCTCCCTTGCGCAATAGATCATAAGAAGCTGCTTAAACTGTGGTAGCATCAGCCCTTTTTCTCTGATTGATTTAAGCCAAAGAGCAACGTTCTTGTTTGACTTCATGAACCGGGGCCAGAACACAAGCTTCACGATATCCATGCTACGTCTGTCCGTACATCTTGCAAGATAATTGTTTTCATGCACATATGCAGCCAAAGACTCCTTTGTCGTATCTGCATTACATATTGACAGAAGCGACAAAGTCTCGTCTACAAGACCACAACCTTTTCCAAGTTGAATGCTGTAATTGGTATTTCTCATCATGCAAAGTATGGATAACTATTTACTTTATTTTGGAAAGCGTACCTATAGTGAGATGCACAAAGTCTCAGAATTATGTCAATCTCATTGGCATTGAAATCACCTATATTTACAGATGTAAAACAATGATCAGTAACTATTGTGTCCATTGATTCCAAATAGGCACAACAATCATCGACAACATTCGAGAAATCAAACTCGCCCTTTTTCAAATATTCTATAATTTCCTTTTCTACCTGAACTGGCATCTTAAACAAAGAATATACACCACCAGTGAACATATTATGTTCTTTTCGCATCAGTTCAAACACCAGATTATAATATGCAATACCTCCTGACTTTGGGAATATATATGCCATCATATCAGATGCACCGGACTGATCTATATCGGCCCAGCATCCAGCGTTTGCACCTGCTTTGTAAACAGAGTATCGCATTTTGAGTATTTCCTCAATATTTTGTCGTGTCATAAAAGTGTTCTAATATTAACGCACTAACTATGTTCCTGCAAAAGACACATCGTCTGTTTCAACTCATGCGTATGTTCTTGCGCTTTCTGCTATTTTTCCTCAATGTCAGGTAAAGCTTCGAATCTTACGAGGTCATTTAAGTCTACTTCGAGTATTTTCGCAATCAACATCATGGTTTCGAGTGTAGGCTGAGCAGCATTAGTGCACCACTTACTTACTGTAGCAGGGTCTTTCCCCACCTGCTCGGATAACCACTTGTTGGTTTTGCCTTTCTCTGCAAGCATCACTTTTATGCGGTTGATTTTCCTTTCCATCTTTATACATATTAATCAGTTTGCAAAGATACAAAGAATTCACTACAACCATTCAAAATTCATCATAATTCTTAATAATGCGTTGCTTTTATTGCGTTTTCTTCAACTTTAATCATAACAAAAGATGTTTTTGAAGTCTGTATTTAGGGAAATGTTACTATTTTCTGCCCGTTTCTCATTGATTATAACTACCCTTGCCACACCAGAGCTACCGCAAAATGGCACAAAGAAGAATCGTGACACGAGGGGATATACGCAACGGCTGAGTATCAAGGGTTTGAACATTCCGAGGATGTTCGGCTTAATGTCAAAGTCTGATTCGCACCGATTAAAGTGTAAGGCGCTTGACTATCAAGGATGTGAAGATAGTGTGTGGAAAACAACTTAAGACATACTCAAGGCTTATCCTATTAACGTTATAACGTTTAACGTTTTCTATAACGGGTGATCCACTGCACTCCCCCAGTCACCTGCCAAATGGGCGGCTAGCCCAAATCGGGTAAAAAGTACCACCAAATTGGTTCGCAATGAACCTTTAATACGCATGTTCGGGATAATACTTCATTTGCTCACAAGCAAGTTTCATACAATAGGTTCGTATGGCAGATATGTTTATTGATCCGTATGATGCGTTTTTACTTATTAAACGTTTGAACTGCAAAGTTATTGCTTCGACGTGCCCTTTGCGTTCATACCTGTATCATATTTAGGAATTTCTTGTCTTTCGCAGGAGACACCCTCGCCAAAGAGTCTTTACAAAATCATCCCAATAGAATATAAACGCCTGGCGAAGGGGCGTGAATGGCAATGAACGGATTGTGAATGGACTATGAACGGATACGGGGCATTATGAACGGATAGTAAACCGATTGTAAACGGTTATGAATAGATTTGCTTTTGACACCGCCATGTCGTATCTTCACACAAGTTCATATAAGATAGAAATTTTCAAAAATCAAGACAATGAAACAAGTATTACAGCCTCATCACCGATGCAAAAAAATGGCAGCAAGCGATTACTGCCACGTATCGGTTTCGTATCGATCCCGTATCAATTCCGTATTATCCTTCGTTCATCCTTCGTTGCTCCTTTTTTCGTCGTTCTATCGTTCTCGCTTCCAGAAGCGGAAACAATACGAAAACAATACGGAACGATACGTAAGCATTGCGGGGTTGATACGAGGACGATAGGAGGAGCAAGGGAGGATCATGGGAGAAGCGAAGGGCTACCCGACAAAGAACATCACGATGACCTGAGCTATGATGACGCGGATGAACATGCCGAGGGGATAGACCGTGGCGTAGCTGATGGCGGCGGTATCGCCCCGCAGCGTGTCGTTGGCATAGCCGAGGGCCATGGGATTGGCCATGCTTCCGCAGAGGATGCCACAGATGGTGCCAAAATCAAACTTCTTGGTGCGCAGGGCTATCAGGCCAACGATGACGATGGGGACGAGGGTGAGGACAAAGCCCACTCCCACCCAAAGCAGGCCCTCGGGTCGCATGACGGTGTCGAGAAATCCCTTGCCAGCATCAAGGCCGAGGCAGGCGAGGTAAAGGCTCAGACCCAGTTTGCGGAGCATGAGCGAAGCCGACCGCGTCGTGTAGCTGACGACGTGGAAGCGCGGCGCGAGGGCTCCCACAAGGATGCCCATCACGATAGGGCCGCCCGCCGTGCCAAGGCGGATAGGGGCGTCCATGCCGGGAAGGCTGATGGGCAGCACGCCGATGGCGAGGCCAAGGAGCATGCCGATAAAGATACTACTAAGGTTGGGTTCGTTGAGCGTCTTGACCGAATTGCCAAAGAAATCCTCGGCATGCTTCAGCGCGTCGGGACGGCCAACGACGGTGATATGGTCGCCATACTGCAGTCGCAGGTTGTCGGTAGCCAGGAGCTTGATATCACCACGGGTGATGCGACTCACGTTGACGCCATAGGCGTCGCGCAGATGAAACTGCCCAAGTTTGCGGCCGTTGAGGGCCGTGCGCGTGAGGACAAGGGTGCGGCTCTCGACGTTGGCGTCGATGTGGTTCCAGTCGATCTTCGACTTGTTCCAGTCCTTCTGCACTTCCTGGCCGAAGAGCATCTCCATAGCCGTCTCCGCCTCTTTGCTGGTCACGACCAAGACATTGTCGCCCGTATAGAGCTTTGTACTTGCCAAAGGTACCATGGTCTGTCCCTGGCGCCAAATGCGCGAGACGATAAACTTGGCTTGTGTGGCGCGGGCTATCTGGGCCAGCGTCCTCCCCTCCAGGGCTGGATTGACCACCACGTACTGTCCCACAAAGGTATGGTCCTCGTCGCCCTCATGACGAAGCTTGAGATCATCGGGCTTGACGAAAAACTTTCTGATGAACATCATCGCCAGGATGACACCGAGGACACCCAGCGGATAGGTCACGGCCGTGGCCAAAGCAGCACGTCCGCCTCCCACGCCTGCATGCTCCAAGGCCTGCTGCGCCGCACCAAGGGCCGGCGTATTGGTCGTCGCGCCACAGAGCACACCGATCATATCGCTCATCGGGATGGGCGTGAGGTAGGACAGGACGACGGCCAGTAGCGTCCCGAGGAAGATGACTCCGAGAGACCAGAGATTGAGCGCGGTTCCCTCGGCACGCAGCGAGCCGAAGAAGTTGGGACCGACATGCAGTCCAAGGGCATAGACAAACAGCACAAGGCCGAAAGTCTCGCAGTAGTCAAGCATCTCGTGGTCTATCTCCAGATGCAGACTACCCACGAATATGCCAAAGAAGAACACAAAGGCAATACCCAGAGAAATACCACCGAGTCTGATCTTACCAAGCCACAGACCGATACCACAGATGAGGGCTACGATGATGATGGCTTGAATACTCGACTGGATGTTGAGAAGGGAGCTGATCCAATCCATATTTTCATTCACTATTTGAGTTTGCAAAATTACGGCTTTCCTACCAACTGACAAAATCGCCCGACGTTTATTTGCACGCCAAAGGTGTTTAGTTGACCTAAAACTATCACGTCATATTCAAAATAAACACGATGTGGTTTGCCATTGTCAATTTCTTTTAGTACATTTGCACCGCCATGGAAGAAAAGAAGATACTCGACATCAACACGGTCAACGACTACGTGGACTTCATCGGTGCGCCGAGGCAGCATCCACACATCAACGTCGTGGACCTCTCGGGGCTGCAATCCATCCCCAGAAGCCGCGACCACTACCACATCTACGGCCTGTTGATGCTCGACAATGCCGACAGCACGCTGACCCACGACATCAACCGATCGTCGGAGGGAGGCGGCACGCTGATGTTTAGTGCGCCAGGATGCCTCACCGGTATCGACAACGGCAGCAACGTGAAGCTCAACGGATGGCTTCTCCTCTTCGACCCGACGCTCATCCTCGACACTCCGTTGGGGCGACGCATCGGCGACTTCCACTATCTGGGCTACGAGCACCAGGACGCCCTGAGACTGACGCCCAGCGAAAGCAGCGCACTGCTGAGCTGCTTCAACCTGCTGCGGCGCGAACTGCAGCGCCCCGTGATGCCGGACACAAACAGCGAGCAGGTGATTCTCGACTTTCTCCAGCTCATCCTCGACTACTGCCAAGGCTTCTACAACCGGCAGTTTAAGCAGGACAACACGTCCCACAGTGTCCACCGCCGTCTGCGCCAGGTGCTCGACAACTACTATGAGCACGGACTGCAATTTAAGCAGGGTGTGCCCAACGTGCGCTATTGCGCTGGAGAGCTCTGCCTCTCGGCCAACTACCTCGGCGATCTGATGAAGCAGACGCGGGGCAAGAATGCCGTGACGGCCATCCACGAGTATGTGATGGAGCGCGCCAAGGTGCTGCTGGCCACAGACAAGAGCGTGAGCCACGTGGCCTACGACCTCGGTTTCGACTACCCACAGCACTTCATCCGCCTCTTCAAGAAGTCGTTCCAACTCACCCCCGCTGCCTATCGCCGCAGCCTCTCCTCCCCGCAGATCACAGACGAGGGGACAGAGAGCGACACAGAAAACATTGATTACCAACCATAAAAGTAACAAGACAATGAAAGCAATTCATTCAGACATGGCTCCCGCAGCCATCGGCCCGTACAGCCAGGCCATTCGTACCGGCAACGTAGTGTTCATCAGTGGTCAGCTCCCCATCGACCCCGCCACGGGCAACTTCGCTGAGGGCGGCATCAAGGAGCTCACCCGCCAGAGCCTCAACAACGCCAAGGCTATCCTTGCCGCCGAGGGCCTGACGATGGCCGACGTGGTCAAGACGACGGTTCTCATGGCCGACATGGCCGACTTTGCCGAGATGAACGAGGTGTATGCTGAGTTCTTCCAGGCTCCCTTCCCCGCCCGCTCCGCCTTCGCCGTGAAGACGCTGCCGAAGAACGCGCGCGTGGAGATCGAGTTGATCGCCGAGGCTAAGTAATAACCTCTGCGGACAACCATTCTTACCTGACGAAAGCCGCACCGCCTCTCCTGCTTGACAACATGGAGAGGCCGTGCGGCTTTCTCTTTTTCCAACGGGCCCCTATCGCGGCGCTCTCCTGACAGAGGAATGGCCTTCTACGACAAGACCGCTATCATACTCCGCGCTCTGCCCAGTCACTGCGGTCGAGGTTGCGGTAGCTGATGGCTTCGGCAAGATGGCTCGGCTGGAGCTGTTCGCTGCCTTCGATGTCGGCGATGGTGCGAGCCACCTTCAAGATGCGATTGTAGGCACGGGCGGAGAGGTTGAGGCGCTCCATCGCCATGCGCAGTAGGCTGATGCCAGCCTCGTCGGGTTCGGCATATTGGTGGATCATGCGCTCGGTCATCTGTGCGTTGCAATGGACGCCGGGAATGTCCTTGTAGCGCAACTCCTGACGCTGGCGAGCCTTGATGACGCGCTCACGGATAGCGGAACTTGGCTCTCCTGGCTGCGCCTTGGAGATATCTTTGAAAGGAACAGGCGTGATCTCGCACTGGATGTCGATGCGGTCGAGCAGCGGTCCTGAGATCTTGTTCATATAGCGCTGGATCTGTCCCGGCGAGCACACACAGACATGGGTCGGGTCGCCATAGTAGCCACAGGGGCAGGGATTCATCGAGGCGACGAACATGAAGGAGGCTGGGTAGGTGATGGTGTATTTGGCGCGCGCGATCGTGATCAGACGATCTTCGAGCGGCTGACGCAACACTTCGAGGGTATGCTTGTTGAACTCGGGCAACTCGTCGGCGAAGAGCACGCCGTTGTGGGCCAGAGAGATCTCGCCAGGCATGGGGTCCACACCGCCTCCGACCAGTGCCACCTGGGAGATGGTGTGATGCGGACTGCGAAACGGGCGCTGCGAGATCAGTCCCTTACCGGCAGACAACTTGCCCGCAATGGAGTGGATCTGCGTTGTCTCCAGGCTCTCCGAGAGCGTCAGAGGAGGCAGTATCGACGGCAAGCGCTTGGCCATCATACTCTTGCCCGATCCTGGCGGACCTATCATCACGAGGTTGTGACCACCCGCGGCAGCCACCTCCAAGGCGCGCTTCACGCTCTCCTGTCCACGGACATCGGCGAAATCGAGATCGAAATCGTACTGCTGTTCGTAGAATTCCTTCCTCGTATCAACCACGCAGGGGCTGAAATCGGCATCGTCGCCCTTGAGGAAGCGAATGACCTCGGTGATACTGCTCATACCATAGACGTCAAGCTGGTTGACCACTGCGGCCTCGTGCTCATTAGCTTTGGGAACAATCAGTCCCTTCATCTGGTCTTTGCGCGCCCGGATGGCAATGGGGAGCACGCCCTTGACGGGCTGCAGCGAACCGTCGAGACTCAGCTCGCCGACGAGCATATAACTACCCAGACGGTCGGAGGGAATATCGCCATTGGCCGCAAGGATGGCTACGGCAAGCGGGAGGTCAAATCCACTGCCCACCTTTCGGAGACTCGCAGGAGAGAGGTTGGCCGTGATGTCGGCAACGGGAAACTTCAAACCCGTATTGAGCAGAGCTGCCGCAATGCGGTCGCGGCTCTCCCGCACGGCCTCGTCGCCCAGTCCCGTGAGCCGGTAACTGACGCCTCGCGTCAAACTCACCTCGACGGTGATCGTCGTCACCTCCAGTCCATTTACTGCCGCGCTATAAGCCTTGACAAGCATCGTAATTCTTATTTAGTATGAATGATTCGTTTCCAAAAACCGTTTCCGCAACTCCTCATCGCTCAGCGAGCGCTGCTTCACGCGTCCGTTCTCCACCAAGATATTGTCGGGGAGGTCATGGAGCGACAGGTTGGCCAGCAACGGACTGTCGAGCATACGACCGTCGCAGACCGTGGGCAGCGTGACGTCAAACTGGCGTAGCAACTTCTCGCAGTCCTTGCGCGTCGCATCGAGACAGATGGTCAGTACCTGCAGGTCGGGATGCTGGCGCTTGGCCTCTTGGACCGCGCGCAGACAACCCAGACTCCTGTAGCTCCACGAAGCCCAAACGATCACTACGCCCTCGCCACTGCGGAAGTCTTGCTGCGTGAACGTCCGGCCGCTGAGGGTGAGGGCCTTGAAGCGGGGCAACGGCTGCCCTATCCTTACCGTTTCGTAGGGAGCCAGCTGCTTTGCGAGCAGGATGAGGTGTCCATTGCGTGGCTGCTCCTTGCGCATGAGGTTGATGAGGCGGCGCGCCTCGGCATAGTCTGGGCGGTCGTTGCGGACGAGGTAGGTGCTGACGAGATAGACTCCCACACGCGAACCGGGATGCTCCTTCACAAAGTCGGCCGTGAGCTTCGGGGCGTCCAAGGGGGAGTTTTTGGCCAGCAACTGCCGAAAATCGGTCATCAGCTCGTTGTCGTCCGTGCCCTCCACCTCCATTTCGCGCAGGTGGGAAGCGTCGGCCTTGACCATCACCTTGCCGCCAGGCTCGGCGAAGATCGGCTGCTCGGAATAGTTGGGGAAGACGAGGACAAGCGTCGAAGGGTCTCGCATCTCCGTCTCATAGACGAAGCGTCCTCCCTGAATGTTGATGGTGTCGAGGCCGTCGATGCCCCCGTCAGGACTATAGACCAGCACCTGACCTTGATTTAAATGAAGGAAGCGACCCTCCATCTTAAACCGACCACTCTTGCCCGAGCAGCTGCCGAACAACAACAATAAAAAGGCGGGAACGGCAAGCCATGTCATCGAGCAAGCCATTCTGATGATACTACGGATGAAAAAAGGATGATGTGTCATCATATTGCTCCATGCTTGTAATGCTATCTTCGGATGGATGGAAGCTGTCCGAAGGAAAGATAAGGAGATGTGCCGCGAGCGGGACTCGAACCCGCACAGCCGTTACTGGCCAAGGGATTTTAAGTCCCTCGTGTCTACCATTCCACCATCACGGCAAACCGTCTGCAAAGTTAACCACAATAATTGAAACTCGCAAACGATTTCTATTGTTTTTTAGTCTGTGGCCCCTCAGGACCCCCGATTTGTCCAGCCTTGCGTCAATAAACTTTCAGCACACCGTAGGGTGTGGGGGCATTGCAGCGGTAGCTTGTCAGCAGCGGGACGCCACTTCCCCTCACGAGGTTGCCTCCCGTATTGAGGTTGTAAGCCGCCTTACAGCGCCCACAAGAGGCCACCCCGTCGCCCGTCACGGTCAGCGGATAACTGCGCATGGGCAGGGCGTTGAGGTCGAAGCAGTTGGGACACTCCGCATCATAGGCGTAGAAGATGGGGGGATCGTCCATGCTGCCATAGCCGACGATCAACCCGTGGTTCATGCCGATGCGGTTCTGATTTTCCAGCCGGAGGTCGATGGCATTGAAGATGCTCACCGACGACATCCCCTGGTTGTTCTCAAACGTATAATGGGAAGCACCACCACGCAGGAGATAGCCAATCTTGCAGAAGACTCCCTTGGCCATCGGGTTCATGGCGGTGGCCAGCGTGGCATCCTGGTGCGTGCCGTTGTCGAGGGTCAGATTGCAGTGGTAGTTGCTATACCGATAGCCCGCATCCTCGCCACACGCCGTCAGAACAGCCAGCAAGCCAACCAGGCAAACGGCGCGCCACAGTTTTCTACTCATAGGGTATCATGCTCAGCGCGTCGGCCACCTTCTCTATGCCCTCCTGGAGCGGACCCGCCACCATGCCTTTGGCAAAAAACGGGATGTCGGCATCGATGGTGAGGCGCATCTTCGACGTGGTGTCGCTCGTCGGGAGCACCTGGATCCAAAACTGGAACTTCACGGGCGACTTCTCGCTCTGGAGTTTAATCATCTTCGGTTCCTCGCGCTCTACGATGCGCATCGATACCGCACCGATAGGCGCGATACTGATGCTGATGCTGTCCTGGTCGAAACTCAGGTCCTTGAGCTTATCCTCGGGGATGCGGTCGCGGACGCGCTCGATGTTGGTGAAGTCGCTGAGCATCCGATAGACGTTCTCCTGTGGATAGGCGATGGCCTTGACACTACTTTCAAACTTACTCATATCCCTCTGGCTTTACTTCTTCCAGTTGGCCGGATCCTTGCGCCACTCGTGGAGCATCGGCACATCCTCCTCCTTGATATAGCCTGTCTCCAGGGCCTTCTCGACGACGTGCGGATAGTCCGTCAGCGTCACGAGCTTGACGCCAGCCTCCTTGAAGGCCTCCTCGGCGATGGGGAATCCATAGGTGAAACTGGCTACCATGCCGACCACCTCAAATCCTGCCTCGCGAAGAGCGGCAACAGCCTTGAGCGAAGAGCCACCCGTAGAGATCAGGTCCTCGACGACCACGACCTTCGCACCTTCGGGAAGACGACCCTCGATCTGATTCTTCATGCCGTGATCCTTCGGTTTCGGACGAACGTAGGCGTAGGGCAGTGCCAGCTCGTCGGCCACCAATACTCCCTGGGCTATAGCACCCGTAGCCACACCGGCCACAGCATCGGCCTCGGGGAAGTGCTCCAGCACGGCGTGGGTCAGCCCCAACTTGACGAAGGAGCGCACGTCGTGGTAGGAGAGCGTCTGACGATTGTCGCAGTAGAACGGCGACTTCCAGCCCGAAGCCCAGGTGAACGGATCATTGGGCTGCAACTTCACGGCCTTGATGGCAAGCAACTTGCCAGCGAATACTTTCTTCAAATCTTCCATATTTCTTCTATACTATATTTTTTATCCTTTTATTTTAAAGGTAATGCCAACGAGCGCAGAACGTCAAGCTTGCTTGTTCGTTATGCCGAGTGCAGCTTATCTTATATTATAAAGATAATGCAAAGATAGCGCAAAAAACTGTAACGGCAAGGAGTTCTTGTATAGTTTTTGCGTCCGTTATCATTTCTTTCATTTTCCCCTCTTGCCCAGATGCTTCATGACGTGGGAGCAATACTGGTCGAGCACACGGAGCATGTCGTCGGGCAGATAGTCCAGCGCACGGTCGATGATGCCGGAGGGGATGTCGTAGTAAGCCTCAGCGATAGCTCCCGCAATGTCGGCCTTGGTATCGGTGTCGCCGTCGCAGAGTACGGCCAGGCGGATGGTCTCCTCGAAGTTGTTGGCGTCCAGAAAGCAGCGCAGCGCCATCGGGACGGTCTCCTGGCAGGTGCCGTCGAAATGGCCTTCCGCCCCAATCTTCATCACGTCCTTGAGCGAGGGAATCTCATAGCCGAAAAACTTGCGCACCTTCAGTTCCAAATCTGCCTTCGGAAAGCGCATGTTGCGAAGCCAGAAGATCGCCTCCGCCACACACTGGGCGCCCTTGATGCCTTCGGGATGGTCATGGCTGACCTCGGCACTCTTGCGTGCCTCTTCCTTGACGGTCTGCCAGTCATCAAAGAGCCAGCCCACGGCACTCACACGCATGGCCGACCCATTGCCACAGGAGTCCATCGGATGGGCTCCGCCACTGCACACCCACTTCCAGAAGCGGTTGCCATAGCCACCCATCGGATGGGGATAGCGGGCGCACCAGTCGAGCAAAGCCTCGTCATAGGGACGCTCGTTGAGCACGGCATCAGCTACGGCGATAGTGCAAACCGTATCGTCGGTGAAACCACACTTGTCTGTAAACAACTTGAAGTTTTCTTCCGGAGCTGGTCCAAACTCAAATCTTGAACCAACAATATCACCAATAATTGCTCCTAACATAATCGTCTGAGAAAAAGGTTGTGCTTAGATGGTACTCCGGCTGGGAATCGAACCCAGATCAAAGGTTTAGGAAACCTACGTTCTATCCATTGAACTACCAGAGCTTCGGTTTTGGATGGTGCAAAGATAAGCATAAAAAGCCATTCCACCAAGAATCGCCTATACTTTTCCGCTCATTTCTTGCTTTCCCACCCCGTCTCAATCCTCGTCTCAGTCGGCCACAAGATGATAGGACCCACCTGCGTAGGCGCGCACCACCCCTTTCATCTCCAACGAGAAAAGCAGGGCAGTAAGCGGTCCCACACCGACACTCAGACGGACGCAGAGATCGTTGATCTGCAAGTCGTTGCACTTGCGGAGTTCATCGACCACACGCTGCTCCTCGGGCGAGAGGTCGGGAAAGAGCTGTCGCTCGATACCTTTCCGCTTTGCCTCTGTCAGCTTTTGGTCGGTCTGCCAGCCCATAGCCTCCACGAGTTCGTCGGCACAAGTGATCAGTCCTGCTCCGTTGTCGCGAATCAGATGGTTGCAGCCCTCACTGTAGGGGGCGCCGACAGCGCCGGGAAAAGCAAAAACATCGCGGGCGTAGTCGCGCGCAATGCCACAGGTGATCAGTCCCCCACCCTTGTCAGCACTCTCCACGAGGACGACGGCATCGCTCATGCCCGCCACGATACGGTTGCGGCGCACGAAGTTGATCTTGTCAGCAGTGGTGTGCGTCATAAACTCCGTCAGCAGCGCACCTCCTTCCGCCACCATCCTATTTGCCGTCTCGCGGTGGGCGCGTGGATAAAGGTCGTCGAGGCCATGGGCCAGCACGCCCACAGTGGGTGTCTCGTTGGCCAGACACTCGCGGTGCGCCCAAATATCCACTCCATAGGCCAACCCGCTCACCACCAGCACCTCAGGACATAGTTCCTTCAAACGGTGGACGAAACTGTGGATGAGATCCTGCCCGTAGCGGGTGCAACGGCGTGTGCCCACCACGCTGACCACCCGTCGTGCGTTGAGGCAGGCTTCGCCCCGGGCATAGAGCACCAAGGGCGCATCAACACATTCCCACAGACGCCGCGGGTAGCCACTGTCGCAAGGGGTAAGGACCCTCACACCCTCCGCCTCCACATACGCCAGTTCGTCGGCAACTCGCTGACGGTGGTCCGAGAGGTGAGACAGCAGTTGCACCAAGCGCGGAGAGGCGTCGGGCAAGACTTGTCGGATGTCGTCGGAGGCGGCGACGACCGCTTGTGCGGAACCCACCATAGTGTAGAGCGTCCGTATCTCCTGCAAGTGATAGTAGCCCACACGGCTGAGCAGCATCGCGGCAAAGCGTTCGTCTTCTGCAATCACGTCCATCGTCATACTATTCTTTTCTTTATTATTATTCTTTGGAAAGATAAGGAGCGAAGGCTCGGTCATAATCCTCGCTCACGGCGAGCCGGCCATGGACGAGCGTGACCAGTTCCACGCGTCCACGGAAGCATAGCTTTCCGTCGGCCTCCCGGAAGAGGTCGTGGACGAAGATGTAGCGGATGCCCTGCTTTTCGAGTCGCAGGCGTGAGACGATGATATCATCGCAGCGCAGCGGAGCCTTGTATTCCAGATTCATCCGTGCCACCACAGCATCCGTGCCCTGCTCGTGCATCTCAGCGAAACTCAGTCCGCAGGCTTTCAGAAACCGGTGACGCGTGTGCTCCGTGTAGTGGAGATAGTTGGCGTTGTTGACAATGCCCTCGATGTCGCACTCATAGTCGCGCACCTCCAGACGGGTCTCAAAGATATAATCGTTGTTCATAGGATGGGTTATCTATTCTTATCATGATTGGTTTTCTTCAGATATTCATAGCCGAAGCGGCAGCGCAGACACTCCTTTCGGTCGCAGTAGGCACGCTTCAGTTGTATCAGTGCCTGGGAGTCGCCCGCCGTCTGCGCCTTCAGTCCCACCTTTTTCCACGTCTCTACGATATGATTCTTCTCCGCGCTCAGTGCTTCGAGCAGATCGAAGGCGCGGTCGCAGAGTTTCTCGTCGCCCTTGTGACGCCCGTAGGCGAAGAGCATGGGCACAGCGGTGTTGATGGTGAGCAGGGCAATCGAGGAGGCCGAGAGTCGCTTCTCGCTCCGCCGGCTCTCCAGACCAAAGAGGTAGTGGGTCTCCCAGTAGGGTGTCACACTGGTGGCAAGCAGTTCGGCGACCTGGTGCAGGGAGGCGCAGTCCACCAGACGCGACAGTCCGGCGCGCCCCTCGTGATAGAGGCGTGCGAGCTGGACGATGCGGATAGTGGGAAAATTCTGCGGACGCAGGCGCAAGAAACGCCATAGGTGGCCGTCGATGGGACGGAGCGAAAACTTACGGGCGAGATACGCATACTCGCTCCGTAACCGCTGGAAGTAGGTATCCTCGTCCGCAGCCTCACGACACCGCGGGGGCAGGACTGCGGAATCGAGCAGTCCGGCCTGTCCGAGGAAGAAAGCTTCCACCTGGAAGAGGTCGTCGCGGTGGTGTCCCACGCTGCCCAGGGGGATAGATCGCGCCCACAGTTCGAAAATGTCGCCATTGACGCCAAACCCGAAGTTGCGCGCCAGCGTCACGAAGTAGGCGGCCTCCCACGATCCCTCGCAGGCCTTGACGCGATCGCTGATGGCCTCCGTCTTTTGCTCCAACCGCTCCGTCTGCAGCGCACTAAGCCAGGAGCAGACCGTCAGTCGCGGGAGCGAGGAGATGACGGCATGGCAGGGCGGATAGTCCTCTGCAGCAAGCAATTCCTGATAGTGGTCTCTGACGCGGTCGGGCACGTGGAGCACCATCTGCGGGGGCGTGGCGCCCTGGCTGGTGCGGACCACGACATCAGCAATGTCCACGACATGGAGCACGACGTTGTCATAGCGTGCGTCGCGGTCATGGCCGTGGACGAACCAGTCAGAAGCCTTGTCATGGATCTCCACATTGCCGACCCAGAGCGTTCCGTCGATCCTCACCTTCGCATTGAAGAAGTCGGGACCGGCATGGCGGTTGTGCAGTCCCACATCGACCACCTCCACAGACTTCCCGTCCGTGGTGGTCAGTGGGGCAAGCGGAAACAGCTTGTGCTTCCAGACATAGTGGAGAAGTTCTTCCATGAGGCCTTTTCAGTTTGTTTGTATAGGGGAGCACCAATGGCTGGCGCCAGCCCTCGTCATCATCAATATCTATCGCAGCACCTTGCGCACCGTGCCGTCACTCATGCGGACTACATAGACCTGGCCCTCGCGCGGCGCACTGACCTTGCGACCACAGAGATCGTAAGTGGCAACGGGGCGCACCGTGGCGGACGAGGCGGCTTCCTCAATGCCAGTGGCACCAGCGGAAATGACGTCATCCACATTGCCAAAGATAAAATCGCCCTTGAAATCGGTGCCGTAGAACGAGGCTTCGGCCTTCACCTTGAAATAGAGCTGACCAGCAGCCACCTTGCCCTCCAGCTCGATAGGCACGGCACCAAGACGCGGACCCACCCAGACGGGAAAGCCCGAGATCGTGCCCGAGCTGATGCGGATGCTCTTCGCCACGCCCAGATCGGTCACACCGGGTTGATCGGGATTGCCCACGGCGTCGATGCTGTCAATGACAACATTGCCAATTCCCATGCCAGCAGCCTCATAGGTGAGGTTGTCCACCGACAATGTGTACTGCCCGTTGTCCAGACGGGTCAGCGTGGCTACTTTCTCCTGATCCTGGATGGTCTCTCCGCCGCGCACCAGAACGAGGTGTCCGGTGTAGTCGTCGGCCATTGCGCCCATGCCACAAAGCAGGGCGAGCGCGAGTGTAAATAGTTTCTTCATTTTCTTCATTTGTTTGTTATTATATGTTGCATGTGCAATCCTTCTACTCCCCTCAATCCTGAAATTCTCTTTCGTATTGATAAACAATACTTTTTAGGACTGGTTAGAGATGCAAAGTTACGGCGTTTTTTTGTGTTATCCGAAAAAACTTCGTAATTTTGCACAATTATCATTCATAAGCAACAACTATACAGTCACAGACAAGATGAAGATAGCACTCATTGGGTATGGGAAAATGGGCCACATGATCGAGCAGATTGCCATCAGTCGCGGCCACAGTATCGTTTGCAAGATAGACATCGACAACCCGGACGACTTCGACTCGCCCGCCTTCGCCTCGGCCGACGTGGCGATAGAGTTTACCAACCCCACAGCGGCGTATGGCAACTTCCTGCGCGCGTTCCGCCACAACGTGAAGGTCGTGAGCGGATCGACGGGCTGGATGCACCATCACAAGCAGGACGTGGAGCGTTTGTGCCGCGAAGAGGGACAGACACTCTTCTGGGCCAGCAACTTCTCCGTCGGCGTGGCCATCTTCTCGGCCGTCAACCGCTACCTGGCCAAACTGATGAACCAGTTTCCACAGTATGACGTGGCCATGACCGAGACCCACCACGTCCATAAGCTCGACGCACCGTCGGGCACCGCCATCACCCTGGCAGAGGAAATCTGTCAAAATCTGGACCGCAAGACGGAATGGAAGAAGGGCACCACCACCTGGGACGACGGGCGCATCGAAGGAAAGTCGGTCCACAGAGACGACCAGCTGCTCATCGACAGCGTCCGCCACGACGAGGTGCCGGGCATCCATAGTGTCCACTATGACAGCGAGGCTGACGAGATCACCATCACCCACTCTGCCCACTCGCGCAAGGGCTTTGCCCTCGGAGCGGTGCTGGCTGCGGAATATACGCTCACCCACAACGGACTGCTCACGACGAGCGACCTCTTCCAATTCTAACCTCCAGGTCGCTCCTGATTCATACGAAAAACTAACAATCTCATGATAGACAAAGAAAAACAAAAACTCGACCCGAAGAAGCAATGGGCGAAGTTTATCATCGTAGGAGGCCTCTACCTGCTCTTCCTCCTTTGGGTACAAAGCTGGTTGGGACTGGTCGTCCTGCCGTTCATTTTCGACAACTACATTACCAAGAAGATACGCTGGACGTGGTGGAAGGACTCCGAGGGCCCCGTGCGTATGGTAATGTCGTGGGTTGACGCACTGATCTTTGCCCTCGTGGCTGTCTATTTCATCAACCTCTTCCTGTTCCAAAACTACGTCATCCCCTCCTCTTCCTTAGAGAAGAGCCTCCTCACGGGCGACTACCTCGCCGTCTCCAAGGTGAGCTACGGACCGCGCATCCCGCAGACACCGCTCACCATGCCGCTTACCCAGCATACCATGCCGGTCTTCAACTGCAAGAGCTACATCGAGTGGCCTCACTGGGACTACCGCCGTGTGAAGGGTCTGGGACACGTAGAGCTCAACGACATCGTCGTCTTCAACTATCCTGCTGGCGACTCCCTGCTGAGCAACGAGGCCTATCAGGCTCAAGACTACTACCAGATGGTCTATAACACGGGCGAAAGCCTCCTCATGCAGCAGCAACCGGACATCAACCTCGCCACGATGAGCCTCCTGCAACAGCGCGACTTCTTCAGCAAGGCCTACGCCTTGGGGCGCAACTATCTCGTGCAGAACCAGGCCGTCTATGGCGTGATTGACTCGCGCCCCACTGACCGCCGCGAAAACTATGTGAAGCGCTGCGTCGGAATGCCTGGACAGATGCTGCAGATCAAGAACAAGATCGTCTATCTCGACGGCAAGCCCAACAAGGAGCCGGAGAACGTGCAGTACACCTACCTCATTAAGTGGCGCGGCGTGACAGCAAGCGAACTTCTGGGACAGCGCTATGACGACCTGCGCAAGGAACTCAACATCAGCGAGGAGGACGTACAGAGCCTCAGCTATCTCCACGGCGCGGACGTGGAGCGCGGCACCATCCTCAACGACGCCATACTGAAAGAGTATGACGGCTACATGCCGCTCACGAAGCGTGCCGCACAGGCCCTCAAGCAGAAGGGGCTCGTCGCTGCCATGCGTCCCGTCACAGACCGCGACATCTTCTCGGGCATGGTCTATCCGCTCGACGGCTACACACAGTGGACGCGCGACAACTATGGTCCGGTATGGATTCCGAAGAAGGGAGAGAGCATCAAGCTGACCCTCGCCAACCTGCCTATTTATGAGCGCTGCATCCATGTCTATGAGGGCAACGACCTGGAGGTGAAAAACGGCAAGATCTTCATCAACGGCAAGCAAGCCTCATCCTACACCTTCAAGATGGACTACTACTGGATGATGGGCGACAACCGCCACAACTCTGCCGACTCACGCTACTGGGGCTTCGTGCCTGAGGACCACATCGTCGGCAAACCGCTCTTCGTCTGGTGGTCGAGCGATCCCGACCGACATGGTTTCAGCGGCATACGCTGGTCGCGTCTCTTCACATGGGTCGGAAACATCAAGTAAGGATGCTGACTCCAATCCATCACCACAACCACATGCCCCACCCCCTTGCGGGTGGGGCTTTGCTCTGTTCGGCCTACTTCGCCCCTATCCAGTGGTGGCAGAAGGTGTACCGCCACCAGAGCGTGTACATAGAGGGCTGCGACCACTTCGTCAAGCAGACCTACCGCAACCGCTGTCTCATCGCCACGGCCAATGGCACACAGTCGCTATCCGTCCCCGTAGAGAAGCCCGCTGACGGACGACTCGACAAGACACGAATGCGAGAGGTGCGCATCAGCGACCATGGCGATTGGCGACGGATCCACTGGAGTGCGCTCTGTGCGGCCTACGGCGAGAGCCCATTCTTCGAGTATTATGCTGATGACCTCCACCCCTTCTTCGAGCGGCCTTGGCACTACCTCCTCGACTTCAACACCGCCATCACCCACACACTCTGCGCGCTGATCGGCTTCAAGCCAGATATCCACGAGACTACCCAATATCTTTCCACACCCCTCGACGATCGCCTCGGCCTGACGGACTACCGCGAGGCTATCCACCCGAAGCACGCCTTGCCTGACCCAGATTTCTCACCGCGCCCCTACTATCAAGTCTATGCACAACGGTTCGGTTTCCAGCCCAACCTCAGCATCCTCGACCTGCTCTTCAATATGGGCAACGAGGCCGTGCTCTATCTATAAGGGCGTTACTATAAAAGGAGTAGAACGATCTCCCATGAGCGCTCCACTCCTTTTACTATTTACTATAGGCTGACGTTCGTCGCAACCAAACGAACAGAAACCATTATAGATTAATGGTTTAGCGTGCCCGTGTTGACAACAGGCTGTGCCGAGTCGTCACCGCAGAGCACTACGAGCAAGTTGCTCACCATGGCAGCCTTCTTGTCGTCGTCGAGTTCCACAATATCCTCACTGCTTAGTTTGTCGAGCGCCATTTTCACCATCGAGACGGCACCCTCCACAATCTTCTCGCGCGCAGAGATGATCGCGTCAGCCTGCTGGCGGCGAAGCATCACGGCGGCAATTTCCGGAGCATAGGCCAGATAGTTGATGCGCGCCTCCACCACCTCGATGCCCGCCATACTTAGGCGTTCGTCGAGTTTCTCCTCCAGTTGTTTGTTGATCTCATCTGCACCGTCGCGAAGAGTCAGTTCCTTACTGGCCGAATCGTTATTGTCATAGGCATAGAGTCCTGCCACCTGACGAAGGGCTGCGTCGCTCTGAGTCTTGACGAAATTCTCAAAGGCAAGCATCACGTTCGACACGCTTGTGCCAACCTGCTGTGCTCCCCCGCTCTGTGCCATGGTCTGTGAGTCGATTTCAAACATGGCCTTGTAGGTATCCTTTAGCTTCCACACGAGTACCAGGCCTATCATCACCGGGTTGCCCGTCTTGTCGTTCACCTTGATAGGCTGGGCGTCAAGGTTGCGAGCACGAAGCGACAGTTTCTTGGTGTTAATAAAGGGGTTAACCCATGAGTAGCCCACGTTGGTGTAGGTGCCTTTATATTTCCCGAAAAACATCATCACTCGCGCCTCGCCAGGTTCGACCATCACAAAGCCTCCCCAGACAAAGAGTGTGACTGCCAACAAAGTAAAACCCACGCCGATAAGAAGTCCTGCCAACAACTCGTGCTGGCACCAAACAAAGCCCGCAACCACCATGACAGCACTCAACACTGTCAACAGTATATTGAGGAAAAGCATGGCAAAACCACTGAGGGTCAAACCTTTGAACTGAAATTCCTTTGTCTCCATAATCATATTTTTTAGAGGGTTAGACATGATTGCTTGATGATATCATTATGACATTGCAAATATATGAATAATATATGAGACAACAAAGAAAATACTACGTTTTTTAAGTTTTATCTATACTTTTTTAGAACACTTTTCTGCAAATATGTAAACGAATCGTATCCAATAAAGAATAAGTATCCATAAATGCTTCTAATGATTGCCGATTGCAAGCTCTTTTCCCTTCAACTGCATCCACAAAGCTCTTTATAGCAGTATAATATCCCAGCGTAAATACTTGGTTGTTTTGCATCAACGGTTGGAAATTATTTCTACCAAACAGTTCGGCCGTCACATTCACATGCATCAAAACCTTTTCCAAGGGAAGTCCACAAAAACGATGTGGCTTCCGCTGGAAAGTGAGCGTTTCCATCTGTTCCAATGAGTAAATACCCTTGTTGGTGTTGATGGTCATACTCTCCTTTGCATCAGACCATGTATAGTCGGTGGAAAGCTCAAGAACTCCTATAGCATCAGCATGTTTGAGTACTAACATCACGGTATGTTCGTCAATGGGTTCCACACACCTTACCTCTGCCTTTCCAAACAAATAGACGACACAATCTATCGGATGAATGAATAGGTCGAGCAGAGCGTCTCCCTCGGGGTAAGCGCCAGTTAGAAATTTTAGATTATAAGTCTTTGTTCCCTTGCTCCCCTGCAACTTCTTCTTCAAGATTTGCATGGCAGGTGCGAAACGCTTTTGCAAATCGACCATCGCCAAAACTTGAGTTTGCTTCTGCAATTCTATTAAGCGTCTCAATTCTTCGGCATTCAAACACGGAGGTTTCTCTATGAACAAAGCCTTTTTATGCGCTAACACCCTAGATGCGATAGAGAAATGCGCCTTTGAAGAAACAGATACAAATACACCCTTTATCTCTTCATCCGTTAAGACTTCGTCCAATGACGTAGTTGCACGGACGTGAGGAAAGACTCCTTCTATCAAGTGCAGCTTGCCAGGAGTTTTACAACAGATGTATTTTAACGGTACATGTAGATAGTTGAGCACAGGATAAAGGTTGTTTGTACTATGATTTCCTATACCCACAAAGGCGTACTTTCCTTGATAGGCTTGCTGCAACATCTTCATGTTCCGCACATGCTTATAGCGTTCTATGACATTTTTAATGTGTTCCATTAAAAACCAATCTTTTTGATATATTTTCTGTAAGTCTCTGCTCTATTGCCTGTCCATTGGTATTTACCATAGAAAACTTCGATGATGCTCTTAGGAAAAACCCTTTCAAGATTACGCAGCAGGATAATGTCATACTTGCGATGGAAGTTGATCCAGCAACCATTGCATTCTCTTGAATACTGGCACTGCACCTTGGTAGCTTCTCTCGAATTGAAAATTTCGTCCAATGAATGCTCATAGACGTTACCTAACATTACGCCCAGATTCTGGCACAACGGCACATCACCGTTGGAATGAATGACCAATTCGCTAAATATGCTTTGGCAACGTAAACGCAGACGACCATTTCTCCATTCCTTATACAATGCCACAAAGTCAAAATTTTCTTCTGTGCCATGAATGCTCTTGGGGATATTCTGAATGTAATGGGCCATATCGGCAGAAAGCAAGTCGGCAGTGGTGTCAAAAAAATCCATTGTGCCATAGATGCCTATGCGCACATCCACATCGTATCTCTTGGCGAGACCTATCACATAGTCCATGTCCTCAAAAGTATTCCATGGCGAGAGGCAAAACATCAGAGAGACTGGAACCTCGTCCTTTAGAGTCTCTATCACTTCCAACACCTTGTCATGGCCATTACAACCCCTCATGGCTTTGTATGTTTCCTTGTTGCCATCGAGCGAGACGTACAGATGGCTCGGATGATACAGTCTCACTGCCTCTATTACCTTTTGAGGTGCGAGACAATTCGACAATAGCGTATAGTTGGGATGGTTGTCCTTGAACCACTCCATGATGGCATTAGCCTCAGGATGAAGCAAGAATTCTCCACCCTCCAAACCTACAACAGTATTCTTTGTGACACACTGGCTCGCCATGATCATCTTTATCATTCTCAAGGACAGATGCTCTTCTGGCTTCTGCCATATTGAGCAATGCTTGCAACGCGACTGACACTTGGTGGTAGAGTAAATCATCAAAGTGCTCAGTCGCTTGTGATGCGGGCGAATGATGTTGTTGAGGTATAGCACCCCATTGCGTAAATAGTCGCTTGTTTTGTACATGATTGTCTTCCAAAGTTTTTGTTCATCTATTAGGTAAGAGACAACAAAAAACAGAAAGACTGCATGAGGACACCATTACCAAGTGAATCTTAGGCCGAAGGGAACAGTGAATGTGAACGGATGTTCTGTCCATATAGTATGGACGGAACTACCATTCGGCACATACCAGTGGAGCGAAGGTTCTATGTAAACGCTCCACTTGGTAGCAAGCTTGTATTGTACTCCTATGCCAGTACTCACACTCCATTGCAGCGAAGGTATGAAATGCCAGTGATTTGTACAGGACGTGATAGGTCCGACAACATACTTTTCGTCTGTTTTACCATAGACCGGTATTTGCAGACTTCCGCCCAACGAAGAATATATAGTCCAATTCTTGACATCAAGCCACTTATACGACACATGCAAAGGCATTCCCAAATAATGCACATGTTGGGTTCGCTTGATATAATAAGCATCCTCTCCTAACGTGAAGTTGGACTTCAAGAGCGAAAACTGCAGGCCAGACATCAAACTCCATTTTTTCCCCAATGTCTTTGTTACCGAAATACCAAAACTAATCGGTTTGTCATGATGCTCATGCTCCACGATTTTCCCATCGTTCTTGATGTTATTGTTGATATTGTTTTTATTGTTGAAGGCTATTTCCATGAGTGCTTTCTCCTCCTCCGACAAGCCTTCGTGCTCTTTGATCTGCAAATAACGATAGTACTCGTCCCAAGTGGAGAACTTGTCGGGAGCCACAGGACCATCAGGCCCGTCAACGTCTGGCAGACCACCTCCCGAATTGCCAGTAAGCATTCTGTAAGCGTTTTGCGCTAAAGCAGACCCCAAAGAACCAGCAGCAAGCAACTGCCAATGTTGCTTTTTAGGAAGTACCGTTTCCTCTGTTATCAACGGTTTGTCGTACTCGTGCCAGCGTATTCTCATCGTATCACTAAAGATGCTGTCGTCTATTATTCCCGCAATACGAATGTTGTCCAAAGTACTTGGAGACTGAAGCGTATCAGTTGCAGGTATTGTGTCAACTATTGCTTGGACTACACGAGGATAGATGTTGCTTATTACCACATCCACTTCCTTATCCTTTTGGCTTTGATCCTTTGTGATCTGATCCTTTGTGGCCTGCTTTTCCTCCACTTGCCTGTTACCCAGACTTGTTTGTCCTTTATCTTCGTTCTTAACCTGTGCCGTATGATTATTTTTCTCCTTCGCCTTGTCCTTTCTCCATAAAACACGACAGATCGGTATGCTAATGAAGATGATTGTAACGACTGCCAGCATACGTTTGCTGATCATTTTCCTCAGCATTGCTTTGGCTCTTGCCAGTTGCGACGATGAACTGTGGGGTTCGATCCCCATCCTTTCTGCTATTTCCTTATGGGAATATCCTTCGATCACGGCCATCTGAAAGACCTTGCTATAACCTGTAGGTAATTGGCGGACAATGTCCATGATTTCCTTTTCTCCCAAGTAATTCTCAGGCGTAATACTCCCTTCTACATCCAATTCTTCGTCCGAGAAAGACGAAAATGGAACGACACTTCTTTTCTGCTTGCACTTCCGAAATTTCAAGGCCTCATTTTTTGCTATAGCAGAGACCCATTCGCCAAACTTTGAAGCATCTCTAAGTTGATGAAGAGAATAATAAGCACGGATAAACGCCACTTGGACAAGGTCATTCAATGCATCCTCGTCCTCATGGGTGATGTTAAAGCACACCTTTCTCAACATAGGAGAATAGGCTTCGATAAGTTTTTTCAGAGCAGTTGTATCACCAGTCTTTACTCGCTTGATAGTCTCTTCTATATCCATATTTGGGATCAAAGCACTTTTGCTTTCTTCATAATAGGATAACCAAAAGCAAGAAATGACTGCGCCGACATTTATTAACAACCCTTAAACAAGCCTCGGGATTGTTAATGGAAATTTTCTCTGTTTGATCGATTTGGGTTGGTTGTCATAAAGTAAAAACAGTCAAGAGGCCGTGCTAACGATGTTGGCACGGCCTCTTGACCCTCTATAGCAGTGCGGGCAACTCGAAGAGGCGGATGCCGTTGCTGCCCTTGATGAGGATAGTGCGCCCCGAGGGTTGCTCCTCGGCGATAGCACGCCGCACGGCCTCAACATCAGGGAAGGTGCGGTAAGCAGTGTTGGTGGCAGCAAACTCGGGACCCACGAGCCACACGTCGTGGAAGCCGTCGTGCGCCAGGAGGTTCACAATGCGCTGGTGCTCTTCGGCAGAGGCCTCGCCAAGTTCGCGCATATCACCGAGAATAGCCATTTTGTGGTCAGCCTCGGTGAGACGGAAATTCTCTATTGCCGCAGCCATACTCGACGGATTGGCATTGTAAGCATCCACTATGAGGCGGTTGCGGTCGGTCACGGTCAGCTGCGACCGGTTGTTGCTCGGCTGATAGTCCTCCAGGGCCTGGGCTGCGTCCTGTGGCGACACGCCGAAATAGAGGCCAATGGCAATGGCGGCGAGCATATTGCTCATGTTGTAAGATCCGATGAGCTGAGACCGCACCTCCAATGGCTGCGGTGTGAGGGCCGCGGCGGCCTGGAAAGAGAAATGGAGGAAGGGGGCACAGGAGATCAGTGTGCCACGGACGTCAGCGGTAGAATCCGTGCCGTAGGTGACGACGCGGTCAAACTGGCGCTCGGCAGCCATCTCCATCAGATCGGCATCGCTCTCGTTGAGAAAGAGGAGGGCGCCATGGGCACGCATGAAATCATAGAGTTCACCTTTCGTCCGTTTTACACCCTCGAAAGATCCGAAGCCCTCCAAGTGGGCACGCCCTACATTGGTGATCATGCCACAGGTCGGCTCAACATAATCCACAAGCTGCTGTATGTCGCCCGGATGGGAGGCTCCCATCTCCACGACCGCTATCTCATGTTCAGGCGTGATCTGAAGCAGCGTACGCGGCACGCCTACATCGTTGTTGTAGTTGGCCTCGGTGTGGAGCACACGGTATTTTTTGGCCAAGACCGCGGAAACCAGTTCCTTGGTTGTGGTCTTACCATTCGTACCCGTGATGCCGATGACAGGAATGTCAAACTGGCGGCGATGCTCACGGGCCAGTTCCTTATAGGTAGTCAGCGCATCAGTCACGACGATATAGCGTGCGTCGCCAGCCACGGCATATTGCGGGTCATCAACCACGGCATAGCTACAGCCCTTCTCCAAAGCCTGGGCGGCAAAACGATTGCCATCGAAGGATGCACCCTTGAGCGCGACGAAGAGACTATTCTCTGGGCAATGGCGGCTATCGGTCGTCACGCAGGAGCAGCGACGATATAGTGCGTAAAGTTCTTTGATGTCCATAATCTTGCAGATGATAAAAACGATACGGGGCGCGGTGGCACAGGCAATAGCTGCGCCCGACGGGTTCACCATCCTCCTGTATCCTTCCCCACTGCAAAAGTAATGCTAAAAGCTCAAACCCGCAAATTATCACCGATTATTTTGCAAATTCAAATTAATTATCTACTTTTGTCCGCTGTTGCAAAAAAGTACTGACACATGGAATATACAATACAAGTGAAGGGGCGGCTCGTCAGCCTTCGTGAACCGCAGGTCATGGGAATCCTCAACTGCACGCCCGACTCGTTTTTCGCCGGGTCGCGCGTACAGACCGAGGAGAGCATCGCCCGCCGTGCCAACCAAATCATCGAGGAGGGCGGCACCATGATCGACGTGGGTGGCTTCTCCACCCGCCCAGGCGGCGTGGAGGTACCGGAGGAGGAGGAGATGCGCCGCTTGCGCTTCGCCCTGCCCATCGTGCGCCGCGAGCAGCCCGAGGCCATTCTATCGGTCGATACCTACCGTCCCAACGTGGCACGAATGGTAGTAGAGGAGATGGGAGCCGACATCATCAACGACGTGAGCGAGGGTGGCATCACGGGCGTGGTCGATACGCCGCTGGAGCAGACGACCGACGAATATCCTGCCATTTTCCGCACGGTGGCAGACTTGGGCGTACCCTACATCCTCATGTCGGTGAAGCCCACCATCCACGACATGCTCTTGGCTATGGCACGCGAGGTGCAGCAGCTCCGCGATCTAGGACAAAAGGATATCATCCTCGATCCTGGGTTCGGTTTCGGCAAGACGCAGGAGCAAAACTACGACGTGCTCCGCGAGATGAACCGTCTGAGTACTCTCGGCCTCCCCATCCTCGCTGGCATGAGTCGCAAGCGGATGATATTCCAGCCGCTGGGCACCAATCCCGACGGCAGCCTCAACGGCACGACCGTTGTCAATACGCTGGCCCTGATGAACGGCGCCTCCATCCTCCGCGTCCACGACGTCAAGGCGGCAGCGGAGGCGGTACGCCTCTTCGGCTGCTACCAGGCTGGATCGAAGAAATAGTACCGAGGCTGCAATAGAGAGAATTCTCGCCAATCCCCCACCAACAACCCAGACACAGTCATGTTTTTTGAATTTGGAATCAAAGACGTAATCGACATTCTCCTTGTCGCCCTGATGCTCTACTATCTCTACCGGGTGATGAAGGAATCGCGATCGCTCAATGTGTTCATCGGCATCATGGTCTTTGTCCTCGTCTGGCTCTTCGTGAGCCAGGTGCTGGAGATGCGTCTTCTGGGCAGCATCATGGACAAGCTCGTCTCCGTCGGTGTCATCGGCATCATCGTCCTCTTCCAAGAGGAAATACGCCACTTCCTCTACAATCTCGGCGCACGCCGCCAGGTGCAGAGCGTGCTGCGCATCTTTTTCAGTAACAAGGATGAAGAAAAGGCGGACAAGGAGGCCATCATGCCCATCGTGATGGCCTGTATGAGCATGAGCCGTGGCAAGGTGGGCGCGCTGATCGTCATCGAGCGGGGCATCTCGCTCAGCGACATCTGCGATACAGGCGACTATATCGACGCGCGCATCAACCAGCGCCTCATCGAGAACATCTTCTTTAAGAACTCACCCCTCCACGACGGTGCGATGGTGATTACGAAGAAGCGCATCCGGGCCGCTGGTTGCATTCTTCCCGTGAGTCACAACCAGGACATTCCCAAGGAACTGGGACTGCGCCACCGTGCCGCCATGGGTATCTCGCAGGACTCCGACGCCATCGCCATCGTCGTCTCCGAGGAGACGGGACGTATCAGCGTGGCTATCAAGGGAGAATTCCAGCTGCGCCTCTCGGCAGAGCAGCTAGAGAGCGTGCTCACCAAGGAGATGATGCCCGCCACCTAATCTTGGATCCGCTGACGGATATCCTGGCTGATCGTAGCGGGATCGACAGGACGAAGGCCGTCGGGAGAAAGAAGAAGAAGGAGGTCAGCCAACTCGGCAGCCAACTGGAGGTCGTGGGTGGAAAGGAGGATAGTCTTGCCCATGGTGTGGGCCAAGCGCGAGAGCAGCCGGAGCGTGTCGATGCGACTGTGGAAGTCGAGGAAGGCCGTCGGCTCGTCGAGAAGAATGATGGGGGTCTCCTGAGCCAAGGCGCGAGCAATCATCACCTTCTGACACTCACCGTCGCTCAGCGAGTCGATCTTACGGTCACGAAGCGGCCAAGCCCCCGTCTCGACAAGACTTTGGCGCACGACCAGCTCGTCGCGGGCAGCAAGGTTGCCCCAAAAGCCCGTATAAGGACTGCGCCCCATGCCGACGAGGTCGTGGACAGTGAGTCCACCCATTTCGGGCCGCTGGGTGAGAACGATGGAAATAATCCGTGATCGCTCGCGCTGCGAGAGACTATCGGCCTCGCGGCTACCCAGCCAAATCTCTCCGCCCACCTTCGGCTGAAAGCCCGACAGGGTGCGCAGGAGTGTCGATTTGCCAATGCCATTGTCGCCGATGAGACAAGTCAGGCGACCTCCGAGGATAGTAATGTTAATATCACGGGCCACGACGGGACCACGGCGATAGCCGATGGAAAGATGGTGCAAGCGGATATCCATGGCGCAAAAGTACGCATTTTATTTGGTTCTCTCACCATTTTTCACGATATTTGCAAACCGAAAAATCATATACTCACAGGATAAGAGTGAACTAACGACCAAGGATAAGAGTGAACGAGCAATGACAATCAACGAGAACGCCCAACAAGCCCTCCAGCGGCAGAAACTGCTGCTGCAGATGGAATATTACGCTGAGAAAGAGGCTTTCCGCAAACAGACGGAGGTCGTGGGAATGCAGCGCAAGGTGAAGCGCGGCGACGCATGGTTTCCCCTGCGTGTGGGCAAAAACTACTATAATAGCCTCAACCAGCGCGTGGTGGAGGTGTACAGAGAGCAAGACTTGGACATAGAGCACAGTTTTGAGTTTGGCAAACCCGTAGTCTTCTTCCGCCAAACCACCGAGGGCAAACTCCATTTCCTTTCCTTCACGGGCACCGTCTCCTACGCCGATGGCGAGCAGATGGTAGTGGTCGTCCCCGATAGCGCTCCGCTACTCGATCTTCAGTCCGACGGCGGACAGAAGATCGGTTGCCAACTCTCGTTTGACGAGACGAGCTATCGCGAGATGCTCGACGCCCTCGACCGTGTGATCTCGGCAAAGGGCAACCGCCTGGCCTACCTGCGCGACATCTTCTACGGTCCCCAGCCAGCACAGACCTATGGTTTCGGTCCAGTGCGCCTGCCGTGGCTCAACGGCGCCCAGGAGCAAGCCGTCAGCGAGGTGGTGCGCGCCAAGGACGTGATGGTCGTCCACGGCCCTCCGGGCACAGGAAAGACGACGACGCTCGTCGAGGCCATCAACGAGACACTGATGCGCGAGAGTCAGGTGCTGGTGTGCGCACAGAGCAACATGGCGGTGGACTGGATCTCGGAGAAACTGGTCGATAGGGGCATTCCCGTACTGCGCATTGGCAATCCCTCGCGCGTCAACGACAAGATGCTGGGTTTCACCTACGAGCGACGCTTCGAGGCCCACCCCGACTATCCCCAGCTTTGGGCCATACGCAAGGCTATACGCGAACTGCGGGCACAGCGTCGGCGAGGCGGTTCGGAAAACTATCATCAGAAACTCGAAAGACTGAAGAGCCGCGCCACAGAACTGGAGCTACGCATCAATAGCGAGCTCTTCAACGAGGCACGTGTCATCGCCTCGACCCTGGTGGGGTCCAACAACCGGCTGATGCAAGGCCAAAAGTTCAACACGCTCTTCATCGACGAGGCAGCACAAGCCTTGGAGGCCGCATGCTGGATTGCCATCCGACGAGCCTCGCGGGTGATACTGGCTGGTGACCACTGCCAGTTGCCACCCACCGTGAAAAGTATGGCCGCACTCAAGGGCGGACTAGGCAAGACTCTCATGGAGCGCATCGTAGAGCGGAAGCCCGCAGTGGTGACGCTGCTGAAGGTGCAGTACCGGATGAACGAGGAGATCATGCGCTTCTCCTCCGACTGGTTCTACCACGGCGAAGTGGTGGGCGCACCACAAGTGAGCCACCGTGGCATTCTCGACTATGACATCCCAATAGACTGGATAGCCGTAGAGGGCGAGGCGGGAGAAGGTGGCGAGGAGTTTGTCGGCAACAGTTTCGGGCGGGTGAACAAGCGCGAGGCAGAACTCACCCTCGACGTGCTGCGCCGCTATTTTGTGAAGATCGGCAAGCGACGCGTGCTCGACGAGCAGATCGACGTGGGCGTCATCTCTCCTTATCGTGCACAGGTACAGTACCTCCGCGCGCTGATCAAGAAGGACGCCTTCTTCAAACCCTTCCGCCACCTCCTCTCAGTCAATACAGTGGACGGTTTTCAGGGCCAAGAGCGCGACGTGATCCTCATCTCCTTGGTGCGTAGCAATGCCGAAGGCCAGATCGGCTTCCTCCGCGACCTGCGCCGAATGAACGTCGCCATCACCCGTGCGCGGATGAAACTCATGATTCTGGGCGACCCTGCCACGCTCTGCCGCCACCCATTCTACAAGCGACTCTACGACTACGTACGATCTTTGGGCGGAACGGAGGCAGCAGATCCCGAAGCTACTCCGTGATGATGATGCAATAGGGCATGGGCTTTTCCAGCTGCATGAAGGTGATAGTCGGCGCATCGTCCTTCATGTAGAAGAGCGTGCTGCTCTTGCCGTCGGCCTTGTCGGCCTTATACCCCATCTGCACGGCCTGCTGCTGAAACTGCTTGTAGCAAGCAGCGTTGAAGATGCAGAGATACAAGGACTTGCCGTTGGCGTCGAGGAGGATGAGGGAGGAGTTGCCTTTGGCAAACTTCGTGGGCAGGCCGTCCTTGGTCAGGTCCATGTTCTTCACCCAGGTGTATTCCTTGCCAAAGGCCGTCGAGACGCCCTTGTACTGGTAACCCTGCTTCGTGAGCAAGTCGTTGGCGGATTGTTGCCTGGGATTCTGAAAGATACGCACGGCCTGTGCCAGACTCACCACGTCGCTTTGCGCATGGACCATCAGCGTGGCCGCCATCAGGAGGAACAGAAAAGAAAAGATCTTTGTTTTCATGAATGTCGTCTTTGGTGAGAGATGGTCGTCGGACTATTTCACTACGGTGGCCCGGACTACACGGATATCCTTCAGCGGGCGGTCGTGGTCATCGGTGGCAGCCTTCTCGATACGTTCCACGACCTCCAGTCCCTCCACGACCTCGCCAAAGACCGTATAAGAGCCGTCGAGGTGGGGTGTGCCGCCAAGCGTCTTATAGACCTCGCGGATCTCCGGCGTGAGTTTCACTGTCCCCTGCGTCATCTGGTCTATGCGCTGCTGCAGTTTGTCGAGCGACGCATCGTCCCACTGGCGTCCCCAGACAATATAAAACTGTGTGGCCGAAGAGCGGCGCTCCGGATTGACATCGTCGCCCTCGCGGGCTGCTGCCACGGCCCCGCGCTTATGAAACAGTTGCGGGAATCGGATCTCGGCCGGAACGGAGTATTTCTCCGGCGTGTCACCGAGGAGCTTGCCCTGCGGCGCACCGATGCTGCCGAGGTCGCCCGTCTGCACCATGAAATTGCTGATGACACGGTGGAAAAGCACGCCGTCGTAAGCATGAGCCTCCACCAGTCTGAGGATATTGTCACGGTGCTGCGGCGTCTCGTTGTAGAGCGCGATGCGCACATTGCCGCTGTCGGTCTCCAGGAGAATCTCGTGGCGCGGCTCGGAAGTCTGGGCCGACACGCCCAGGGCGATCGTCAGCAACAGGCTAAGCAGGAAGGTTGTCTTTCTTCTCATCTTATTATTTACTATTGATTTTTTACTTTTGTGGAACATGATCTTGAGGAACACAGAACAGCTGCAAGGCCATCTGCTTAGCAGCTGACCATGCCGTTGTCCTCTCGCAGTTTCTCGTTGGCGATCATCAGTTGGATGCACTCCTCCAAATACTTGTCCACCTTCTGTCCCACGCGGGGGAAACCAAACTGGTGGGCCACCACGCGTTTCAGTTCGTTGCTTGGGATGGTACCCTGCTGTTGGACAAGATAGGCGATACAATTGCCGATCTCGCAGGGTGGTATCTCTTCTATCTCGCGCCCGCTGGCCTTGCGGTATTTATTCCATCCTCTCAGCCGGTCCTCAGAGGTCCAGACCGTGGGATTGGTCTCAGAGTCTCCCTTATCGAAATAGCATCCCAAGGCCGCATGCCGCACCCAGTCGGTGAGACGGATCGTGACACGTGGTATTTTCCACTCCTTTGCGATGCGCTTGGCGAGGTAGCTGAGACGGATGGGCTGCTCCACCCTCACGATCTCCTTCACGCCCATAGTGGCGCGTCGGCCATTGAGAAGCAAGACCTCGAGGCCACCCACGCCGACGAGATGGTTTATCTCCGCCACCTCGTAAGTCTCCAGCAGCGATTCGTCCTCGGGGTAGATGATCTCCTCCGCCGAGATGTTAAACGTGGCGGAATGCCTTTGCTCTTGCGGCTGCTCCTTGGTCTCATAGGGCGAGAACAGGTCGCCGTCGTCGTCAGCCTCCTTCAACAACGCTTCCAGGGCCTGACACAGACGTTCGAAGGTCGCCTCGGGGTTGAGGAACCAGTCCACGCTCCAAAGGCGAAGCAGCTTCCAGCCCAGATGGCGGAGCACCTCGGGACGACAGATTTCGCGGTCGCGCACGGTCTTCGTGACATAATATTTCGGGTTGTCGCAGAGAATGCCACAGAGGTAGCTTCCCTCGTCGTGCGGATTGCGCACGGCGATATCGACCTTGAAGGCCGAGCGTCCCACATACAGATCGACCTGGTAGCCCCGATCCTGCAGCATCCGGGCCACTTTCTGGGTGACGGCGTCATGGGCCGTCTCCTCATTGCCCGTCTCCAGCGCTTCGGCCTGTAGGGCCAGGCGTCCCGTCTTCGCATACTCCAGGAAGCGTTTTAGTCCCACCACGCCCGCGGCCTGCGTTCTCCGCAGGTCGATCATCTCGGGCTGCAACGTCGAGAAGACAATCATCTCGTAGCGCGCGCGGCTCACGGCCACATTGAGGCGTCGCTCACCTCCTTGGTTGTTGAGCGGTCCGAAGTTCATCGACACCTTCCCCCGCTTGTCCGGACCGTAGCCCACGCTGAAGAGAATGATGTCGCGTTCGTCACCCTGCACGTTCTCCAAGTTCTTGATGAAGATCGGTTCCTCGGCGTCATAGGCCAACTGCTCCATCTCTGGATTTTTCGCCAGCATCTCGGTGAGAATATCCTCTATGAGTCCCTGCTGCACCTTAGAGAAGGCGACGATACCGATGGAGCGTCGTGGATGGGAGGGATGTTTTATATAGTCCTGGAGGATGCTCACTACCTTGCGACTGATGGCCTCTGCCTCGGCGCGATTGCTGCGCGTGCGTCCGTAGTCATAGACGCCATCCACGGGGATGAAGCTCACCTTCGACGTGCGATTGTCCACCGAAGGGAAAGTGTAGAGTTTGCCGTCGTAGTATTGGTTGTTGCTGAAGGCGATGAGCGACTCGTGACGGCTTCGGTAGTGCCAGCTGAGATAGCGCGAGGCCATGGAAAGCGTGATACAATCATCGAGGATCGACTCCATGTCGTCGTTCTCAGCTTGGCTCTCGTCCGTCTGCTGCATCTGGAAGAAACTCGTCGGCGGCATCTGCTTCGGGTCTCCCACTACCACGAGCGATTTTCCGCGCGCTATCGCTCCCACAGCCTCGGAGGTCGGCATCTGCGAGGCCTCGTCGAAGATCACGAGATCGAAGGGCGGCTGGTCGAGGTCGAGAAACTGTGCCACGCTCATCGGGCTCATGAGCATACAGGGGCAGAGGCGCGGCAGCAGCGTGGGTATCTGGTCGATGATTTTGCGGATGCTCGCCCCGCGTCCTCCACTGGCTATATAGCGCTTGAGAATGCCCAGCTCCGAGGATTTCGACGCCTCGACTTGAGCCGACGGGATAGTGGAAGCCAGCTTGTAGTAGAGTTCCTTCTGCGTGAGCACTTCGTAGCGAGACGCTATCTCGCGGTATTTTCGTATCTCTTCCTCGAAAAGTCGTCCGTCGAAGAGGTTCAACGGCTTCTTCTCGTCGATGATATTCATGGCCACCCGCTGATAGACTCCCTTGGCGAAGGCGTCGGCTATCTCTGCCATCGGCATAGTGGGATTGTCCCAAATCTCCTCGACGAGGTTGCCGAGATGATGGTCGCGGAGCATCTGCTTGCGCTGGCACCAGATGGTCCAGTTGCGCACACTGTCGAGATGGTCCGCCCACTGGTCGATATGCATTCCCAGGAAGGATAGCGTGTTGTTGTCGGGGGTACACCCCATCTTCTCCATCTCCTTCAGCTGCGTCGCCACAAGGCGCATGGCCTCGACCTCCTCGTCAGTGAAAGGCAGGGCGGTTGCGGTAGTGTGCTCACTTAGCAGTCCGTGATATTTGCTGAGCGCGTCAAACAAAGGCTCGACGTCTTCCTCCCTCATCCCGGGTCGGTAGGCGCGGAGCTGGCTGAGCACCCTCCGTTTGCCCATCATGCGAGGCAGCCACCATTTCGCGCACGCCTTTCTCCATTCGTTGCGCACTTGGTGGTAGTCGAGGTCGAAGATATCTCTCGTATAGTCTTTTTCTATCTTTTCCTGCGCCTCTGCGGCTATCAGAATCCAGTCCATACCCCGCGTCGATTCCTCCACGGGACGATCCGTCGCGTCGTTGAAGCGTCCTACGGCCTCGCTCACGACGCCTATCTTCTCCCGTATCACCTCCATCGGTCCGCGTAGCTGCTTCTCCAGTTCCATCGACGCAGAGGTGATGGTCAGTGCGCGCAGCGGATGGGTGGCAGGATGGCCGCTGACGGCGAAGACGGTGTCGAGCATGCGTATCTCCTCCTGGTCCTGCATAAACTGATCTATGGAGAAGTGCTTTATGTAGAAGTCGCCCGGCGCAATAGGTTCGCTTTCCACTGCCGTGATGCGGGTGATACACTCATAGAGCGACACCCCCCACCTTTGCGGGCGGTGATACAGTCGCTCCACGTAGAGGGCGAGGCGACGGCGCTGGCGGAAGAGCTGTCGGCTCTCCTCCATATACTCCTCTGGCTCCTTGATGCGGGTCACGTCCAGGGCCTCCTGAAGCTGGCGTAGCAAGTGGCTCTTGGTCATCTTGTTGGAGTGCATCTCGAGGCAGAACGGGTGGAGCTGCATCTTGCGCAGGCGATTCTCCACTACCTGCAGAGCCGCCATCTTCTCGGCCACGAAGAGCACGCGCTTGCCTTTGTAGAGGGCATTGGCGATCATGTTGGTGATGGTCTGGCTCTTGCCCGTTCCCGGCGGACCATAGAGGATGAAGCTGCGGTCCACGCCCGACATGAGGATGGCCTCGAGCTGCGACGAGTCGGCGGGCAGCGGTACGGCGGAATAGTTGGGCGGATCCTTCTGGTCGCTGAGGCGCACGTTGACAAGGTGGCGTTTAGGCTGATGGAGCTTGAGGCGCTTGGCGATGAGCGACTGGATGATGGGGTTGCGCTCCATCTTCTCGCAGTTGTTGTGAATGTCGTTCCACATCACAAACTTCGAGAACGAGAAGAGGCCGAGCATACATTCCTCCACCACGTCCCAGCGCTTCTGCGTCTTGATGGCTCCGCGCACCATGGCGAGGACACGTCTCACGTCAATGCCGTGGTCGTCCGTGGGTAGCGGGTCGAAGTCGGGCATGTTTACCTCAAACTGCTGGCGCAGCATCTCCGTCAGCGTGGTGTTGAAGATGGGGTCTTCCTCACGCGTCCGGATCACATAGCGGTTGGCCCCCTTGCGAACCAACTTCACCGGCAGGAGCAACAGCGGGGCGTAACGGGGCCGCTCGCTCCGCTCCGTCTCGTACCATTTGAGCAGTCCGAGGACGAGGAAGAGCGTATTGGCACCATTCTCCTCCAGCGCCGTGCGTGACTCGCGGAACAAGCGTCGCTGCGAGAGTTCCAACGCCTCATCGTCAAGATAGGAGACCAGTCGTTTGCGACGCAGGCTGGCATCGGCCAGTTCGCCCAGATCCTTCTTGTAGCTGATGCTGTCGTAGATGCCCCAGCCGTTGGGCTGCGTGCTGACCCCTGCTGGCTTGCCGACGAGTTCGATGTCGGCACCATCCTGCAGCTGGTTTTCGAGCGTGTCGATATGATAAGAGACAAAGGGAATCACCTTTTGTCCGATGCGCATGTTGAGGAGGTTGTTGCGGAGGGAGAAGTCGAGGAGCTTGCGCTCCCAGATCTGCGTGCGCGTGAGCACTTTGGGCTGCGCCTGCACTTCCTCCTCGATGGTCTGCTGCTGGCGCACCCATGATGTGGTGTCGCCATGACCCACGCCCTCCGTTTCCACCGTCTCGCCCTCCGTGGGAAATGGCAGGATATGGTTGACGCGGCAGCAATAGACATCGACGAAGCAGACGATACTGTCGGCCTCGGCGGTGACGTAGCGCTCGGCATTGGCCACGGCGTCCTCGAAACTCACGTCGGCCGAACTCGTCAGGTCGATGCTTTCGAGGAGCACCATCTCGTTGACGCCGTCGCTCATCGCCTTGGAGAGGAAGGCGGCGTCGTCGGACGTGGTCTGCTGATAATAGTTGTCGATGAGCCAGCAGCCCACGAAGGCGTGGCCCTTCTTGATAACCACAAGCGGGTGAAGGCCGGCAGCCTCCAAGGCCGAGGCGAGCAGTACGGTGAGGTCCAGACAGGTGCCCAACTTCTCTTTCAGCACCTGCTGGGCAAGACGCACGCGCTGCCCCTTCTCCTCAAAACTGGCGGGTGGGGCTGCATAGACGATGCCCAAGTCGCGGATAGCCTGGAAGATGGCGGCACACTGGGCGCGAACGCGGTTGGGCTTCTGCTGCTGATACTCGTCGAGGGCAGCATCGCCCGTGAGCTCCTCCAGCTTGCGGGCGGCACTGACCAGCACGGGCTGGAGTTCCGGCGCATTGGGCGTGACGAAGGCGGCGATCAGTTCTGGCGAGATACCCACACCCGGCCACTCGTTGGCCGTGAGGATGCGGAGGGCGTGGTCCTGGACCTCCATTTCCTCGCCATCGACCATCAGCGTCAGGGTGAAAGTAGTCTCTACGCTCTCCGAAAGATGGCGCAGCGACTCCAACTGGGGCTGCAGGTCGAGGTCGGTGATCTCTACCGATTGTCCCGCAGGCAGCACGTCAAACGTGCGCTCGCAGCCCGCCACATGGTCTCCCGCCAGTGTGAGGACCACTTTCTGCCAATCCTCCTCGCTGTCGTTGACCACTTCCACGCGCTGAATGCATTTCTTGCCATTGCGGGCCAGCACATAACTGATGGCCGGAATGTACTCAATATTTACAATTCTTTCTCCTGTCATACAAAAGCTCATCGTCTGTAATGGCTACAAAAGTAGGCATTTCCTTTGACACAGGCAAATCCGCCAAACGCCAGTTTGTTTAGAATTCTCCTTTCAGCACATATTTCTAGAAATGCCACAAATTACTAAAATGCGGAAAATGGAAAGAAAATGACTAAAACACGGAAAGGAAATTAAGCGGATTAAACTCTCGAAAGAATAAAGAGTGGAGAAACAAGGGGAAAAGGGGTAAAAAAGAGTTTTCTTGTTCAAATTCTTGAATTTGGAACACTTTGATCCGCTTCGGCTTTTTATCTGTCGCCATAAGCAACTCATTGGGCGAAAAATCTGCCGCAACGTGCAATGAGCCCTATGGCAAAGCCACATCTGCACAAAGAACAAGGCTGACAAGGCACACCCTCATTTAAACAAGGGTGAGAAAGAAACAATGGCTGTTCAGGAGCAAGGGATGGCCGGGGCTACCTGAAGGATCAGTAGTCCTCTAGATACCCCTTGGTGAAAAGGTCGTAGGCCACGGCCTCCAGCTCCTTGAGCGTCATTTTCTCCACTGCCCGCTCAATAATGCGGACAAAATGGTCGCGACGGTAGTCGTCAGTATCTGACAATCTGTCTTCCATCTTCATTGGATGTTGCGTTCCTTAGTATTAAACAAGATTATTGGCCGTTGCGTTCGTAGAATTGAATCGTGCGTCCGTCGTACTCCTCCTGGCGCACCAGGCGCACCCCTCCAGGCAACTGGGGCGCACGCACGCCCTCTCCGAGACAGAAAGGCGCGGTCTCGACGCGTAGTTCGTCCCACAGACCAGCGTCGAGGAAGGACTGCAGCGTCCTTGCTCCACCCTCCACGAGGAGCGACTGCTTCTTCTCCTCATAGAGATGGCGTAGCACGGCGTCGATACTGTCAAACGGAAGGTAGCCCTCAGGGAGCGTACCCTCCAGTCCGTGGCCCAGGACGATACGTTCGGGGTCGGATCCAGCCCACTCACGCACCGTCAAGCTCGGCGCATCCGCCGCCCAGGTCGTATGACCGACGAGGATGGCATCGCTTTCGCTGCGCAACTGGTGTACCAGCATCAGGGTGAAAGGCGAGGAGATCGGTGTCCGCCGTCCCTCTGCCCCCAAGAGACCATCGGCGGTTTGGGCCCATTTCAACGTGATATAGGGCCGCTGAAGCGTGTTGTAGGTGAAGAAACGCTTGTTGATCTCCCTGCACGCGCGCTCCATCACGCCCACCACCACCTCGATGCCAGCCGCTCGCATCCGCTCGATGCCGCGACCCTGCACCTTGGCGAAGGGATCGACGCAGCCGCAGACCACACGCCTCACGCCCTTGCTGACGATCAGGTCGGCACAGGGTGGTGTCTTGCCATAGTGGCTGCACGGCTCCAGCGAGACGTAGATCGTACTCTCTCTCAGCAGCGTTTCGTCCTCGGCCCTCACCGAGGCAAAGGCGTTGACCTCGGCGTGGCCCTCGCCACAGCGCCTATGGTAGCCCTCGCCGATGATGCGCCCGCCGGGAGCTACGATCACTGCACCGACCATGGGGTTGGGCTTGGCGCCCGCTTGTCCGCAACGCGCCAGTTGCAGGCAGCGCCGCATATACAGTTCGTCCGTTTCTCTTTGCATAGTTTTTTGCTTCTTAGAGGATAGTAGTCAAGGCCTGCTTGATCCCTGTTGGGATGATTGTCAAACCCATTGTTCTTCCATCATATATATATAGTCGCGAAGCCCTGCGCCTATCGCTCCACAGCCTCCACGACGTACCCCTGCTGGCGCAGCATGGTCAGCACGCTGTCGTCGCCCGCGAGGTGGCCCGCACCGACCACGAAGAGCGAAGGCTGGGCGGACATGATCGTCGGCATCTTCTCCACCCAACGCCGGTTGCGGTCCACGACAAGCTGCTGGCGGTCCTGGGGACCATCGGAGCAGCCCTCCAAAAACTGCTGATCCATCACCTCGCCCAGCCGCTTCAGGTCCTGGTTTTTATAGGCCGCGATCATATCCTCCAAGTCCTGTTGCGCCCGGTCGAAATGTTCACAGAGGCAGACCAGATCGCGCACCTGCTTCTCCAACGGCTGTCCGTAGAGCAGTCTCATCTGCTCGTCGCCCGTCTCCAGTCCATCCGTGGCTTTGTTGTTCTCCTGCGCTACCTTTTGAAAGTAGAGGTCGATGAGGTCGCTGGAGTCGAAACTATCCGCATGGCGCTTCATACAGGTCATCACGGTCAGCACGTTGGACAAAGCCGCTGGTGCCATCCGCCCCATCTGCGCCATAATCACGGGGTTGTCGAAGTCGGCCCCCATCACGCTCAGGAGCGCCTTGTTGAGCGACTTCATCTCGTCAGAAGTCAGCAGGTCCTTGATGGTCTTGCCCTCAGGTAGCATCATCGCCTCGGAGACGCGGGTGAGAAAATCCTGAGACAAAGCCTCCTTGAAGTCGATCTCACCCACCACGCAGTCGGTCGTGTTGACCGCCTCGTCAATGCCCACAATCTGTGGGACAAACGACGAGGAGACGACATGCACCGTACCAACGATATAAGACGGGCGCGTCAGGTCTTTGCCACTGATCTTGTAGAGGAGTTGCGCCTGGGCGGCGAGGCCGACCATCGTCAGCGCACAGAGAGTGGAGAGGATGCGCACGGTAAGGGTCGGCAGCTTCATGCTTGCAAAAGGCTTCATACATACCGACTTTAGCATGCGACTATGCTTTTTCATACGTTCTATCTTCTTCATGTGTCCTAAGGATGAGGGGGTGAGTAAAAAAAATTCCTACTATTACTTTTTCAAGTCGAAGCCGACACGCACGCCGTCATAGTTTTTGGAGATGTCTCCCACGACCTGCGCCGTACTGTTGCCACTCACGGCTGCCATCGTCTGGAAGAGCGTGAGCACCTTCTTCGACTCGAAGAGCACGCTAATGCCCGAGAGGCCGTTGCGGACGACATAGCCATTGAGATTGATGAGGAGACCCTTCAGTTGCAGCGAAGCGTCGGTCGGGTTGTAGGTATAGGTGCCGTTCCAGGCCCTGCCGTTGATCTTGGCCGAGAACGTGCCGTCCTTGGCAAACGTCAACTGGGTGTTGGAAGACGTGAAGCCCAGTTTGCGATACTCCTCGCCGAGTTTCTCCTCCACCTTCGCCGCTGCTAGTTCGCCACCAGCACGCGCCAGGAGGTTCTCCGAGGTGAAGGCACATCCCGGACCGTCGTAGCGCCAGGTGCCGTAGAGATTCTCCTTCGAGAGTTTGCCACCACCGATGATCGACGAGATAATGTTGCCGACTGACTCGCCGACACCACTGCCCAACATACTGCCGTTGCCCTGGTTGCCCTGCGTCGTCGTACCGCCACCTATTCCGCCGCACGAGGCGAGCATCAGCGAGGCGGAGAACATTCCTAAAATCAATCCTTTCTTCATGACTCTATATTCTTATTAGTTAATTCCAATTTGGGTCTATTTTTTTGATTATACACACTATGTTTTTATCGATTCGATCGGCTATTCCTTTCTATCAGCCATCTTATCGGGTCTATCGAGCGCATAGCCGATTCTATCATTTAATTTTCCCTTGCAGTCGGAGCTCCCTGACCAGCTGCGCACCCCGCTGGGCAAGATGCGCCTCGGCCACGTCGGGTCTCATCGCCTCCTCCTGTGGGAACCCCTCGGGATGGATACTGCCCACGCTTGCGAATCCTGCATCGAGCAGTCGCTGCGCATCCTGGACGCGACCCGACCACAACACGACATCGACACCTTTGCGCCTGCCGTGGGCCATCACCACGAAGGGCAACTTCCCCATCAGCGTCTGAGCGTCGCTACTCCCCTCTCCCGTCACAATAACGGCGGTTTCATCGATCATCTCGTCGAAGTGGCAGGCTCTGAGCAGAAGTTCCGCTCCTGAGCACATCGTGGCCTGGAAATACTCCATGAAGGCGTAGCCCAGTCCGCCTGCCGCCCCTGCGCCATGGGCGTTGCGAAGGTCGTAGCCGAAGTGGCGCGCGCTCACGTCGGCGAAGCGTGCCGCCCGGCGATCGATGACCTCAACCATAGCCTCCGTGGCCCCTTTCTGCGGGACAAAGACGCGGGCAGCTCCCAGCGGGCCACAGAGCGGATTCTGGACGTCGGAGGCGAGGACGATGCGCAGATCATGGAAGTACTGATCCCGCACCGCGTCGAAGCGGTCGCGGGCGCTGCGCCCGAAGCGGTCTATCAAGGCTCGAATCATACCGATACCGCAGTCGCTGGTGGCGGTGCCTCCGAGGCCGATGACACACTCCTTTGCGCCACGCATCACGGCGTCGGCCAGCAGTTCACCCACACCGTAGCTCGTGGCCACGAGGGGGTTGCGGTTCTCCGGTTCGACGCGCGACAATCCGCAGGCCTGGGCCACTTCGATGATGGCACGCTGGCCACAGAGACCGTAGGAGGCCTCTATACGGCGCATCAGGGCATCGTGGCAGGCGATAGTGATGCGATCTCCACCCAAGGTCGCGAGAAAGGCATCGAGCATTCCGTCGCCACCGTCGCTCATCGTCAGCACACGACAGGTGGCACCCTCGGATCGCACGCCGCGGGCGAAGGCCTCTCCTGCTGCCTGGCTGGAGAGACACCCTTTGAAGGAGTCGAAAGCTATGAGTATCTCCATGTTGTCGTCTTTCTATGGGCAAAATTAGTCATTTCCATGGTTTCCGCCAAGCTATCGGGCCGAATAATTTGCATCATCGGCGAAGAAAGCGTAATTTTGCGGCATGAATCAAGCATCCGACCACAGCAGGTCCACCATCATCATCCAGGCATTGCATAGCGCCCTCGGCCTTTTCAAGGTGAGACGCGAGGAGCGCAGACTGGCATGGGGCGCCCTCCTCTATGCCCTCGTACTCAACACGATGATCGTCTGTCGCTACTGGGAGTGGTTCTCCCAAGTCACGGACGGCTATCGCAAACTCGTCTTGCGCCACTTCCATATCTCGGGCTTCGACCCCATCACCTACCTGGTACTCAACGACTGGTCGGCGGCCTACAACATCTACCGCCACCCGCTACTGGCTTTCTTCATGTGGATTCCCACCCAAATCAACCACTTGATCATCCTCGTCACGGGGGTCAACTTCGCGCAAGTTCTCACGGCCATGTTCCTCGTCGCAGCCACTTTCTACGCCGTCATCTTCCTCTTCCGCATCCTGCGGGAGATCGTCTCTCTACCTGCGACCGACGCCCTGCTGCTCACCCTTCTCTTTCTCTCCTTCGCCTACACGATGGTGTCGCTCAGCGTCCCCGACCATTTCGGCCTTTCGACCACGGCGCTGCTCCTCACCCTCTACGTCACGGGACGGAACCTGCAGCGCGGACGGCAACTGACAAAGCTACAGACCGTACTGCTCTTTCTACTCACGGCGGGCATCTCGCTCAACAATGGCATCAAGGTCTTCCTGGCCAGTTGGGGCACGAGTGGCAAACGCTTCTTCCGCCCTGCCCACCTGCTGCTGGCTGTCATCGTCCCCTCGGCGCTGATATGGGGATTTGCGCGCTGGGAGTGGCAGACGTTCGAGAAACCGAAATACCTCGCTCGCCAAGAGGCGACGGCCGCACGGGAAAAGAAAGAGCGCGGCGCCATCATGCAAAACCTCATCAAGCAGTCGGCCACGACCGACACTACAGGCCTTTCCCATACTGCCGACAGCATCTTCCGCGCAAGGGCCAAGGAGAAGGAGCGTCGCCGGATGAAGAAAGCGGTCTATGCCCACCAGGGCAAGCCAATGGGACAAGGGGAATTCTCGTCGTGGACCGACGCCACGACCCCGCGTCTGGAGAGCATCGTCGAAAACTTGTTTGGCGAGCCCATACAGCTCCACACCGACCATGTGCTGGGCGACGTGCTCATCAATCGCCCCGTCATTGTCCCCTACCGCTATGCGGCGAGCTATGCCGTCGAGGCCTTCGTCGTCCTCTTCTTCCTCGCCGGCATCTGGATGGGGCGCCGCAGTCGCTTTCTGTGGATCGCCCTGTCATGGATGGGTTTCGACATGATCATCCATGTGGTGCTCGGCTTCGGCCTCAACGAGGTCTATATCATGTCACCCCACTGGCTCTTCGTCCTCCCCATCGCCATGGGCTTCGCCCTGTTGCGCCTCCGTGGCCGCTGGCTGCTGGCTGCCCGTGTGGCTCTGATGGGACTATCCGTCTTCCTGCTGGCCTACAACGCCTCGCTCTACGTGCAGTACTTGTTCTTCTAAGACCAAGTCAATCAGCAAGAAGGCTCAGAATAAAGTATTAACGAGTCGATTATCGTACGATCAGCGGGGATTCATGAAAAATCAGAAGGTGCCGAGGGCGTCTCGCGCCCCCAGCACCCTACTGCTTAGTCACCCAAGTTACCGTCGCCACCATCGGGGTTCGTCTCCGAAGACTCTCCGCCCGAGGTCGTCTTGGTAAAGTAAGCCGTCAGCGACATGTCACCATTCACCGTCACGGTACGCGACGCCGACGTGTCCCCGTCACTCCAGCGGCTGAAGGTATAGTCGCCCGAGGCCACGGCATGGATGCTCACGCGGCTCCCCTTGTCAAAGGAACCACCCCCTGAGACCGTACCACTATTGGCCGGACTCGCCGACAGACGCAGCGTCTTCTTCCCTTCCACAGAGGGAGCCACCGGCACGGAGTTCTCCACAGGGTTCAGCACACCGTTCGGACGCAGATAGACATCACTCACACCACCGTAGCTGTCCGTAGCACGCTGGTAAGCCGCCTGACCCTGATACTCCTTCAGCAAGTTGTTCTCGCAGATGAGGTGCTGCGTCGAGACCAGCGTCTTTGCCGCCTGCTTGCGGGAGTGGATCCACACCAGACCATGATCGCCGAAATCATGAGCAGCCTGCGCCGCCAGATGTCCCTCCTGCACCGAGAAGCCACGCGCATCCACGACCGTGAGGAGCTTCGACTCAGAAGCCTTGTCCAGCACGACGCAGCAGGCCTCCACTACCGCCATGGGAAGCATGGTCACGTCGTTCACCTCCTGTCTGACCAGGAAGAACGTGATCTGGTCGCCATACTCGTAGAGACCGTTGTTCTGCACCACGGCGTTCGAAAACTCCTTCACCATCGTCTCGTCAGTGATAGCCAAGTCGCCCAGACTGATGTCCGTCACGGCCTGGTTGCCCTTCCCGCTGACCGAGATCGACTTGATGAGACCGTGCGACACCTCGTAGGGCGCCACGAGGCAGGCCCCCGCCTGCGCCTCCTGCTTGGTGAGATAAACTGGTGCCTTGCCGAGATTCGCCGAGACAAACTTGTTGTAGTCGCTGCGGCCATTGCGGG